>Ga0306926_10003417_pt1 | contig 16433 bp, 11 predicted proteins | sample flu12Cox44000178_FD_203759 | JGI IMG/M metagenome (GOLD analysis project Ga0306926, IMG submission 203759) | Lab enrichment of tropical soil microbial communities from Luquillo Experimental Forest, Puerto Rico - flux8day.12C.oxic.44.000.178 (v2)... | ecosystem: Environmental > Terrestrial >... | reverse complement strand
AGGATGACCGGCTTGCTCAGTCCGAGCGCGTCGCACAGCCGCCGCAGGTCATCGGCCCAGGTCCGCATGTTCCAGGACTCGGCGCTGCTGCGGTCGCTGCGGCCGTGGCCGCGCAGGTCGAAGTACAGCACCTGGAAGTCGCCGGCCAGCGGCTCGAGCGCGGGCTTCACCGTCATGTGGTCCAGGCCGGGGCCGCCGTGGACGGCCACCAGGACCGGGCGTTCCACCGTCGTGTCTCCCTGCGGGATGACTGACGGGCCGGAGACGTCGAACCACAGGGACACATCGCCGAGGCTGATACGCACGCGGCCTCCGTTACGAGGACCAGGCGCGGAATGCGACTCGCATGCCCACAGTATCGACCAGCGTGCCGTATGAGTCGCATCGATCCGCGGCCCTGCGAAGTGTGGCCCGGTGTGCGGCAGCCGGGGCTCCCAAGGCCAGAGGCCGACGCTGACGCCGGGCCAGCGGCGCCGCAGGCGCCGCTCTTGATCTTAAATACGGCTGAATTCGGCAGCGGAGCGAGCCAAGCGAGCCAACCGAGCCAACCGAGGCGGGCCCTTGGCATGGATCCGGCTGTCTAGATCTCAGCGGTTGCCTCGGGCATTTCGATTTCCGGTTCCGGTTCGTAGCTGGGCTCGTCACGGATTTCTGCGCTCCAGGCGGTGTCCAGGCCGGCCTCGTTGATCCGTTCGGCCTCGGACGCGACTTGGTGCTCGGTGGTCGGCTGCGGGGGCCACGGCCTGCCTTCGGTTTCGGCTTGAGCCTGGAGGTTGGCTAGGTGCTGGTCGAAGGCCTGGCAGTCGCGTTCGAAGCGCTGCCACCATTCAAGGGTGGTCTCCTCGGAGCTGGCTTCGGGGGCTTGGCCACGGCGGGCGAGCTCGGCGCGGGCTTTCGCCCCGTCTTCGCGGCGCGCGGCGGTCTCGGCGGACCAGTTCTCGTGCCTGGCGTGGTCGGCTTCCAGGTCCGTCTTCTGCGTCCCGAGGAGGTCGGCGAGGGAGTGCAGGACCGTCGCGGTCGTCTGGTCGCCGTCGAGCTCGGCTTCAATGGCTGCCTGCCGTTGGTCTGCTTCGGCCAGGGCCGTGTTCTTTAGTTCGGCGGAAACGTCCTTCGGACCTGCGGCGTAGGCCCGACGGGCGTGCAGTTCCTTGGCTTCAAGCTCGCCTCGGGACATGGCCCGGTACAGCTGCTCCCCGTTCTGGAACTCCAGCTTCGTAATCGCATCCTGCCGCATCCGTTCCCGCACCGGGTCTCCCTTGTGGGGCGTCAGGGAGACCGCTTGGTACGGATCGTCGATGCCTGCGGCTTCTCGGTAGGCGGCGGCGGATCCGGCGCGGTGGAGGTAGTCGTGCTGTTCTAGGGCTGAGCCGTCGGCGGGGAAGGCGCCGAGCTGGCTGGTGAGCCAGGGTTCGCGTTTTTCCGCGTAGCGCAGGCCGAGCGCGGTGATGCGGTCGTCGATCGCCTTGGCGGCCTGGTGGGCGAGCTGGGGGGCATTTTCCGGGGTCCGCTGGGCCCAGGTGCTGGGTGTGCCGTGGAATTTCCTGGTCCATGCCAGACGTCCGTGCAGGACCGCGGAGATGCTTCTGGCGCCGGTGAGGTCGACGGCGGTGATCCGGTTGATGAGAGCGGTGAGGTCTTCGCCGTTTAGCTGGCGTTCAGTGAGGGCGTGCTGCAGGGGCTGCCGCTGCGGTTCGCGGAGGTAACGCTGGTATTCGCTGGCGGCGAGGCGTTCTTTCAGTTGGCTGTCGATGGTTTCCTTTACGGTGTCTGTCATCGCCGCAGTCCAGATGCTGGCCAGGTGGCCGGTGCTGGCTGGCCATTCTTGGGCTTGCCGGATGGCCTCGGTGGCGGTGACCTCGGTCGCGTCGTTGCCGATGATCTCGGCGAGGACGACTTCGGGGTTGACGAGTTCCGGTTCCCGGCCGGGTACAGGCTCGCCGGTGACGACATACATAGTGTTGGCTTGCCGTGCCCTGGTCGCCCCGACGTACAGTGAGCGACGGTTGAGCGAGCCGGTGACAAGCAGGTGACCGCAGTCATCTACGGTCAGCCCTTCGGCTACGTGGGTGTTCCTCGCGTAGCCCAGCTCACCGTGGTCGGCCAGGTACTGCTCGGATATCAGGAACGGCTGGGACCAGCCGCCTTCGGCCTGGCGCCGTACCCGGATCTGGCCGTGGACAGGGCCCTCGATGCGGAGCACGTCGCGGTTAGCCAGCGGCTGCCCTCCGGCGTCGATCGTCTTGGCGTTTTCCCGGGCTCGCACGAGGTCGCCGATGCCTGCCTGGTTCCCGTCGGCGAGCTCGAGTTGCGGCTGCTGCACGCGTCCTGCACGGATGAGCCTGTCCTGGACGCGTCGTGCAAGGTCGGCGGCTTCGGCATTGGTCCCAGCCACCAGGACCGAATCCTTGCCCTGAAGGAAGTCGGCCAGGTAGGCCAGCGCGGCCTTGTCGTGCATGGCCTCGCGGTCTCCGGCACGGATCCGGCCGTGCGCGTCGTAGGCGGCCAGGGCGGTCGTGTCGCCGCGGCGGAGCTGGAGCGAGGCAGCCGCTTCCCACGGACTGGTGAATCGGCGTACCTCGTGCAGTTCGGCAGTGCCCAGCTCCGTGAGGAACCAGCTGAACCAGCCTCCGGCCTCGACGGGCCCGAGCTGATACGGGTCACCGACGCTCAGGACCCCGGCCGGACCTGCCGCCTGCTGGATCAGGGCGAGGTCGGCGGTTCCAACCTGGCTGGCCTCGTCGATGACGAGCTTGTCGGCGGGGCCGACCTGGACGGGGTGGCGGAGCCGGTCGGAGTCGGGGCATTTGCCGAGGAACTGGGCGATGTTGTAGGCCTCGGGCAGGCCTTCGGCGGTCATGACGCGGGCGGCGTTCTCGCTGAGGGTCAGGCCGATTAGCCTGCCGCCGGTCAGGGCGTGCCATACCGTGGCGGCCGCGGCGATGGTCCTGGTCTTGCCTGCCCCGGCGGGGGCGGTCAGCAGCGCCATGGCCCGGTCGGCGGTGAGCAGGGTGATGACGGCCTGCCGCTGTTCGCCCTCCAGGTCCTGGTGGTGCCGGTCGAGTTCATCGCGGACTTGCTGTTCGGTGACCAGTGGCTGGATCGGGTGCCTGGCCTGGCTGATCACTGTCTCTTCCAGGTTGAGGTGGTCCAGGGCGGCCCAGCGCATGGTGTTTGGCTTGCGGAAGATGGACTGCCCGTCGGACTGGCGGACGCCGAGGGAGCTGACGTCCATGAGGTCGGGAGCCGGGCTCACCTGCACGACCTCGGCTCCTGCGGTGCCGGATAGGGCCAGCATGGCCACCTCGGTGATGTCGGCGGGGGCGGCGCCGACGGGCAGGGCGCGGTGAATCTCCAGGCAGAGATCCGAAATCCCCCACACACTTCGCTGTCGCTGCGCTTCGGCGACGGCGATCCGTGCCGCCCGGGCCTTATCCGCGTAGGCCAGCCCGCGGCGGGCCGCCGACCGTGCGGCGTAGGCCTTGGCGTCGGTGTAGACCGTGCTGAGGACCTGGAGTTCGTCGGCGGTGGTCTGGTCTTCCCAGGCCTTAAGCCGCTCCTCGTCCGTCAGCTCATGGCCGGTGACCACTCCCCCGGCCATCCGCCTAGCCGCGGCCTTGGGCCGGCGGGTGTCCTTGGCGATCTGCTGGCCCATTAGGTAGATCGTGCGCCTGCTCGGCGGCGTGCCGTGCCTGGCCGTGTACTGGCCGACCCACGTGCGGAGCCGGCCGTCGATGGCGCGGGCCCGGGAGGAGAACCCGTCCATGACCTGCTGAGAGACCCCGCCGACTTCGGCGCCGTTCCCGTCGGCCCGGCCGGCCATGGCGTAACCCATGGCCAGCAGCCGCTGTTCGAAAGCCCGGTCGACGGTGACCCCGTACAGGTGGCGGAGCTGGTAGAAGTGCTGCCCGTCGGCGGCCCGCCACCGGTCGTCGGCGCCGTCGGCGCGCTGGACCGCGTTCAGAATGGCGAGGTGGACGTGCAGCTGCGGGTCTCCGTCCCGGCTAATCGTATGCAGCCAGGAGGTCGCGACCAGGCCTTTGCCGTCCCGCCACTCCCCCGTGATAGCCGAGTGGTGGCCGGTGCGGACGTAGCAGGCCATGGCCTCGAACAGCTCCAGGCCCTCACGCACGGCGTCGAGCAGGGCGTCCTCGATGGCTTGCGCTTCGCCGTCCAGGGCCGCGGCCTTGACGTGGTCGTCTGCGTGGCGGGCCTGGCCCGCGGCTACGCGCAGGCTGGCGTGCAGCACCGAGACCGACTTCGACGCGCTGCTGGTCACGTCGTAGTAGGGCCGGGCGATGCCCGGGCTGATGGCCCGGATACAGATCCGTCCGGTGTTGATCTCGCTCGCCGATGCGAACGGGTGCTCGTCCCGGTACCGGGCTAGCGCGGCGGCCTCGGCCGCAACCTGGTCCTCGCCGGTCTTGGGGGCGGCGTGCCGGATGATCCGCTCCCCGCCCGGGCCGATCCCCTGCTGGTAGAGCCTCTCGGCGACCGCGGCCTCGACCATGCCGGAGACGCCGAGCGCAGTGGTGCCGCGGCCTTCCCAGGTTCCGGGCGGATCACCCGCACGGGTGTAGTAGGCCATGGCGCCTGCGCAGCCGGAGGCGTGGCCGCGGGTGACGTAGGCGATGTCGTGGCCGGTCCGCACGTCGAATTTAACGGCCACGGCGAGCCGCCTGCTGGTTACGGCGCGCGCTGGAGCGGCCGCGGTCATCGTGTGATGCATCGGTACAAGCGCTTGCGACCGCGATCCCCGGCTTGTGCCTGGCCGGCTGCCTCCGCATGGCCGCGCCCGCGTCCCCAGAACGCCTCAAGGGCCAGTTGCCAAGTGGATGAATGCAGGTCTGGTGTGAATTCGGGCCAGAGAGATGGGCCATTTGCTTAACGGCAAGTGGGTGCATTGTCCCGCCCGCCGTCCTGTTCGAGTGAAGGCTTCGCTGTCCGCGTGAACCTGGCGACCAAACTTCGTCGTTCACCTGAAAACTTCGCGTCGCTGCCAGGTCTGGGCACGCTCGGGACCGATTCCGGGCTGGTCTCACCTGCTGAGGGTGATGTGCCACCGACTGCAGCCGGGCGGATACTGGCGGTGTGGGGAGCGGGTCATGGCCGGCTGCGACTGCCTGACCGGAGGCGGCAGCGGCGGGCACTGTGCGAGGCGATCCCGGCCTCGGGCCCGGGGGCTGTCTGGTACCCCGGGCGGGACGGGATGCCCCGCCGGATTCCCGTGCTCCGCACCCGCAGCGCCGGCCCGCCCCCCTGGCGGCGCCGTAACCGGGCCGACGGCCTGTCCGGCCACCGTGCACACCGTCGCCGATCAACGCGGCGACACGATGCCCGTCACCCTCGCCTGGATGCCGGGACACCGTGCCGCTGATCTTCCACGAGGGGAGAGCAGGAGCATGAGCGTATTCAGGACATCGGGCGGGCGGTGGCGCCTGCCCGGGCGGAGACTGGCCGCGGTGGCGGCGTGCGCGCTGGGGGCCGCGGGGCTGACCGGAGGGGCGGTGCTCGCGTCCGCTGGCCCGGCCGCGGCGGCTCCGGCCGCGGCGCCTCCGGCGGTCACCGGCACCATCGATGTCGGCACCGGTCCGTTCGGGGTCGCGGCCGACCCTCTGACCGGCACCGTCTACGTCACCAACAGCGTCGACAACACCGTGTCGGTGATCAACGGCCAGACCAACACGGTCACCGGCACCATCGACGTTGGCGCCGTCCCGACCGGGGTCGCGGTCAGCCCGCTGACCGGCACCGTCTACGTCGCCAACTCCGGCAGCAACACCGTGTCGGTGATCAGGGGCGGCGCGGTCACCGCCACCATCATGGGCTTTGACGGCCCGTTCGGGGTCGCGGTCGACGCGCTGACCGGCACCGTTTACGTCACCAACCAGGTCAGCAACACCGTGTCGGTGATCAGCGGCACCACGATCATGGCCACCATCGGCGTCGGCGCCGACCCGGTCGGGGTCGCGGTCAGCCCGCTGACCGGCACCGTCTACGTCGCCAACTCCGGCCTCACCAACGGAACCTTCTTGCCCGGCACCGTGTCGGTGATCAGAGGCACCACGGTCACCGCCACCATCGACCTCAGCACCAGCCCGGCCAGGATTGCGGTCAGCCCGCTGACCGGCACCGTCTACCTCACCAATGGCAACAGCACCGTGTCGGTGATCAACGGCACCACGATCACCGCCACCATCACGGGCTTCGACGGCCCGATCGGGGTCGCGGTCGCCCCGGTGGCCGGCACCGTCTTCGTCACCAACATCGGCAACAACACCGTGTCGGTGATCAACGGCACCACGATCACCGCCACCATCACGCTCCCGGCCGGCAGCCTCCCGCTCGCGGTCGCGGTCAGCCCGCTGACCGGCGCCGTCTATGTCGCCAACAACAACTTTGGCGCCCCGCCCGGCACAGTGTCGGTGATCAGCTTCTCCCCGTGCACGACCACGATCACCGGCACCGTCTCCGGGCTGACGACCGGGCCCGGCATCACCTGCGTGGCACCCGGGACGGTCATCACCGGCCCGGTGACGGTCAAAGCCGGCGCGTCGGTCTTGATCCAGGGCGCGCAGCTGCAGGGGCCGCTGTCCGCCAAAGACGCGGCCACCGTGGTGGTGTGCGGGACGACCATCAGCGGCAACGTGGAGGTGACCGACTCGACCGGGCCCGTCCTGCTCGGTACCGGCGCCGGATCGGCCTGCGCGCCCGACACCCTCGGCGGCGCGGTCAGCCTGACCGGTAACACCACCGGGGTGGTGCTGGCCGGCGACACCATCGGCGGCGCGGTCGCCCTGACCCGTAACGCCACCGAGGTGGTGGTGGCCGGCAACACCATCACCGGCTCGCTGTCGTGCAACGGCAACAACCCGGCCCCGACCGATAACGGCCGGCCCAACACCGTCACCGGCCTGGCCTCCGGCCAGTGCTCGGCGCTGGCCTGACCAGCTGATCGAAGGACCGGCAGGCGCCGGGGCTGGATCCCGGCCGGGCGCCTGCCCGGGCCCGTCGCATGTAGAGGCGTCGGCACCTGCGCCCCTGCAGCATGCCAAAATTGCTTGCTTATGAGCATTTGTAAAGGCCATAGACCCGAATTCCGGCTCTCTCCGGAGTGAATACGAGCCAGAAGGGTCGCCTTCTAGTTGGCTTACGGCAAGTGGCCGACGTGCGCCGCGCTGCTCGTCCCGCGTCCAAACCGCGTCCGAGCTGAGGGTGGTAAGGGGTGTTGACGCAGGTAGCGGAGAGAAGTGGAGTTGGCCTCCGGAGCCGTGAGCGCAGGTTCGAATCCTGCTGGGGGCGCCACTCAGAAGCAGGGTCAAATGCTATTTGACCTGCGGTAACGCAAATTACACGGCTGTCATTCTCGGACACGTCGTGCCAGCGGATGCGCTCGTCTGACGGATTCTGCGGCCCATGCGCGGCCCAAGGCAGCCCATGCGCGGCCCAAGTCATCGGTCCTCCCCCAAGGTGCAGGGCCTGGTCCATGCGGCCGATCCAGACGTCCTTGAGGCCCACGACGCACCGGGCGTAGACCCGCATCGGCATCTCGACCGAGTGACCGGCCCACGCGGCGACCTCGGTGGGCGGGACGCCCGAGTTGAGCCGCCAAGTGACGCCGGAGTGCCGAAGGTCGTAGGGCCGCTTCATCGGTGGTGAGGCCGGTTGCTCGGAGGTGAGCGAGGCGGCCCGGACTTTCTGCCAGACCTGCCACCAGGTAGAGGGCTGGATCGACTTGCCGCTCTCGGACCGGAACAGCCTGCCATCCGGGGCCGTGCCGAACCTGTGCATGTGGGCGCGTAGGAGCTCGACGAGCTCGGGCTGGATCGGGACCTTCCCGCACGGGCCTGCGGGCATTCGGGCTGGGCCTGCCCTTGGTCCGGCCTTTCAGCCTGCGGTGCTCGTGGACCTGGCCGTCGTTGGTGAACGCCTTGCCTGCTGCTGGGCTGGAGTCGGCGAAGATCAGGCAGCCCCAACCGGTCTCGGGTAGGTGGCAGCCTTGGCGGGTGAGCACGGCGACTTCGGAGGGGCGCATCAGCGCGTAGAACATGCAGCCGTAGAACGCGCCGAACCGCGGGCCCTGCGTTTCCCGACGGTGCCGCAGGCCTCGAGCATGGAGGCGGCCAGCGCCGGGTTGCCGACGGCGCGCGGGTCGAGGGTGTCGTCGGGGCCCTGCGGGGCCGTCCAGCCTTCGGGCAGGTTGGCCTTGCTGAGCGGGTTGGCAGGGAGTCGCTTCTTGCGGACCGCGTAGCCGAGATCGCGGTGCAGGACCCGGCGGCGCCGGGAGAAGTACTCCGGGGAAGCGCGCTCAATGATGGGAGGAACGGCCGCCAGGATGCTTAGGCGTGGGCCATACCGAGTGGATTGCGGTGGGCTGCCCAGATATTAGGCCCGTCACGTGGAGAGAAGTCAGCGGAAGGTTCGCGCCGCGAACAGACCGGCCGGTGCCCGTTCAAGCGCCTCGCGGGCTGCTGCACGGCCTGCTTCGCGTGCGTTGTCGAGCTGATGGAACTCCAACAGTCCAACGCCCTCAGGACGCGGCCTGATGACCAGATCGGCATGACGCCGGGCCGCCTCGGAGGTGTTCTCACTGCCCAGTAGCAGTACGCGGGCGAGCGTCTCACCCAGGCTCGGCGGTCGTAGCGATCGACCACCTTGTGCGGTTGTCACCGCCGGGCCGTATTTCGGACGTTGGACCGCGGCCTTCACGTCGACGGCTATGATCGGGCCCTCGCTCATGTCGGCCATCACCTTCACCGGCAGGTTGTCGACCAGCGAACCGTCGATGAACATCTCGCGCCCACGGATCTGCGGAGGCGCGATAACGGGCAGGCAGATGCTGAAGGCGACGGCCTCACGCAGCCGGCCGTGCCGCGCGATCTCGAGGCGTCCGCTGCGCAGTTCGGTGCTGCAGCAGACGAAACTGCGCGGCAGCTCCTCAATGAGGCACGTGCCGAACGTGCGGCGCAACATCGACTGAAAGCGCTCACCGCGGATCAGCGAGTGGCGGGGGACGGTGAAGTCGTTTAGCGGCTTGCGCTGCACCCACTCGTCGAAGCAGATCGCGTCGATCTCATCGGTGTCGTGGCCCATTGCGAACAGCGCGCCAACTACGGCGCCCATGCTGACGCCGACGATACGGTCGATCGTCACGCCGGAGGCAGTTAGCTCTTCGAGTACGCCGATGTGCGAGAACGCCCGCGCGCCGCCGCCGGAGAGCACGATCCCGACCGAGGTGCCTGAGAGTCGGCGCGCCGCGCGGGCGATGTCGGCGCCGAACTCCGTCTCCCGGATCAGATGAGACTCGGCCGGATCGAGCGCGTCCGCCCAGCCGTCGAGTTCCCCGGGCGGAGCGTTGTAAGCAACGAGGTCGCAGCCTTGGAGCTCGGGATACTTGCCGAGCTCCGGCGGGACCGGTCCGCCGGCGGTCACCGCCAGGATCCGGTCCGCTTGCTGGAGGCAGAACTTCGTCCAGGGCTCGCGTTGCAGGTCAGATCCGCCGACGAGCAGTACCAGGTCGTGCCGTGCCGCGGCGCGGTCGAGCAGCGGGCCGTACACGGCAGTGGGTTCACCTGGTTCGGCCGGGACCTGTACTTCGGCACCGCTGAGCGTTGCGACTGACATGTGGGCTTGTAGGGCGATACTCAGCCGCGCCGCGAGCGGCGGTAGCGGGATCCGGCCGTCGAGCGCGATCAGCGCGACCGTGGTTGGCCGAGACCGTGCCGTAGGTACTGGCGTGCGTGTGTTGTGGAGCTGGTCGCCAAGGAAACGGTTAAGCGCCAAGGACAGTGCTGAGGAGCTGTGGAGAAGTTCGTCGAAGTTGGCCTGATCGACGGCGATGAGGTCGGATGCGCGCGTTGAGCGCACCGAGGCAGCCCGCGGGGAACCGGTCAGCAACGCGAGCTCGCCCACCGCGTCCCCGCGGCCAAGCTCGCGGATCACGGTGCCAGTGTCCTCGTCAACGACCTCGAGCCGGCCCGCCCGGATGACGTACATCGCGTCTCCCGGCTCGTGCTCGTGGAATAGCCATTGCCCGGCCTCGAGGTGGCGCGTGTGTGATTTCGCCGCGAGCTGCGCACACAGCTTCGGATCGATATCCGAAAACAGCGGTGTCCGGGCGAGGAAGTCAGCCGCCGACTCTGTGCGCGGGGCCGTCGGCTCGGCCATGTCCAGCGCGACTACGCGCCGCGGACGCGGACGGACTGAGTGGGCGGTCTTCTGGGGCTCAGTGTCGGCAAGAACCGCTCGCGCAGCATCGCCGAGCGCCGGTGCTTGGTCGGCCTTGACGTGTCCGACAAGCAGGCAGCCAAGTCCGGCCGCGATGAGGCAGGCCGCGCCGAACATCCAGGCGTGCCGGAACACCTCGTAGGCTGTCGCGGGCGTCGCCGTCCCGATGATCGCTACGACAATCGCGACGCCAAGCGCGGCTCCTACCTGGCGCGCGACAGAGTTCATCCCGGTGGCCGTCGCGAAGTTCCCGCCCGGCGCGGAGGCGACCGCGGTGCCGCTGAGATTCGGGAACAGCGTGCCCGCACCGATCCCGAGCAGCACCATACCCGGTAGCCACTGGCCCAAAAAGTCGGGTGTCGGGCCTACTCGCTCGACGAACCATAGGACCGCCCCGCCCCAGAACAAGCCTCCGGCCACGAGAACGGGGCGGGGGCCGATGCGCTGTGCCAGTCGGCTCGTCGGCCCGGCAACTACAACCGCGACAATCGGGCCGACTGTGAGCGCGAGGCCAGCCTGCAGGGCCGAGTATCGCCATAGGCCGGTAAGGAACAAGACATTCGAGAGGGTGTAGCCGTAGAAGCCAGCCGCCCCGATGACCGTCATCGCATTGGCAACGCTGAAGGTTCGGACTTTCAGGACAGACAGGTCGATGATCGGCGAGCGGTGCCAGGTGCAGCGCCAGACGACCAAGGCGCCGAATGCGAGGCTCACTACCAGACAGCCTATGGTCGGTGCGCTGCCCCAGCCCCATTCCTGGCCCTTGAGGACGCCGAGGACCAGCGCCCCGATCGCGATGGCAAACATCAGGGTGCCAGGCAGGTCGGGAATCCGCCGGCGGCCCGGTGCCCGGCTCTCCACCAGCCGTCGGCGGGCCAGCAGTACCGTCGCCACACCGATCGGGACGTTCACCAGGAATACGAGGCGCCAGCTTGCGGCAGCGACGAGCAGCCCGCCGAGCGAGGGACCGAGGCCGGCAGCGGCCGCGCCAACTGCGGACAGCAGCGCGACGCCATGGGCGCGGCGCGCAGGCGGAAACGCATTCAGGACCAGCGCAACGGCCGATGGCACCAGGAAGGCAGCGCCGAGCGCCTGCGCAACCCGGAACGAGATCAACGCGCCCGCAGATGGTGCAATTGCGCACAGCAGCGAGCCGACGGTGAACAGCTCCAGGCCGAAGATGAACACGCGTCGGCGCCCGAATACGTCCGCGATCTGTGCGGCCGCCATGAGAAACGCGGCGAATACGATGTTGTACGCGTTCAGAACCCACGACAGCGTCGAGATCGAGGTGCCGGGAAACGAGCGCGCGATGTTGGGAAACGCTATGTTCACGATCGTCGCGTCGACGAAGGCGACTGCGCCGCCTAGCGAGGCGATAGCGAGCACGATCTGAGGTGATGGTCTGCGCGACACTGTCAGGCCTCCATTGTGAGTTTCTAGGTGGCCAGCTGTCGTTAATGTGCCGGATCGCGATGCGGCTGTCTGTTGTCTGGCCGACACTGTCACAACCCGGTACGGACAGCGCTGGATGCCGTTGTGCCTCAGCCCCGTTACTGCACGCCTGGGCGAGTTGTGGCAGCTTGCCGCGCAGCGCGCCGCAGCGTTGGCCTAGCCGTGCTGGTGCAGGACATCGTTCTCCGCCTTCAGCAGATGCGACCAACGCCGCCCGGTCGTGGTGACCGGGCGGCGCTGCCCTCCCATTCGGCGGCCGACCGGGAGATTGGCCGACTGCGGTCAGCGTGCCGGACCGTGTGGATTGTGTATGTCGTCGAGCCGACACAATTGGTGTCGTCAAGCTCACACTCGTCCTAGGTGCGATGGTGGTCGCACAGTCGAGGGTGAACGTCCGCGCGGCTTCGTCCTGGTCGTGGGCGAGTTCCCTGACAGTGCCCAGCAGATTCCGCAGGACCCTCCCGGTTTGGCCAAGTCTTTCCACGAGCCTAGGTCCGCGATGTCCCGCGCGAGCGAAGCGGCGGTCAGCAGTCGCGCCCGCCGGCCGGTCCGGCGCTTCCAGATGCTCTGGATCACGTTGACGGCCTGCACCAGGTCGATGGCCGCGGCGAGCAGCTCGGCGATTGCCGCGTCCTGGGCGCTCCTGACGGCGCGGCGGCTGCGCAGATGGTCGCTGAGACTGTTGGCGCCAAAGGTCAGCGTTACGGCGCCGAGGGTAACTGCCCCGGTGACCAGCGCGGTGCTCAGATCGGTCCCGCGCCTGGCATGCCGTAAGACGGCCCGCGGCCATCGGGGAGTTTCCGATCCGGAGCCTGGATGCGCCCGTCGGGCACATCGGGCGCGCTCATGGGCGCCGTGGCATGCGCAGGCCCGGCTGGCTGAACGGCGGCATGCGCCTAGTCTGGGCCCGCCGCCGTCCCTCCTGGATCCACTGCGCGATCAGCGACTCGTCGGCGCCTGCCATGCGGCACAGCCTGGCCACGGCCTGCCCCCGGGCCTGGTACTCGGGCCGTTGCGTTCGGTCATGCCGAGCGCGAGCCCGGCGACCTCGGCCAGCAGGTCGCAGCGGCCGCCGGCGATCTCCCGGAGTTCACCCGCCGCGGCGGCGCTCTGGTCCTCGGTGCTGGCGCCCCACCGGGCATGCCGCGTGGCGACGGCGTCCAGCCGGACCGCGAGCATCCGGTCAGCAGCGGGTCCGGCATGATCGCGAGCCACCGTGCCAGGATCGAACATGAACACGATAAAGGTAAGCTAGCTTTGCCTGTTTCCGGCTGATGGCCTGCTGGGAAGGAATCTGTGATGGAGGCCCTGACGCCTGCCTCGCCGGACAGCCTGCCGCCACTCGGCGAGCTGATCGCCGACGAGCCGTTCTGGCGGTTTCCGCTGGGCACCGCAGGCGGCCAGGGCGTCGCGCATCTGCGGGTGTGGCTGACCGCGGGTCCCGAACCCGGCCACCTGGCGGTGGTCACCGAGACCGGCACCGCGGACAGGGTCACTGAATCCGCCGGGCGCATCTGGGCCGGGCTGGCCCGCAGGTACGGGCCTTCGGTCGTGCTGCTCGAGCATCACCTGGCAGCTGAGGACGTCGAAGGCGCGGAGACCCTCGACTTGGTCCGGGCTGGCGCCGACGGCAGCCCGCACTGGCTGCGCGTGTGGCCGACGCCGCAGGACAATCCCCGTCACGCCGGGCTGCAGTCCTGGATGGCCGTTCACGGGTACCAGGTCGTCAGCAAGCCCGCGAACTCGTTCGACCGGTGCCAGGACGGAGGCGGCGCCGCGGGTACCTAGGTAGAGTCAGGCAAGCGCCAGCCGGATGCCCGCCGCGGCCAGCGCAAATGCCGAGCCGATCATGAGGATGCCCCAGACCACGACTGGAACCTTCTGTCCGCTGCGGTGCCGGTAGTTTGGTCCGGTCATACCAGGCCAGTGATCCGGGCCAGGCGAGTAAGGTCGGCGCGGCGGCGGCAGCCGGTCTTGTCCCGGATCCTGTCCAGGTGTGATGTGACCGTGCGGACGCTGATGTACAACTTGATAGCGATCAGCGACACCCGGGAGAAGGTATACACATGGGCTCATCGACGCGGATCATACAGGCGGCGCTGCTGGCCGGTGCCGCCGTGCTCTTGGCCTTCGCGGCTTTCCAGCTGCGCGAGAAGCACCAGGAAGCAGAGGCTGTCGTGCAGAACATTCATGACCAGCTCGACGCCCTGGACCCGGCTACGCGGGCCGCGGTTGTTGCCCGGCTGACGGCGGACGAGGTAAAGAAGGTCCGCGGCGACCGGTCCTGACCGCATAAACGATGACCCGATCAGGCTGGGCTGGAGTTCTTCCCTACCAGGTCTCCACTGCGACTCGGATTACCTGCGTCAAGCCAGGTCGCGACACTTTCCGTGTTATCCGGGAGTGAGCGCGACAACCCTGGGCCGGCCACCCGATCGGACACGTGCCGGGCACGATCAAGGCTCCACAGGCCGCCTACCCGATCCGGCCAGCTGCCGCTGGCATGGACCGAAGTGGCCGCCGTCCGCGGTAGCGGCAGTGGTCATTCCGCGCCTGCTCCGGATCATGGGGACGCACACGTAAGCCGTGGTCGCGGCCTATGTCGGGAACCGATCCACGAAGTTATGGGCCAGACGCGCCTGCTCCGCAAGGTCCGCCGCGCCGATCTGGGAGACAATGCCGCTCAGGGCCCGCTTCATGGCTTCGCATTCGGCCTCAGCCGTTGGCCGGGCCGCGAAGAACCGCGTGTGGACCATCAGGCCGTACACGCCGCACGTAATGGCCCACGGGGCAATGTCGCCGTCCCGTTCCAGCGTGATCCGGGCACCGTCTGCGTGTTCCTCGTCCAGCACGATGGTCCCGCCCTCCGACCCATTCGTGCCGACGCTCGTTCCGTCGCCGAACGCATGCCAGGTCATGATGGTTCCACGTGTGGTTGTCCGGAGCCTGTAGTCACCTTTCAGGCTGCCTGATCCCTAGAGCAAGAAGGCTATGTCACCTGCCGGGCGACAGAAGATAAGAACGTTCCCGGAGCTGTCCGGCCGATCGGGCGCGCAACGTGCACGTCGTTTGCGGGCGCGCATCAGATGATGTGCATGGGTTGTGCGGTGCTGCCGCCTGCCGATGACAGCCGTTGGCGGCTGCTATTGCTGTCACCGTTGCCGTCAGCGCTGTCAGCCAGCGTGGCCCAGTGGTATCGCTGGTTCAGGCCGCCAGGGGCAGGAGGATGCCCCGATCGACCCTGGACTCATCGCGGTTGCCGTAACGCTCGCGCAGCGCCCGCCAGGCCTGCAGCTTCTCCGGCCGCATCCGCTGCCGACGGTCATACAGATCGTGCACGTAGCAGCCCAGCCAGCTCTCCCCGCCTGGCCCGAGGAATTCCACGGTCAAGACCTCCCGCCCGGGGAACGAGGGGAACGGGTAGGGCCCGCGCACGAACCGGACCCCGGTGATCTCATCGACCCGCACGTCCATCGTCCAGCTCGCCACCCTGTCGCCGAGCTCGACGTGCCACCAGCGCCGGTCGGCCGGTCCGCGGAACAGCGGCGTTGTCACGCCCTTAAGGTGCGCGGTAGTCAAGCCGTCGCCGAAGACAAAGACCAGCAGCCCGCACCCCGACAGGTCGGCGATCAGGCGTTCCAGCTCGCTGGCGGGCTCGCTGACATCTGCAATCTTGCCCATCTTGCGCTCCTCACCCCGGAGTCGCCGTCAGTGGTTGGCAACACGGCGGCGCGCAGGATCGATACCCGCCGCACGTAAGATGACCAGCTTGGAAGGCTGCGACTAGGCCCCGCTACACCAGCGCTTATGCAGGTCATCGTTATGCCGCTGAGCTCATGAGTGACCGTGAGTACCCGTGTCTGACCACCCGATCGGGCACGCAACGGGCACGCCGGTTGTCGCTAGCTTCTGAGCACCGCGATGAATCTCGCCGACACTGGCCGTCCTACGTTGTGGTTGATCAATGAAAGGGGAGCCATGCCGAGCCAGTCCCCAGGGGCCATCCTCGACGCCCGCTACAGCGAAGAAGCCGCCAATGCGACACCCTGGCCCGACGCGATGGCCTTCCTGGAGCAGGCTGGCCTGCTCGATGCGAACTGCTGGCGTCGTGCGCTTGCCGCGCCCCGGGGACCGTGCTAGCCCTACCCCAGATTTGGGTGTCCGCACGGTGGATCTCCTGCCTAGGCCGGGCGAGCATTGAGATGCAGGCGACCGGAATGGCCGGTACCGCAGGTCATAGGAGATCCCGATGAATGCACAAGATGACAACACCGCTCCGTTGCGCATCGGCATGCGACGCATAATCCCGCGTTTTGAGTTCCGTCGCCTCGGTGCCATGGCGCGCGTGCGCATTGCCGCTGGTACCGTCCTGGTCGGCCTTGGCGTCATTACGCTCGTGGGAGGTTCCTTTACAGCCAAGGCGTTCGCGTGGTCAGCGTTCTTCCTGGTGCTGGCGGCGCTGCAGTTCTCGGTCGGCTACTGGTACCGGGCTATCATTCGCTCCGCACCTCCCCGGACTTGAGCCTGGTCTGCTCGCACTGGCCTGGCGGTGCTAGATGAGCTGGCAGGCTCCCTGCTGGGACAAAAGCTTCCGCCCTTCGTCTGGGGTCCGGTTGCTGGCCTTCCTCGGTCTTCTCGCAGGCGCCTAGACCCAGCGGGAGTAGCCCGCTGGGTCTAGGCTGGCGCAGGCCATCACGAAGCGACGTCTTGGGTAGGGCGGCCTAGATCCAGCGGCCACGAGCTGGCCAATCGGG
>Ga0306926_10003416_pt1 | contig 16439 bp, 16 predicted proteins | sample flu12Cox44000178_FD_203759 | JGI IMG/M metagenome (GOLD analysis project Ga0306926, IMG submission 203759) | Lab enrichment of tropical soil microbial communities from Luquillo Experimental Forest, Puerto Rico - flux8day.12C.oxic.44.000.178 (v2)... | ecosystem: Environmental > Terrestrial >... | reverse complement strand
GATTCGCACACCTTCTTCCTGCCGCCACAACACGTAGTCCGCACCGAATATGGGTTTCACTATCAGTTCGTGGGGGAACGATGCTTCGTTACCAGAGTGCGTCCTCACAGCGACGCCGAGGCGAAAGGCATCAGGCCGGGGGATCAGATACTCACGATTAACGGCTACTCCCTGGATCGGGACACTGTGCACAAGATGCAGTACGTATTCACCGTGTTGCGGCCACAACCTTCGCTGCGCTTGGGCCTACAAGACCCAGCGGGACAGCAGCGCACCGTGGATCCCGCCTCAAAGATGAGTCAAGGGAAGCGTGTACTGGACTTTACGAGAACAGACGGCGGGGGAGACTTCTGGGACATTATCCGTCAGTCGGAGAACGAAGAGCACTTGATGCGTGCCCAATACTACGAGGTTGGCGAGCCTCTGATAGTTCTCAGGGTCCCGGAGTTTCTCTTTTCCGCAAGTGAAGTTGACAGAATGATCGAGAAGGCACACCAGCATGCAAACCTGATCATCGACCTGCGCGGGAATCCTGGCGGAAGCGTCGAAACACTCAAGTTCCTAGTCGGAGGCCTGTTTGACAAGGAGGTAAAGATCGCTGATCGCGCCGGAAGGAAAGAGAGCAAACCTGAGGTCGCCAAGCCCCGGCACAATCCATTCGCTGGGAAAATTGTCGTATTAGTGGACTCAAAGTCAGCTTCTGCCTCTGAGCTCTTTGCGAGAGTGATCCAACTGGAAAAACGAGGCGTGGTACTTGGGGATCGCTCCGCCGGCGCTGTAATGGAATCAAAGCACTACAGCGAACAAATGGGCACCGAGACGGTCATTTTTTACGGTGCCTCCATCACCGAATGGGACCTTATCATGGTGGATGGGAAAAGCCTCGAACACACCGGGGTAACGCCAGATGAAGTGGTTCTCCCAACCGCTCAGGATATGGCGAATGGGCGCGATCCGGTTATCGCACGGGCCGCCGAATTATTGGGCATCAAAATCAGCCCTGAAGTTGCTGGAAAAATGTTCCCGTACGAGTGGCCCCCAGAAAACTAGAGGGGCACTCGTCTGCTCAAGGCTGCCAACCGATCCAAATTTTCATGCCTTGTGGTGCGCCAAAGGCGCATGACGTCTTCCATAAGGAGGCCGCTTACCGACTCACATCCGGCACCGAATTCGACGCAGGGTCGTGCCGCCAGGTCCGTTAATCCCGGGGGTAAAAATGGTCAAACCGCTTGGGATCGTAGTCGAAATCAACCAACCCATCACGATAGTCGATCTTGAGAACGAGCAATCGCAGGGTGACGAAGCCCAGAAACCCTGAAACCTCGACCCCCTCACTGTCGCTGGTCGAGGTCATATCGAACGAGACCATGTCCTGAGTTTCCTGCCGCAGGTGGCCGAACTGGAGCACTGCTTTGTTGGCGCTGTAGACATGCTTCACTGAGCCGCTAATGCCCATCACAGGGGTATCCGGGTCGCCATGAACCTTGGTCACCTCTCGGGCCGCCGCCGGCGAAATGACGTTGGTGAAGGCTCCAGTATCCAGCATAAACAACTTGAGTGGCGCTTCGCCGACTCGCGTCGGCACAAGCAGATGGCTCCCAAATCGGTAGACGCGCGAGAAGGATTGCATTTCCGGAGCGATGTAGCGGTCCTGCGGTCCCGACACTGCAGTCGCTGATGAAAGGTTCTTCGTCTGTCCTTTCCGATTGGCGTCGGTTTCAGTCGTTGCCTCCTCAGGGCCGTCAGTTTCATCTTCCTCATTCATCAGAACCAATTGCTCGTTAGCTTGGCCCGGACGTTTGGGCAGTTCGCTTAACTTCAATTGCTCGCCTGGAAAGTTGACCTCTACCAGAAAGTTCTCAAAGACATCGGCGCCGATCAAGCCGTCTCCGTGCGCTACGGACCGGCTTTCACTCACTCGCACCGGACAGTTCTGGAATTCCAGTTCGCCAATCCGGATCGAATCGGCGATCCCGATGAAGGCCGTCTTTGGCCCTTGGTCTCCGATTCCCCAGATCTTCGTTTCCGTCATCTTCCGGACGCCAGCCCGCTCGGCGGCCCGCCGGTTCACCAGAATCCCACTTGCTCCGGTATCGAGCAGGAGATTCGTTTTCGATCCATTCAGGGCGACCGACAAGCCGTAGCCTGCCAGATCCGTCGGATCATGGTGCAAACGGACCAGTGGAGTTTGCGTCGCCGTTACCTTGCTCACTAGTTGGCAAGGGTGCCCAGGCTGTTTCGCTCTTTCCTTCAGGTACGACAGGTAATTGCCCAAGTTGTCCCGATAGTCAGCATCGTGGGCGTTGGGCTCCGCCAGGTAGTTTTCCAAGTACTTAATGCGTTCCGGCCTCCCAAGAGTTTCGATCCAAAAAATCTGGATGTCGGGATCCTTGGGATCCAGTTCGTGGGCCTTGTCAATCATGGCCTTCGCCGACTTGTTCATTGAGGAGGCCCGAGCGAACTCGGGCCATACCTAAGTAGGCGCGCGCCGATGCGTGCCCCGAGTTAATCGCCTTCACCCACTCTTGCTCCGCCTCCGGGATCTTCCCTTGGCGAAAGTACACCTCGCCCAGCGCCACATGAAGCGGCACCGCGTCGCTAACCTGCATACCCTTGGTGACTGTATCGAAGGCCTGAACCACATCTTTCTTCTTCAGGTAGACGCGGGTTAGGCCCGCATAAGCGTCAGGGGAGTTGGGTCTTTCTTTGAGGAGGTGCTGATATGTCTCGATGGCTGCATCGAAGTCACCTTTGCGAGCCAGTGCCGTGGCTTCGCCGAGAGGGTTGTATGTCTCAGCAGGCAATGCAGTCGGCGCAGTTTTCACTACGGGAGGAGGCCCGGATTTCCCGGGCGCCGGCGGCGTCGCGATTTGCGATTGCCCGCTCGTTGCGGCTTCTTGAACTTGGCCATCTGCGGGTCCATCCACGACCCCGAGACTGTGCGCCAAAGCGAGCAGTAGCGCAGTTTGCACGACAATACGCATGTTCTTACTCAAATATGTCGTTCAACTTTCTCGTAGGCAGGCCCATTTTTGTGCACCGGATTCGTGGACTTATCGGCTCTGAGACCGCCAATAATCATTGCAGCGTGACCAAAACTTGGATCACACTATTCCCCTTCTACAGGAAAGCTTGGTTAAGGCTGCTGCGCGAGAGTCGGCGTGGCTAGAAAGCCGTGCTGTCCGTGGACGGTATAAACGCCCACGATCTGTCCTTTCGCGTTCGACCGAACGCCGGCTGTGCCAGATGCACCGGGGAAATCCAGCGTATTGAACCCACCTGCAATCAAAGTAAAGCAGTGTTCTATGCCGTTATCGTCGTCGTAGGCGCCAACAATTTCGCCCCAGTCGTTGATGGCGAAAGGAACCGATTGATCGAACGAGCCTGGAACGTCGATGACTGTAAACTTGCCCCCGCTCAGCAGGAAGCCAAGGTTTTTCCCAGATGGGTCGCCGTAGTTACCCGTCATTTGGCCCCTATCATTGATGCCAGTGACCGCGGTGCCCTGCCCCGGAACATTCCAGGCGCCCGGAAAGTCGATCGAGGTAAATTCGCCGTCTCTCCAAAGAAACCCGTGCTGCAGGCCAGCGGAATCAACGTAGGCTCCAACTACCGTCCCTGCGTTGTTAATAGATTGAAAGATAGTCGCCGTAGCACCCGGATAGTCAAACACGGTAAAGACGCCGTCGGTGAGGAGGTAGCTGCGCTCCACGCCGTTACCATCAAAAAAGTAGCCGCCGATCACCCCGCGATTGTTGATCGAAGTGGTTCTCGTTTGGATCGATCCAGGTGCATCAATGGTCGTAAAAGTGCCACCACTCAGAAGATATCCATGCCAAACCCCAGAGGAGTCAAGGTAGATGCCAACGATGTCACCTCGATCGTTGATTCCATTAGCACGAGAGCGCGCCGCACCTGGGTAGTCGATCGACGTATAGGTATAGGATGTGCTCCCTTGATCGGATGCCGGGGAAGCACTCACGGGGTTTGGACCACTCTTTGCTGCACCGTACGCCAAAGCTGTTGAGACTACAACTGCAACCAAGATCATTGCTGCCACGATTCGCATTTTCACCTGATCCTCCTGCATTCCTTGTGTTCCCTCGCAAAACTTAGCGAATACTTACATTTCTGCAAGCGACAAGGAGCGACATGGTTGAATGCCGCAGGTTGGCGCTGTCTTGCCGCCTTGAACCCCACCAGGGTACCGTTGTGCCGCCATCCCTCGCAGACACCTGTACTGCCTCGCTGCCAACGCGTTCAAAACATGGCAGCTACCGGGTGAGTCAGGGCTTGCGACGAACGACCTTACACTTGGGCAGGCATTATATTGAGAACCAGTGCTATACACAACTAACCTCATTCGCCGAGGCTTAGAAGTTGGAAGTTTGGATTCGACTTCCACACGCACTCTTTCCGCGCGGCAGCGGCGCGTGAGGAGTTGTCACCGGTTTGACAAGTTTGCCAGTTAAAGGCCGGACGAAAAGTCTAAGTGATTGTGGCACCGCACCTTAACTTGGATTTTTCCTCGTTCGCAACGAGGAGGCCGAGGGTTCGAATTCCTTCTCGTCCACCAAAATCATCAATAACAATGCGAGTTTCTGAGAAGGAAGACGTGTCTTTCAATCTCGCCTAGGTTTACTCCAGGTTTAACATCCTGAAGATTAGGTCGTTCCTCCCGTTATCTGTGGCCTACGCTCCAGTTTTGCGCTGCCCGTGAGCGATGGGAAGAGTGCGACCTTCTGGTCTGTCGTGCAAAAAACCGACCAGATGGGCGTCAAGTCAAGCGACAATTCGTTATCGCTGCCGAGTGCAACATCTGTCGATACTTTCAAGGGAATGAGCAGCTCCGGCGCACCTTCCCCGAATTGCAAAGATTCGACCCGACCGTCTTCCATAAATACACAACTGTGGCCGGTGCAGCGGCTTTGCGCTGCTGGAAGCCCATCGCTGACGCCGGGTTCGTCAATCGCGAGACGCAGGCGGACCAAATCGTAGGTTCCGGCAGGCACTGTAGTGCTTTCGCCTAAGGCAATACGGGTGATACCCTCACCCGACCCCGAGGCCAGATTGATTTGAAGCGGCCGCTCCAGCGCGGGCAGCAGCGCTTGCCAGTCAGGTGTCTCTCCCGCGTTGTTAATCTTTGCACGAAGGTCAATGCCGGTGATCGGCAAGAGAATGCTGCCAACGCGGTTGGACCTTGAGCAGGATTCGCAAACGCCCGTAGCGTGTGCGGTTACGTGGATGGCCGCGAACACCTTGGGCACGACACAGGGGGTGCTGGGATTGGCCACAGCGATTCCGATGGTTCCGTTTGGCGGGTTTGAAACAGACACAAAACATGTATTCCCGCTGCATCCGTCAAGTGCAAGAGCAATCCAGAGAACCAATACAAAGGCAGAATGCCAACGCCACGTTTCCACTGTCGGCCTTGGCGTGAACAACATGAGAGCCCCGTTTAAGCGGATTGTACTTCCATGCAGCTTCCAGAGGCTAGTGAGGAGATCACCCCAGGCATCACGTTGTAGCGACAGCGACGTTAGGCATACTTGCACACGCTCTCGTCCGTGTACCCGCTGTGTACCCGGATTCGGCGTTTCTGCTGTTTTTGCGGGATTTGCTGGAACGTAGAATGAATAACTCTCCAGAAACTTCTTATTCAGGGTTGTGTAGGTGCGAGCTGTAGGCCGAGTCGGGCTGCCCTTTTTCTAAGGAACTCAATTTGCTGTTGCCGGTTTCGTCGTTCGTAGTATTCCGCACCTTTGTCGACGTATTGCTGACCGTACTTAAGCATTCGATAGACCAATCGGGCGAGGCGATGAGCCATGGCGGTGATGGCTTTAGGGGCGCCCAGCTTGCTGCGTAGGCGTCGGTACTGTGCACCTAGGTAGGTCTGGCTTTTTAGCAGGGTGGAGGCCCCAAGACGAAGCGCGGTGGCAGCACGGTTGAGGACATGACGAGTTCCTCGAGCGAGCACTTTGTCTCCACTGATGCGGTTGTCCGGACAGAGCCCCAACCAAGAAGCAAAGTGTGCCTCGGTTTTCCATCGGCTCATGTCCAGTCCAACTTCACTGATGAGTGTTTGTGCGACGAAGACATCGACACCGTCAATGCGCGTCAGATCCACCCCGGTGATGCGCTGCAGTTCATCGGCAAGATGGAAGTGTGGATTGTTCTTGTTTTGTTTTTTCTTCTTTTTTGGAGGTAGTTCTTGCTTCGCCGGTGGCGTGCCGGTGTCGGCAAAAGCAGCCAGGTATTTCTGTAATTGCTGGTCGCATTCGGCAATGCGTCGCTGGTAGGTGTCGTACATCTCGAGTTCCTGCTGCAGCACAAAAACAAGCTCGGGACGCCAGGTGCCTTCTAGGCTTTTAGCAATCTCTGTACGACTGGCCTGAATGCGCGGGTGACTGAGTTCCGCCAGTCTCCAGGAATCGCGTTCTCCGGCAATAATGGCCCGCACGATCAGCTGCCCGGTCACCCCGCTCAGATCACTGATTACATTCGCAAGCTGTATGTTCATCTGTGTCAGTGCCTTCTGCATGCGTTGCACACAGGTCGCCGCCCCGGTGACGTGTTGCAGCCGCTGCCGCCAGTAAGTGCGCAGGGTCCGAATCTTGGAGGGTGGGTGGAACGAGTTCCCTAGCAATCCGTAGGTGTGCAATTTGAGCAGCCACTGGCTTTCCTGTACGTCACTTTTTCGTCCAGGCAGATTTTTGGTGTGCTGGGCGTTGACGAGATAGACCTCAAACCCGCGTTCTTCCAAAATGTCATACAGGGGAATCCAATACACACCCGTCGATTGCAAAGCCACAGTCTTCACGCCACAGCTGTGCAGCCATTCGGCTAATCGATACAGATCCGCGGTGAAGCACTCGAATCTGCGCACTGGTTGCGCATCACGATCCGGTCGTACGGCCACGTAATGCGCACCGTTGCCCACATCGATTCCCGCGGCGTGGGGATGGACCACCTCCAAACCTGGGTTCTCCGACTGCAGCCGCCGCGCGAGTTCCTTCCTGGCCTTTCGGTTTTGCCATAGCTTTTTATACGTCCTCATCTCTGCTCTCCTCGAAGGGAAATGAGGATTCCGTTCGGCCCGGTGACGAACGGTTTAGGAAACTCTCCAACGGGGTCAAAGGACCGTTTACAACGAGGCCCTCGCCACCATACTAGTGATCGCCAGTACCGGAGCCATGCTTACCGTCGGGCACGAAGCGCCATGTCGTTTAGCGGCCTTAGCTTGCCGAACCGAATCCCCGGATCACACTGGCAAAGAGGACATCTCTAGACAAGTTTCTGGCACTAGCGACGCGTCGAAGACGCAGTTAAGGCTTACCGGGAGCTAGTCTGCCAATTTTAAGCTCGTGCTTTCAGGTAATGAATTGTTGTTAGAATTCACGCCGAAAGACGACGTCGGTAGTGCGCTATCCGCCCAGAGTTGTGCCCCTCGTACTGCCCATTCAAGACCTCTCTTGTGAGGAGGACCGATGAGATTTGTGTCTTTCGCATGTAACCTTCCGTGGCTTTTCTTAATTTCCTCCGGGCTACTGTTAGTATCCTGCCAGCAGTCCTCCCAGCCAGAACAGAAGCCCTCGGCTCAAAATACAGAGCCAACTCCCGCCGCCAAGATTGGTGGCACTCCCGAAGGGACCGTCATGACTCCCGAGTATGTGGCCACCGTGGGTCGTTTTGCGTACGTTTGGGGCTGGCCTTTGGTAAATAACCTAAATCGGGCGACGGCAGTTGAAAAGCTTCCCGAACCGGGTCGCATCGGTGGCGTTCTTCCTATGTCTCCACCGGGGCAGGTTTCTATGCTTACCGACTACATCAATGAGAATCAGCGTTTTGTAACCTGCCCTAACCAGGACACTGTGTACGGCGCCGGATTCCAACGTCTGGATACCACGCCCGTCGTCATTCAGGTACCCGACTTCGGCACTCGCTTCTTCGTCTATCAAATAGCAGATGCTCGCACCAATTCCTTCGGCCAGATCGGCAAGCAGTACGGAACCAAGTCCGGCTTTTATCTACTCGTCGGACCCAATTGGAACAGCACGGTCCCGAATGGAAGCAGTGGCGTCCTCCACTCTCCAACCAATCTGGCCGTGAAATTCAGCGATCAAGGGCGCGCACCGACTGAATCCGACGATTGAGGAGTTTACAGCCGGACCGGACGGTTCTTGGGGAAGGTGTGCACCAGAACGTCCACCAAGTCTCGGGCGGTGATGCGCGCGAAAACGCTAAGTTATTGAATTGAATGGCGCGCCCGGTGAGATTCGAACTCACGACCCCATGCTCCGGAGGCATGTACTCTATCCATCTGAGCTACGGGCGCGCTGTCGGCTATTTTACTTGCCAATTCAGTTTAGCCTTTCTCGTAATCCTCCGCCAGTGGCCAATCGCTCCCCGACTGTGGCCCTCTTTGTTATCCCTTCGACCGATTTTTGATGTCTCTCGCCAGCTTTTCAATCTCTTCCGCTTTTTTCATCAAATCCAAGCTCAGAACCTTGCTCGAATCCGTCTTGTCGACCTGCTGCTTTAGTTCTGAAGCCAACTCATATAATCGCTCGACCTTTTTTTTCATATCCTTATCGTTTTCTTCCAAAACCTTTTTTTCAGGATTCGGCAAAGCGGGCCCTTCATTTCCGGGCGCGTCCCGACCGGTCCGCGGTTCTTGGGTATGGGGCATCGGATCCTGGCGTCCCGTCGTTGCCTTCGGCGCGCCTAATGGCATCGCCAGCACCACTAGGCCCGCGAGAAAGCTCCTCCTCGTTTCCATACCGCACCTCCGCTTCTATCGCGATTGCGGCCGATACCTCGCTGCACGCGGCTCCCAGCAATGTTATACTCGCCCCCCGACGACACTATGTCCAGCTTTCTATCGGAAATCCCGTTACTGTCGGTGTCCAACGTCCTCCACATCGTTGCCATTGTCATTGTCGCGCTGCTCATTAATCGCGTTCTACGCATCTCAGCAATGGCACTGGTGCAGCCGGCCGGCTCCCAGACCCGCGCTGCACAATCACGAGAGCAGCATACGCGCGCTCTGGCCAACTCACTCTACAGCGTCGCCAGCAGGTTTGTGTGGGCGCTCGCCGCCCTTTTGGTTGTGCAAGAGTTCGGCGTGAACGTCGCTCCGTTTGTCCTGGCAATCGGACTGGCTGCCATTGCACTGGCGCTCGGCGCGCAAAGCCTTCTTCGCGACCTCATCGCCGGCTTCTACATCATTTGGGAAGATCAATTCTCGGTCGGCGACACCATTCAGGTCGGTGAGACCATCGGCCGCGTCGAACATCTAACTTTAAGGCGCACCTTGGTGCGCGATTCCCGAGGGGCTATGGTGACGCTGTCGAACGGCGACATTCGCAACCTGAGCAATCTCAGCCGGGACTGGTCTCAGACCTTCGTCGATGTCGCGGTTTCCCCGGAGGTTCCACAAGACCGAGCCCTCCAGGCCCTCGACGGCGCCGCCGTAGAATTGCGCAACGACCCGGCTTGGTCTCAGGCTCTCGTCGACGGTCCCCGCATCCTGGGCCTTCAGTCTTATGACCAGAATGTCTCCATCATTCGGATGCAAGTGCGCACCGCGCCCTCCCGCCATGAAGACGTTGCTCGTGAGTTGCGCCGACGGATCCAACTCGAGTTTCAGCGGCAAGGTATTGCCTTGTCCAGTGTGCAACGCGTGGAATTGGTGAGTAGCCCAGGCCTGCGGTCGCCCGGCACTCCCGTTCCTTCCGCGTGATTAATCAGGAGAATCTCCCGTGGCCCAAATTACCTACGATGAAGTCAATCTGATGTTGCGCCTTTACGACCTGCGCCGTGAACCACGTTTACGCGAAGCCCGCGCCTGGTTCGTTGAGCATTTTCATGCCGTCACCCCGGAAGAGGTGATGCAGAAGTATCCGCAGGGCGGCCAGGAAAATACCTATATCCGCATGGTCATCAGCTATTGGGAAATGGTCGCGAGCATCGTAAATCGCGGCCTGATCAACGATGATCTCTTTTTCGAAAGCAACGGTGAAATTTGGGTGGTTTGGGAGCGCATGCGCACCGTGGTTCCCACTTGGCGCGCGGCCTTCAAGAATCCCTATCTTTTTTCCAGTATTGAAGAAACCTGCAAGCGGCTCGAAGCGTGGCGCGAACGCCGCGCTCCGGGTTCTTCCTCCGCTATGCGGCAGATGATGGAGCAGACTCGAGGCAAGCTCAAGTAAGGCGTCTCCGCATCCTCCCCTTCGTGCTTCCCCCTGTTTTCGAACGCTTTCGTTGCCCAGGGCGTGTTCCGCGGCGGAACACTCGCCTCTCGCCTATTTCCTTTTGGAATGCGACGCTCCCTGACTCTCGTTAACAATTTACGATTTCTTTTTTGGTGGGTAGTTCTTCAGAAGTTTCTCCACCGCTTTCGTAATGTTCTTTTGCTGTTTTTCCGGTTTCGCCTTGGGGTCGAGGGTCTTGCTCGCCACGCCGCGCCACACCAGGTCCTTTTTTGCGGAATCGTACATGTCCAGACCGAGCTGTCCCACGTAGATCGTCGACGTCGAGCCGGTAGTCGTCGTGGAACCCATGCCGCCATACCAGCCACCGCCCCATCCGGGCCCGTAACCCCAACCGGTGTTGTACGAGGTGAACTGCTTTTCGCTGCCGACAGCGGTTTGCGTATCGATGTAAAGATCGGCGTTATCGGAATCCGTTTTCTGCAAACCCTTTTTTGCCAGTTCCGCATCTATGGCCGCGACGATTTGCTTTTGTGTTATGGCATTCGCTTGATCGGCGCCTTTGGGTTCGACCCACTTGTAGGTCTTGAATTTGGAGAAGTCTACGTCTTGCGCAAAATTGTATCGCACGTCCTGGGCGACGGCGGCAGCCGCAAGAACAAACAGCACAAAAGCAACAAAGCTAAACTTCTTCATTTTGATTCCTCCTCGGTGCAACCTCGTTTTTGGAGACCCGGCGGCCCTTCAAAAAAGGCGTATCCCTCTAGTTCTGGGCTTGCGATACCGACGCATCCGAGGAATTGCTTGGCCAACTGTCGTTGGTCGGCTGCCAGGTTTTGTCGGGGTTGTACAGTTCCATCGCCTGGAAAATTTTTAGCGTATCCGGTCCCAAGTCCTTCTGATAGACCACGCCGTCATAACCGACGATGAAGGTCTTAACGCCCGTGACGCGGTACTCCGCCGGCGCCGCTGCCAGCGCGAAGCCCCCGATCATTGCGCCTTCCACCACGAAATCCATTCTGCCGAGCGGAGCGGCGGGGCCCTGGCCTTTCAGGATCTTGAAAAAATATCCGTGGTACGGCTTGGCCTTATCCGAATAGCCCTGTTGAATGGCATCAGCGATGTTTCCGGCGATCGGTCCTCCGAGAGTCCCGTCGGCATTTCGCCACACCAAACCATCGTGCTTGCCCGGAGTACTAATCACTTTTTGCGCGTATTGGTTGAGTTCCGAGCCATCGTGTTTTTCGAGCGCGTACTGGTGCTGTGCTTCGACGTAGCCTCTACAGACCTGGATCGCGTCCAGTTCATTCGCACCGATGCGGCGGTACAGCATCTCCTGCTTGCCGGCTGCGGTGTCGAATAGCCAAACTCCATTCTTCTTGACGATGGGGATCGGCATCGGCCAGTTATCGTTGCCGACCATCAGAATCGCGCGGTCCGGATTTTTCGGATCAACCGAAACGGTAGTTTTCTCTTTCGCCTTCGCGGCAAATTCGGCAGCAATATTCTTGTCTCGGACAGGGTCCGCCGACGACACCAAATCTTCCCCATGTGGGCCGAGGATCTGATTCAGAGCCGCCCCATCCCAACTATCCGCCGCTTGCACGAAAGCATCCGCAGCCGCTTGAGCAGAAGGGAATGTTTTCTGCGACGGTTGCGCGGTATTCGCGGCTTTCTGCTGTTGCGCAGACGTCGGCGAAGCGTAAAACATTCCGCAATAGACGACAAACAGCAGCAAGCTCAACAGAACTTCTCTTGTGAATGGCTTTTCCTTTGGTGAGGTCATTGGTGTTCCCCGGTTCATGGTTTCTCTACCTCCTCCGACCGCCACCGCCGCCGCCGCTACGCGAGCCGCCGCGCGAGCTCATGCTCGACGAGCCGCGGGAGCTGCTGGCCCGCGCCGAACTACCGCTCATTCCGCCGCCACTCATCCCCCGCGATCCACCCGAGCCCGACGTGCTGCGGTTGCCGGCACGATCCCCGCCTCCGCCTGCCCGGTTTCCGCCGCGGTCGCCGGCACCTCCGTCTCGATCTCCACTTCGGTCACCTCGGTTGTCCCCAGCTCCCCCGCGGTTATCGCCGACTCCACCTCGGTTGTCTCCCACTCCACCTCGGTTGTCCCCAGCTCCCCCGCGGTTATCGCCGACTCCACCTCGGTTGTCTCCCACTCCACCTCGGTTGCCTTGGCCCCGATTCGATATGTTCTGTCGCGCATTTGCCTGCCGGTCCGCGACAGACGACCCGCGCGACGTGCCTCCAAACTTGTTTGCGGTCTGCCTGTCGGAGTACGGAGCACCGCCACGGTGCTTCGGGTTATGTTGCCAGTTGCCACCACCAGCGCCGCCACGGGTCGGTTGATTATTAACGCGGTTGCCGCCCTGAATATTGTTGCGGTTGCCACCTTGAATATTGGAATTCCGATTGAAATTATTGTTGTTGTTTATCGTGATATCGTTGTTGCCGCCCCAGCCGCAGTTGTAGCCCCAGCCCCCGGACCACATTGCGCCCATGGCCACTCCCACACCAAACGAAATCGCCATTCCTGCCGCGTAGTAACCCGGCGGTGGATAGTAGACCGGCGGATACGGATAGACCGGTGGCCCGTACACCACTGTGGGATTATACGAGGGCACATAAACCACTTGGGGGTTGGCTTGCTCGATGACAATGACCTGCTTCGATTCCACGACCTTGGTCTCGACCTTTTGCTGTTCGTTGGATTTGAGATTGCCTTTTTCTTTGGCTTTTGCCCGCATCCGCTGCACTGCGTCCATTACGTCATTTTGCTGCGCCAAAAATGCGTTGCCTAATTCGGTTGTCCATTGAATATCGTCCGCTAGCCGCTTGGCCACGTCCGGGAGCCCCGCCAATGCCTGCACGCTAGGATCCCATGGCTGTTTCGCGACAGCGTCGGCCAACGCCTTATCCTTCAAGTCTTTGTTTTTTGTCAGCCACTGTTGGAGTTGAATGATTTCCAAGGGGTACGTGGAGGCTGCGAGTACCTGGGCCAGCATGGGATCTGGATACAACGCAATTGGCGCCACCAGGGCATCCAGTTGGTCAGCCGGGATTTTGGCAGCCGCTTGCTCTCCGCCCGCTGGCTGCTCCTGTAGACGCGTGGCCAAGACGCTGTCACCCGGTAGCAGCAGCGCCGCACAAAAGATAGCCGCAAACGTTCGTACACTTGTCCAAAGACTTCCGGATTGAGCTTTGCTTATCATGACTTCCTTTGTGACTCGTTCGACTGGACTTATTTCATGACTCGAGAAACCCGTACCATCGGCGTGCTTTAACGACAGTAATCCCCGCAGTAGGGCAGTATACTACGAGGATTGAATTAATCCGATTGCTACTCTTTAGTCCTATCCGATTCCACAGTCAACTGAAAAAACAGCCGGTGTCAAACCAAAATAGAAGTGTCCCCTTGCTTACCAAAATAGAAATGGCCCCTTTTGCGTTTTGCGTTTGTTTGTTTTTGTTCACTTTTTCTTTCTTTGCGGATTTTTGTAAGAAAATTTCGCGTCCAGAGGCTCTTGGAGCAACGATTCGCGTGGGGCTCGACCTGGAACATCCCGATTTCTTCCGTCCGTTGGCTTGGACCGGAGTGCAGCCCTGCGGAGCCCGAAGGGCGGAGCGTTTAGGGCGAAGCGTAGGGCCAAGCCAACGATGCTGGGGCCACCTCCCGTAGCTCTTTTTGTTGCATGACGCGCCGGGGCTCGCGCCAAGGGTGGTCTGCCGGCGGCACCCACTTCCGTTTCCCAAAGGCTACCGCGACCCGTGCGCCCACCGCTTTTGGCAGTGGCTTCAACGGAGCCGCAATTTGCTTCCAGCCAAGGGCACGACCGCGATACTCGATGCCGATAACGCCGTACCGTCCTTCGCAGACCAGCACCTTGCTCCGCGCCGGGACATAATGGCGACTCTGCGGCTCCAGCTGAAAATAGTGATTCGCGTAGCGCACTACCCAGTCGTTTCCGATGGTCCGCTCGCTCTCCAGCCGGAATATCCGATCCAGTTCCGCGGCTCGCGGTGCCCGCCGGTGGTAGTCTTCCGGCCTGGCCGCCGCACGGGCGAAGCGCCGGTTGTGCTCTGGCAGATATTCCCTCTGCAGGTACACATTCGCTGCTTCGTGACTGATGATCTGCTTCCGCCGCAGTTTCTTCACCAGCCGGTCTTGATGCGTGCCGTGCATCCGCTCGATTCGCCCCTTGGCTTCCGGCGAACTCGCTGCAATTACCGCGATCCCCAACTTCGCGCACATGCGCCCAAACTGCGTGATCGGTTCTTCTCCTCGTAAACGCTCTCGAGAATTGGCCGGCCGCTTGTACAAGTTCTTCCAGTCCACGTACAGCGCCAAGGGGACGCCGTACTGCTCGATCCACGCGCGCAGCGCATCGGCCACCGCCCAGATGGTCTCTTGTTCCCCCAATTGCGCCCAGGTCGTGTTGGTCGCATCGTCGGCCATGTCGATCAAGCAGCCCTCCGGTCCGCGCTCCTCCAGCCATGGATGAAAACTGCCGTCCATCTGCACCAACTCTCCGAAATGTTCTTTGCGCTCTCGCCGTCGCCGGTGCTTCCGCCGCTTCCGTTGCCGACTCCACAATCCGGCTTCCAACATCCACAGCCGCAGCGTTTCAGCATTCACCACCAGCCCATCTTCTGCGTCCAAGTGCTCGGCCGCCAGCGTCGGCCCGAAACGCTCACCCACCGGCCCGCCGTACTTCTTCCGCACCAGATCCAGCACCCGCTGCCGAAAGTTCGGTGCATAGGCATGATTCGAGGTGCACCCGGCACTGCGGTGTTTTAAACTCGCAGCTCCCTCTTCGCGATAGCGCTTCCACAGTCGCTTGGCCTGCCGGTAACTCACACCCAGCAGCCGGCTCGCGTCGACCACTCCCAGTTGGTTGCTGCGCACTCTCGCCAGCACTTCCACCCTCCGCAATTCCTCCTGACTCATCTCCGTCCGCCCCAATCTGACCTCCTTTCGGAGGTCTACTTTAGGGGGACATTTCTATTTTGGAGAAATGGGGACATTACTATCTTGGCGCAACACGAATCGGACACGAATCGGACACGAATCGGACATGAATCGTAAGGATGCCCGGTGCGGTTGACCGCCCGATCTGAGCGGGACATTGGTTCTCAGTCTGCTAGCGGGTTTCACGCCAACAATCGGCGATTGCGAATCGGCGTGTGATCGTCCTAGAATCAAGTCTGAACAGCCCAGCAACTCATCATCCCGAAGCCACCTTCTGTGAAGGTACGGCCAGCAACTGTGCCGTCAGTTCTTCCGGCGCATCCAGCATGACGTCGTGTCCGCAGGCTATCGTTACTGTCTTCCAGCCTCTAGCCCTCGCCAGGTCACAAAAAGGAGAGAATGGCGAAGAACTCCAACCCATCGCCTGGATGAAGCTGACATTCCGAATGCGATCGACTGCGCCGGTCAAACGAATGCGGTCCTGAAAGGTCGCGAGTGACTGCACTGTGCACTGCCGATTGACCCACTCGCGGTCCTTAGCATTCACATTGAAGAACTCGGCTGGAGGTGGCGGCACCTTCCAGCCCTCGCCAGAATTGCGCGTCAATTCCAACTGCGCCTCCCTCACCTCCGTCGGGATCGTATCAAACAGGCCCTGCCCGTCCTCGAGGATGAAGGCGTCAAGATAAACCAAAGCACCGATTCGATCCGACACTCGAGTTGCCCCTGCTCAAAAGCAACTCGGCGGTTACCCCAGCCGTACCGGCACCCGCCGCCACCCGCCGAGCGGGTACGTCTCTCTGACCAGCTTCGCGTCGGCCGCCAGCTCGACACGGGCTGTCATGTCCAGCAGCGTCTTTGCAGCCACGACCAGTTCCAGCGTTGCCAGTGGACGGCCCGGGCAGACGTGGATGCCGGTGCCGTACACGAGATTATGCAACGCGTGGTCGTCAGGCCGATAGTCATCTGGGTCGCCAAACACAGCCTCATCGCGATTCGCCGATGTCCAGTTGAGGTAGATTCGCGTGCCGGGATCGAGTTCGAATCCAGCGACGAGCGTTCCAATGGTCGTTACGCGACGGCTGACAAGGAAGGGGTCGTCGATCCGCAACATCTCGTCGACCGCGACAGCCAAATTGTCGGAATGTGCCCGAAGTGTTTCCTGCACTTCGGGGTGCGTCGCAAGGAAATAGACGACCACACCAAGCGCCGCTGCAATAGAAGCGAGGTCGCCCGCCGTCCAGTTGCGA
>Ga0306926_10003414_pt1 | contig 16447 bp, 15 predicted proteins | sample flu12Cox44000178_FD_203759 | JGI IMG/M metagenome (GOLD analysis project Ga0306926, IMG submission 203759) | Lab enrichment of tropical soil microbial communities from Luquillo Experimental Forest, Puerto Rico - flux8day.12C.oxic.44.000.178 (v2)... | ecosystem: Environmental > Terrestrial >... | reverse complement strand
CGGAAGCGGAAGGGGCCGGGATCGCGGGTTCGCCCGCCTGTGTCGTTGAATCAGTCTGAAGTCCCATGGCGGCCCCATGGTGCCAGAGGCGGATTCTCCTGACAATCAAGCCGGCCGTCGGTGCTAAGGTCGGGCGGTCCAGTCGTTGAGGGGATCTTGTCTTCTGCTTTCATCCTGTTCGGGCCGGCGCATCTGATCGCACTGGCCCTGGCGCTGATCGTGCCTGTGGTGCTGGCTGCCCTGGTGCGGTGGCGGTCCGGCCTGGACAGGGCTTTTCGCTATGGCCTGGCGCTGCTGCTGGCAGCGGGCTGGCTGGCCTGGCTTGTGCTGTTTGCCCTGCGCGGCTGGCTGACAGTGAGCAATGAACTGCCGCTCAATCTGTGCGACTGGGCGACGGTGGCGCTGGTGGTGGCGCTGCTCTGTCCCAGCCAGCGCGCTTATGAGCTGGGCTATTTCTGGGGGCTGGGCGGCACCGTGCAGGGATTGCTGACGCCCGACATCGCACGCGGCTTTCCCGATCCCCAATTTCTTTTCTTTTTTCTGGGGCATGGCGGCATCATTGCCGCCTTGCTGTATCTGACGTTGGGCGCCCGCATGCGGCCGACCTTGCGGTCGTTGCCCCGCGTGGTGGTCGCCACCCTGGCCTATGCCGGCGTCGCCGGGGCCGCGGATGCCGTGCTGGGCACCAATTACGGCTTTCTGCGCGCCAAGCCTGCCAATGCCAGCATCATGGATTTTCTGTCGCCCTGGCCCTGGTACATCCCCGAACTGGTGGCGATCGGGCTGCTGTCGATGTTCGTTTATTATGTGCCGTTCGGACTGATGGATTTGTCGAGGCGATACCGCACACAGGCGCGCGTCTCTCCGTCCCGCGAGATCTCGGGCAGCGGTCCTCGTTCCTGAAAGCCCAGCGATTGCAGCAGACGCGTAGCGGGGCGATTAGCGATCTGGACGCGCGCCATCAGGCCGATCAGCCGCAACGGACCGAAGGCATGACCGGCAATCGCGGCCATCGCTTCACGCGCAAACCCTTTGCCCCAATGATCGCGGCGGAAGGCAAAGCCGGTCCAGGCATCCATGCCGTCGATATGACTGAGGTCTATGCTGCCGATGGCGTTGCCGTCCTTCAGGACGGTCCAGTAGAAAAAGCCGCCGGCCGCCATGGCCGCCAACTCGCCCTCGATCTGGGCTTCGACCGTGGTTACGCGGGGCAGGGCCGCCCGATCCCAGAACCGCATTGCTTCGGGGTCGCCCAGGATGGCGAACAGGGCAGGGGCGTCTTCCATCGCCATCGGGCGCAGGACCAGACGGCCGGTTTCCAGAATCATGACGGAAGTATAGGGCCCCGGACAAAGGGCCAGAAAAACATGAGGCGGCCGGCTGCTTTCGCGCCGTAGCCGCCTCAATTGCCCCCTTCAAATCGGACTTCCGGGCTTTTGCCCGAACATCGCGGGGTTTCCCCAAACCGTCCATCCGCGACGCCGCTAATGTGCCGGTCCGGCACGAAGACGCAACGGGTTTGCAGGGCTGCGATGCCATTTTTGCAAGGCGATGTGGATTTTCAGCAACATTTCAGGCGGTTAATGGGGAACCGCGGGGCAAAGACGGTTAAGGCGGCCGCCAAACTAAGGCAGCTTGAAGTGCTTTGAGAGTTTCAGTCCCTGGCGCTGGTAGTTGGAGCCGATTCCCTGGCCGTAACTTTCCGGCGGCGGGTCGGTCAGGCGCTCGAACACCAGCCGTCCCACCATCTGGCCATGCTCCAGGATGAAGGGCACTTCGCGGGAGCGTACTTCCAGCACCGCCCGGGCGCTGGGCGGCTTGCCGGCCTCATAGCCGAAGCCGGGATCGAAAAAGCCCGCATAATGGACGCGGAACTCCCCCACCAGGGGATTGAACGGCATCATCTCGGCGGCATGATCGGGCGGGATGGCGACCCGCTCGCGGCTGACCAGGATGTAGAACTCGCCGGGGTCCAGGACCAAATGGCCGCCCGCATTGGCCTCGATGGATTCCCAGAAATCGTGCGGGTTGAGCGCTGCCAGCCGGTCGACATCGATCAGGCCGGTATGCCGCTTGGCCCGCCAGCCGATGCGGCGGCCCTGGTCCGACGCCTCGCCCTTGAGGTCGATGGAAAAGCCCAGCCCGTTCTGGATGTCGGGCTCGACATCGACCAGCGGCTGTTCGGCGTGCAGGCGGCGCAATTGCGTATCGCTGAACTGGGGTGAGCCATGGCGGATGCGCAACTGGTTGAGACGCGAACCCTTGCGCACCAGCACCGGGAAGGTTTGCGGACTGATCTCGGCATAGAGCGGACCGTGATAGCCGGCATCGACGCGGTCGAAAGCCTGGGCCCGGTCGGTGATCAGGCGGGTGAAAACGTCGATGCGTCCGGTGCTGCTTTTGGGATTGGCGGCGCCGCTGACGCGGGCGGAAAACTCCGCCCGCTCCAACAGAGGAACGATATAGACGCAGCCGGTCTCCAGCACAGCGCCATTTGTGAGATCGACTTCGTGCATGAACACCGACGCCAGCTTGTCGGCCACGGTCGCATCAGGACCCGGCAGGAAACTGGCCCGCACCCGCCAGGCCACCGCGCCCAGCCTGAGGTCGATGCTGGCGGGCTGGATCTGGGCCTCGGTCAGGGGCTCGTCGCCCAGGATTTCCCGCTTGGCCGCGATCAGGCGCTTGAGCACATGGCTGGGCAGGATGCCGGTGGAAAAGCGGCCATAGCTGCCCTCTTCGGGCGCAAAGTTTGCGGCCGGAATATCTGCGAGTTCGCCCATGCCCGCTTTATAGGACTGTCCGGTTTCCAGGACAGCCAGAAATTCACCCGGCAAAGGATATTTACCCCAGAAACGCCCGGATATCCCCAATCGCCTCGGCCAGGCCGCAGCGTTTGATGGGGGCGCCGGGCGGGAATGCCGCCAGCAGGCGGGACGGCGTCGCCCCTTCCAGGATGACAAAGCAGCCCTTGTCGCCCGCGCCCCGGATCAGGCGGCCGAACGCCTGCTTGAGGCGGAACCGGGTCAGAAGATCGTCATAGCCCTTGCCGAAACGCGCGCGGCGGGCCTTGTGCAGAATGGTGGGCTTGGGCCAGGGCACCTTGTCGAACGCCACCAGGCGCAGCGAGCGGCCCGGCACATCGACACCGTCGCGCAAAGCGTCGGTGCCGAGCAGGCAGGCATTCTCTTCGGCGCGGAACAGATCGACCAGCGCGCCGGTGTCCAGCCGGTCGACATGCTGGGCGTAGAGCGCGATGCCGGCATCGGCCAAGGGCTGAGCGATGCGCGCCTCGGTTTCGCGCAGCGCCCGCACGGCGGTGAACAGGCCCAGCCCGCCGCCGCCCGACGCCAGGAACAGTTCGCGCATCGCACTTGCCAGCGCGCTCGCGTCGCGTCGCGCCACATCCTTGATGATGAAGATGCGGGCCTGGTCTTCATAACGAAAGGGCGATCCGAAACTGGCGCGGCGCGGCGGCTGGGGCAGATGCAGCGCCCCGGTGCGCACTTCGGCGCTGCGCCAATCTTCCTGTTCTTCTGCGGCATCGCGCAAGGTGGCGGAGGTGATCAGCGCGCCATGGGCAGGCTCCAATATTTCCGCCGCCAGCGGCACGGTGGGATCGACCCAGTGACGCTCGAAGCCGACATCGCGGTCGCGGCCATCGTCGCGGGCGATTTCAAACCAGTCGGTGAATTCCAGCGGCAGTTCGCCGGTCTCCAGTGTTTCCAGCATCTGGGTCCAGGCCGGCAGCACCAGTTTGGCGCGCCGGTCCAGGCTACGCGCCGCCGCTTCCAGCCTTGCCTTGGTGTAAGGCTCGATGGTGGCGTTTTTGTCATCCATCTTCTTGCGCAACAGCCGCGACAGGTTGAGCAGCGGGGCTGCGATGCGCTTGAGGGCGCGCGACAGGTCCTGCACCGCACGCAGCAAGTCCTCGCCCATGGGCTGTGGCTCTGCTTCCAGCGTGTAGAACGCATCGCGGTCGTCGCTGCGGGCCCGCACATGGCGATAGACCTCGGCCAGGAAGATTTCGCCCGGACCGCGTGGCCCCCCGCCGGTGATGCGCGTCAGCCAGCCTTCGCCCGCCAGCGCGCCCGCGGCCTGCACGGCATCCTCCAGCGCGTGCTGGGCCGGCTCGTCGTCGGCGATCAGGTCCTTGAACCGTTCGTCCAGCCCGCGCATGCGGGTGCGGGCGCGGGCTTCGGGTCCGCGGATCCAGCGCCGCAGATCGGCCATCTCGCGTCCCGACAGCAGCGCCGCAAAGCCGCTGTCGGCGGCGTCGAACAGGTGATGGCCTTCGTCGAACACATAGCGCAGCCGCCGTTCGGGCGGCGTGTCGGTGGTCTGATCGGTCGCCAGCCAGTCCGTTGCCGCCTGGGCGATCACCAGCGCGTGATTGGCGACGACGATGGGCGCATGGCGGGCGCGGCGGATGGCGCGCTCGATGAAGCAGACGCGATAATGCGGACAGGCGGCATAGATGCATTCGCCGCGCCGGTCGGTGATTTCCACCAGCGGCATGGAGGCGGCGAGGAACGCAGGGAACCCCGCGCCCGATATGTCGCCGTCGGTGCCGGACGCGATCCAGCGCGCCACCAGACCCAGCGCCACGCTGCGCGGACCCGGCGCCAGCGCGGTGCGTTTGGCGGCTTCCTCGAAGTTGAGAAGGCAGAGGTAATTTTCCCGCCCCTTGCGCACCACCGCTTTCTCGGCGCGCTCGACAGGATCGGGATAAAGCCGCGCGATCTCCTGCACAATCTGGCGCTGCAGATTGCGGGTGTAGGTGGAGATCCACAATCCCGGACCGTTCTTCTCGGCCCATAGCGATGCGGACGCCAGATAACCCAGGGTCTTGCCGGTGCCAGTGCCCGCCTCCACCAGCGCCACGCGCGGTGCGCCGCTGTCTTCGCGCGGGCCGAAGGCATAGGTCGCCGCATCGCTATAGGCTTCCTGTTCGGCGCGCGGCGTTCCCACCAATTGCATCAGGCGTGCGCGTGCTTCCTTCGGCTCGACCGGTTGCGATCCGGGCACGCCCACCGGCGCTTCATCTTCCCATACCGGCAGTGCGCGCCAGGCTTCCAGCCCGGCAATGGGCGAACCATGGGTCGCGGTTTCGCCGGCGGATTTCTGCAGCAAGGGACCCCAGCGCCAGCCGGCACGGGTCAGGGTGGCGAGAAGGGGCGCCAGCTTGGCTTTGGTATCGGCCGGCAAAGCCGCCATCTCATCCAGCAGGACGCCGGCAATGGCGAACAATGACGCGGCCTGGCTTTCGGGCGTTTGCGGTTCTTCAAGTCTCAAGAGGCGCGCGAGGCCCAACGCACTGGGCACAAAAGGCTGGCCCGGCCTGACGAAGGCAAACAGCTCCAGCACGTCGAACAAAGGCTTTGCCCCGGGCGCGCGCAAGCGGCCGCCGACAAAGGCGGCATGCGCCACCAGCGCTTCGCCCGACTGAAAAATCTCGCGCGCCGTATCGCGGTCGATGCGTTGGCCCGAGCCATCGCTGCGCGCCGCCGCGGCGCCCGGCGGCGCAGGCACCAGCGCGATCAGTTCGCCAAACGAGTCGGAAGCGGGAGGCATCCCGCATCATACCGGAAGAATCGTTGGTATCGGCCAGAAGATTGTGGACGCCGACGGCCTATGCGACCTCGGGATAGAGGCTGGCCAGGGCGTCGCAGGTGCGCTGATGTTCGCCCACCACGGTCTGGGCGGCGTTGCGCAAATCGTGACGGTTGCCGCCTTCGCGCGCCTTCTGCGCGAAATGCCGCGCCGCCTGGGTGACGGCGGTGAGGCCAAGGCCGCCGGCGGCGCCGACAATGTCCTGGGCCAGGCGTGCGGCCTCGTCCCAGCGATTTTCGGCACAGGCATCGGCCAGCGCATCGGTGAGCTGTTCCGCGGTGATCTTGTAGCTTTGCAGAATGTCGATCAGCACCTTTGCGCCCATGGATTTTTCCAGGCAGGAAAACGCCACCGCGTCGATCACGGCCGGCTGATCGCCGGCCTGGGATGCGCCGGCTTCGCCCGGGCGCACGCAAACCGATTCGATGGCGGCGTAGAGCGCCTCCCCTGTCAGGGGCCAGCGCAGGATGCAATCGGCCTTGGCCGGCGGACGATCGCTGCGGAGCAATACGGCCAGCACCGGCGCCGTCAGTCCCGGCAGCGCCGCCAGCTGATCGGTTTCGGCCGCGCCCGCCAGAAGCAGGTCGAATTTTTTCTGCGCGGCATGGGCGGCGGCATCGGCGATGCCGGTCGCCACCGTCACCCGGTTGCCGAACGGCTCCAGCAGATTGACGATGGTGGCGGCGATATTGGGCGCGGCGGCCAGCACCAGCACGGAAAGACCTTGTGGCGCGATGGCGGGGGCGTCGTTGCCCTGAACCGCCGAACCATTGGCAAAGGCCCCTTGCCCGGATACCGGCAGGGTGAACCAGAATTGCGCGCCTTCGCCGGGCTGGGAATCAAAACCGATACGGCCGCCGGCCTGTTCGACAATGCGCTTGGCCACGGCCAGGCCCAATCCCGCCCCCTGTTCCTTGCGGGCATAGGAGGAATCGCCCAGCGTAAAGGGCTTGAACAGCTGCGCCGCCACCGCCGCCGCCACGCCCGGTCCGGTGTCGGCAACCGTGAAGCGCACAAAATTCTGGCCGCGTTCATCGCTCTCGCGATCGACGCGGATGTCCACCCGGCCTTGCGTCGTGAATTTGATGGCATTGTCGGCGATCTTGAGCAGCGCCTGACGTACGCGTCGCGGATCGGCGGCGACACGCGGCAGATCCGCCTCGGCATACAGGCCCAGGCGCAGGCGCTTTTCCCAGGCGCGCGGTTGCAGCAGGCGCGTGACGGCGCGCGCGGTGTGAACCGGATCGCATTCCTCGTCATCGGCCCGGCCGTCATCATCGCGCGTCAGGGCGATGACATCGTCGAGCAGGGTCTGCAGGCCGCGTCCCGCTTCCAGCATCACTTTCACATGATCGGCCTGCTGCTTGGGCAGCGCGGCGCGCTCCAGCAATTGCGCCATGCCAAGCAGTGCGTTCATCGGCGTGCGCAGCTCATGGGAGATGTTGGCGAGAAAGGCGGATTTGGCGTTTGCCGACGCCTGGGCGTTGTCACGCGCGACGATGGCCTCGCTTTTTTCGCGCGACAGGCGCACCACCAGGCCGGCGTTTTCGCTGCGCAGATGCAGGCCTTCGTCGATCAGACGGCCCATGCCGTTGCAATAGGAAATCAGCACGGCGCCGAAAAGGCAGACCAGCACCGCCGTCATGGTGGTTTCCAGTGTGCCCTGCAGCGCCAACAATAGGATCAGCGGGCCCAGTGACAGAACGGTATGTGCGGCGAAAGCCGGGCGATGCGCAGAACGGGCGATGAACTCGGTGGCGGTCATCCCCAGATAGGCCAGCGCCAGATAGGCTTCGGCGGGAAAGGAATCCCAGGCAAACCAGAACAATGAGCCCAGACCCCAGGTGGCCCCCGCGATGGCCGATACAAAGGTGTAGCGCCGGGCCCAGAAATGCGGATCGCTTCCGGCGGGGCGCTGGTGATAGGCGGTCGTGAGTTGCTCGGCCGAGATCACCACGATCATCTGGATCAGCAGTGGGGTGAGTGGCAAAAGGCCCAGGGTTCTGCCCGCCAGCAAGGTGGCGGGCACGCACAGTGCCGCGAAGGGGAGCGACAAATAGTGCCGTCCCATGGCGTAGAGCACGTCGATGCGGCCGGCAAATACCAGTTCCGCGTCTTCGCTGTGTGTGGTGTCTTCGGCGATCATTGACGCTAACCCTCGCCAAAGCCTAGCTTTCCGGCCTTTCGAACTGCTTAAGAACAGGCTTAACAGAAAGTGAATTTTCCGGTGAAAGACGTGTCCGCCCAGGGGCTTGCCGCCAAAGCCTGGCCATTCGAGGAAGCCCGCAAGCTGCTGGCCCGGGTGGAGCGCCGCCGCGCCGCCGGCCAGAAGGTCGAAGGCGTGTTGTTCGAGACCGGCTATGGCCCGTCCGGCCTGCCGCATATCGGCACCTTCGGCGAAGTCGCCCGCACCTCCTGGGTGCGCCATGCCTTCGAAACCCTGAGCGACATTCCCACCCATCTGATCGCCTTTTCCGACGACATGGACGGCTTGCGCAAAGTGCCGGACAATCTGCCCCAGCCGGAGATGCTGAAGGCCAATCTGGGCAAGCCGCTGACTTCGATCCCCGATCCGTTCGGCACCCATGAAAGTTTCGGCCATCACATGAATGCGCGCCTGCGCGCCTTCCTGGATCATTTCGGCTTTCGCTATGAGTTCTTCAGTTCAACGGCGGTCTACAAATCCGGCCGCTTCGACGAAGCCTTGCTGCGCATCCTGGCGAACTACGACAAGGTGATGGAGGTGATGCTGCCGACGCTGGGCGAAGAGCGGCAGCAGACCTATTCGCCGTTCCTTCCCGTCAGCCCGCGTTCGGGCAAGGTGCTGCTGGCGAAAGTGGTGGACCGCGACCTGGCCAAAGGCACCATCACCTATGTCGAGGAAGATGGTTCGACCGAAACCGTGCCGGTGACCGGCGGCCACTGCAAGCTGCAATGGAAGCCCGACATGGGCATGCGCTGGGCGGCGCTGGGCGTCGATTACGAAATGTATGGCAAGGATCATCTGACCAGCGCCAAGCTGTATGACGCGATCTGCCGCATCGCCGGCGGCATGCCGCCCGACCAGTACATGTTCGAGCTGTTCCTGGACGACAAGGGCCAGAAGATTTCCAAGTCCAAGGGCAACGGCATCACCATCGAGCAATGGCTCTCTTACGGTACCGCCGAAAGCCTGGCGCTGTTCATGTTCCAGAAGCCGCGCGCCGCCAAGCGGCTGCATTTCGATGTCATCCCCAAGGCGGTGGACGATTACATCGCACTGCTGGAATCCTATCATGCGGCCGAAACCGGCGACGCCGACAAGCTGGAAAATCCGGTCTGGCATATCCATGGCGGCCAGGTGCCGGCCGAACGCTATCCGGTGAGCTTCGCATTGCTGCTCAATCTGGTGTCGGCCTCCAACGCCCACAATCGCGATGTGCTGTGGGGCAATATCCGCGCCTATGCGCCGGACGCGTCGCCGGAGGCCAATCCCGGCCTGGATCATCTGGTCGGCTTTGCGCTGCGCTATTACGAGGATTTCGTCAAACCGGCGAAGCAGTTCCGCGCCCCAGACGCAAAAGAACGCGCCGCGATGGAAGACCTGGCGGCGCAACTGGAGAAACTCGGCAACGAGCGCGACGGCGCGCTGGTGCAGAACGTGGTGTACGAAGTCGGCAAAGCGCATGGTTTCGAGCCGCTGCGCGCCTGGTTCGGCGCCCTGTACGAAGTCTTGTTCGGCCAGACCGCCGGGCCGCGCTTCGGCTCCTTTGCCGCCTTGTTCGGTTGCGTGGAAACCGCGACCATGATCCGGCGCGCGCTGGCCGGCGAATTCGTCAAGGCCGCATGAAGGCGGCGCTGCTCGCGTCCGTCCTGCTGGTCACGCCCGCCTGGGGCGCCGATGCGCTGTATGGGCTTTATGCCGCCGGCCAGTATGACGAAGCGATCCGCGCCGGAACGGCGGCCGCCACCGCGCCGGGCTATGCCATCGCCGCGCGGGCGGCGCTGGCCGATGCGGCCTTGAAGCCGAAGCCGTGCATGGACTGTCTCAAGCGCGCCGAGAAATTCGCCCGCGCCGCTGTCGCCGCCGATGAGAAATTCGCCGACGGCCATGTCTGGCTGGCCGCCAGCCTGGGGCTGGAAGGGCGCATCACCGGACTGGTGATGGCGCGCGTCCACAACACGCCCGGCGAAGCGAAAGACGAACTGGACGCGGCGTTGAAGGATGATCCGCACAATCCTTATGCCCTGGCCGCCATCGGCGGCTGGAATGTCGAGATCGTGCGCGCCGGCGGCGCCTATCTGGCGCGCAAATTCTATGGCGCCAGCCTGACCGAGGCCTTGGCGCTGTTCGACCGCGCCGTGCATTACCAGATCGCCTTGTCGCTGTCCGGCTTCGATCCCGATACCTATCGCGCCCGCATCGAAAGCGAACTGACGGAAACGGCGCACGCCACGCCGGACACCGCCTATGAAAAGGCGATGCAGGGCCGGGCGGGCGAGCTCTTGGCGTTGCTGCGCCGCCATGACAGCGATAGGTTCGACGACATGGTGCACAAGTTTCAGGGCTATCCGGAATGAAACGGGTGCTGATCGTCGCTGCGACCGGCCTGTTCTGCGCCGGCTGTTTCCAGAGCGATGCGCAGCTGTACGCCGGCGTGAAGCCGCTGACGCCTTTTCATTCCGGCCCGGTAACCAGCCGTGACAAGGATGGCAAGACAGAAGCCATGACCCTGGCGCTGGGCGCCGACGGCGTCTATCGCCTGGCGCCGAAAAAGCCGCCCCGCGGCTCGGCCGATATTGTGCTCTTGCGGTTCTTTCCGCTGGCCGGTGCGCCTGATCTGCTGGTGGCGGAAGTGCGCGACTGCGGCGATAGCAGCCTTGCGCGATGCGCCGTAGGCAAGAGCTTCAACTATGAACTGGTCCGCGCCCAGCCGGACCGGGCCGAATGGCGCGATCCGGACTGCTCGAAAACATTTTCCAAGCTGGCTGGTGTGGCGGTGACCATCGATTCTTGCAAGTTCGGGGATCGCGCTTCGCTGGAAAAGGCGCTGCGCGTCGCCGCCGCGCTGCCCTGGCAGGCCGACGGCGCCTATTTGCTTCACTGACCATCCGGGACGCGATAGGAAGACTCATGGTTTTCCGCCTCGCCACCCGCGCCCTGCGCCTGCTGCCGCCTGAAAAGGCCCACAATGCGACCCTGGCGCTGGCAGGTCTGGCGGCGCCCTTTCTGCCTTCAACGGCTACCGACGATCCGCGCCTGGCGGTGAGCGTGCTGGGTCTGCACTTTCCCAATCCGGTGGGTCTGGCGGCGGGCTTCGACAAGAATGCGCAGGTGCCGCACGCCATGGCGAAGTTCGGCTTCGGCTTTGTCGAATGCGGCACGGTCACGCCCAGGCCTCAGATCGGCAATCCGCAGCCGCGCCTGTTTCGCCTCACCCAGGACCGCGCGGTGATCAACCGCATGGGCTTCAACAATGGCGGCATCGCGGAAGCGACGGCAAATCTGAACCGCCGCACCCGCACCGGGATCTTGGGCATCAATATCGGCGCCAACAAGGACAGTGCCGACCGCATCGCCGATTACGCGACCGGCTTTGCAGCGCTGGCGCCGTTTGCCGATTATGTGACGGTCAATGTTTCGTCGCCCAACACGCCGGGGCTGCGTGGCCTGCAGAACAAGGATGAACTGGCGCGGCTTTTGGAAACGCTGACCGATGCGAAGGGCGGAGGGGGAATCCCAATTCTCCTCAAGATCGCGCCCGATCTGGATGAGGCGGCACTGGATGATATCGCGCATGTGGTGCTGGCCTCCGGGATCGAAGGGCTGATCGTCTCCAACACCACCATTGCGCGGCCGGCGCTGGTATCGGTTGAAGCCAAGGAGCAGGGCGGCCTGTCGGGGGCGCCCCTGTTGGCACCGTCCACGGACATCCTCCGCCAGATGCGCCGCCGTGTGGGCTCCCGGATCGTGCTGGTGGGCGTGGGGGGCATCGCCAGTGGGGCGGACGCCTATGCCAAGATCCGGGCTGGCGCCTCGCTGGTCCAGCTTTATACCGCCCTGGTCTATGAGGGGCCCGGTCTGGTCAGCCGGATCAAGCGCGAGCTGGCGCATCTGCTGGCGCGGGACGGGTTTGCCACCGTGGGCGAGGCGGTTGGGGCCGACGTCCCGGGCTAAAGTTGACGGGCCGTCATCAAAATGCAGACTTGGGCCTCCAAGGGAGCGTCCATGTCCTCGTCCCACGAAGCAACCGGCGGGCGTCGCGAGCTGACCAAGGCCCAGAACCGCCAGACCATCCTGGCGGCGGCCCGGCAGGTCTTTGCCGAGATGGGCTATGGCGCCGCCACGGTGCGCGACATCATCCGGGCCACGCCATTGGCATCGGGCACCTTCTACAATTACTTCAAGTCGAAAGAGGAAGTGTATCAGGCGATCCGCGACGAGGTGGCGCTCGCCATCCGCCCGCGCCTGCAGGAAGAGCGCCAGCGGGCCACGACGGTGGAGGAATTCGTCTCCGGCTCGTTCCGGTCATTCTTTGCCTTCGTCGCCGAAAGCCGCGCCCGGTTTCGCGCGCCGTCAACCACAGCCGATCCGACCCGCTTTCGCATGGACACGCCCGAAGTCATTGCCGGCTTCGAGGAATTGCGCGCCGACCTGCACACCGCCATCGGCAAGGGCCTGTTTCCGCATGTCGATGCCGATTTCCTGACCGCCGCGATGGTGGGCGTGGCGTTCGAGATTTCCGAACGCATGCGGCTGCGTGAGGATTGCGACGCCGCCGCGGCGGCGGACTTCGCCACGGCGCTGTTCCTGGGCGGGATCAGTTCTCTTCCGAAGAGACCTTGAATTCCAATGTGTCATGGAACTGGTGCAGGTTCACCATGCGGTGACCGCTGGGCGCCACCGACACGACATCGACGAACCGGCGGTTCCACAGAATTTCCTCCGCCACATAAGAATGGCGGGCATAGATATGGTCGGAAATGGTTTCATCCATGCCCGACAGCATGATCACGATTTCCATGTCGCGCTCGATCATGTCGGCCAGTCCCACGCCGTATAACGGGCTTTCCGCATTGATCGGGTGCATCACCGTCCAGGACAGCGCGAACAGCGGATTGGTGGAGCGCAGCAATTTCAGCTCCTGGAACCGGCGCATCGAAACGCCTTCGCGTGTGGTGTAGTTGGTGGCGAGGGAAACCGTGACATGGGCGTCCAGGATGGAATTGCCGCGCTGGTTGGCAGCGCGGAACATCATGGTCGGCACGCCTTCGAACGGCGTCACCACCGCGACTTTGGAAAAGACCAGCCGCGCGAACGGCCGCGAGAAGCGGGCGAAGATGATGCCGGTGAACAAGGCGATGATCAGAATGCCGGTGAAGCTTTCCACCGTCACCAGCAGATTGGCGAGAAGCGAGCGGGGCGACATCACGCCATAGCCCAGCGTGCCCAGGGTCTGCACGCTGAAGAAGAAAGCGTCGGCGAAACTGCCGGGCCGCGCATTGGCGATGCCACCGCGGTCGGCGGCGTACAGCATGGCGAAGACCAGATTGACGATCAGGAAGAAGCCCGCCAGCTGAGCCACGAACATCGGCCAGGAGGCGGTCAGCACGCCATAATAGAAATCGGTGAAGCGGCCGCTGTCCTGCCCCTTGATCATCGCCACGGGCTTGCCGCGCGGCGCCTTGACCAGGCTGATGGGACGGGCGGGCTCGCTCATGGTTGTTCGTTCATCGGGTGCGGCCCAGTTCGGCCAGGAAGTCCCAGCTGTACAGGCCGCTGTCATGGCCGTCGTCGAAGATGATGCGCACGGCATAATTGCCCACCGGCTCCAGCCGGTCGATCTTCACTTGCTCCTTGCCGGTGACCACGATCTTGGGGCCGCCGCCATGACCGCGCACTTCGGCGCTGGGCGATTCCACCCGCAGAAATTCGGCGGGCAGGACGTAGCGCTGACCATCGTCATAGGCGACCGTCAACGCGTTCCGTTCGGGATTGACGCGCAATTCCGTGGGCCAGCTCATCGCCGTTCGTCGTCGTTCAGGGTGCGTGCTTCGCTCGCCAGCATGATCGGCACGCCGCCGCGGATGGGATAGGCCAGTCCCGCCGCCTTGGAGACCAGCTCCTGCCGCTCGCGATCATGGATGAGCGTGGTCTTGGTCAGGGGGCAGACCAGGATTTCCAGCAGTTTCGGGTCGGTTTCCATGCGGCTTGGGCCTCGATGCTAATTCAGGGTGCCCGGACCGGGCGAGGAGGCGATCTCCAGCAGCGTCACCAGGGTGGCGACCCGTTCGACCCAGCTTGGCGCTTCCAGCAGCGCCTGCTTTTCGGCAGGCTCGAAGGGGCACATCATCGCCAGGGCGTTGACCAGGGATTCCGCCGGCGCGCTCATCACGCTTTTCCAGTCGGCCTTGAGGTCGCGGCGGGAGAGATAGTCCTTCAGCGCCTGCAGCAGGCGCTCGCGGGGGAAATCGCCTTCCTCGCTTTGCGCCAGGTCGGTGGCGAAGGGCGCAAAATCGCAGGCCACCTGGCGATAGGCGCTCAAGGTGGAAATCTCTTCCTTCACCCGGAAGCGGCAGATTCCGTCCAGGGTGATCAGATAGCGGTTATCCTCGGTCTCGCGATAGGAGACGATGCGGCCGGCGCAGCCGATCTGCGACAGTTTGGGACGCAGCACCGTTTCCTCGCTTTCGGTCGGCTGGATCATGCCGATCAGCCGGTTGCCCGACAGAACGTCATCGATCATTTCCAGATAGCGCGGCTCATAGATGTTGAGCGGCAGGGCGCTGCGCGGCAGCAGCAGCACGCCGGTCAGCGGAAACACCGGCAGGGTTTGCGGCAGATCGCTGAGAGTGAGAAAGCGTCGGCGCATCCGAGCGGTTCCCAAGGGTTTACGAGAACAGGATGGAGGACAATTTGCGCCGCGCTTCCACGGTGCGCGGATCGGTGAAGCCCATGGCTTCGAACAGGGTGACGATATGCTTGCGCGCCGCTTCGTCGTTCCATTTGCGGTCGCGCCGCACGATATCGAGCAGCTCGTTCAAGGCGCCTTCGCGGTCGCCGCCGGCATCCAGCGCCAGGGCGAGGTCATAGCGCGCCTGATGGTCGCCCGGATCTGCGGCAAGCTTGTCCTGCAAAGCCTGGGTCTGGCTGGGCGGCGGCGCGTTTTCGCGCAATTTCAATTCGGCTTCGACGGCGCGGATGGCGTCGTCGCCGGCACCATCGGGCCGCACCAGTTGCAGGGTGGTTTTGGCCCGCTCCAGATCGCCGCTTTTGAGATAGCAGGCGGCCAGGCCCGCAACGGCCTTGGGATGGCCCGGTTCATCCTGCAGCACATGGCCATAGGCCTGGGCCGCGGTGCCGATATCGCCGGCCGCGATGGCGTCGTCGGCAATCTGCAACACTTCGGCGGCGTGATCGGGACCGCCATGACCATGGCCATGGCTGCCGCCGCCGGCGAGCTGGGCGACGAAGGTCTTGATCTGGCTGTCGGGGATGGCGCCCATGAAACCGTCCACCGGCTGGCCGTCGCGGAAGGCATAGACGGTGGGAATGGACTGGATGCGCAGCTGCTGGGCGATCTCGGGATTTTCGTCGATATTGACCTTGACCAGCCGGACCGCGCCCTTGGCGTCGTTGACGGCCTTTTCCAGGCCCGGACCAAGCGTCTTGCAGGGCCCGCACCAGGGAGCCCAGAAATCCACGATGACGGGGACCTCGCGGCTGGCCTCCAGCACGTCGGCGGCAAAGGTGGCCAGCGAGGAATCCTTGATATAGGGGCTGGCGACGCCATCGGCGGCCGCATTCTGGGCGGGGCTGGAAGTGACGGGCATGCCGCCGGGTCCGATCAAGGCCATGGGAAGGTTCCGGTGTTGAGAGCCCAAAGATGGTGTCTCCGGCGCCGAAAGGAAAGGCCCAAGCGCCGGATCGTCGGGCAGCGGGCCGTTACCAAAGCCAGAGCATGAGGCCCAGTTCCATGATCAGCGCGTCTTGGTGCAGGCCCGCCTCCCCCCTTGCGCGAAGCGCATGGAGGGGGAGGTGGCCGTAGCAGCGCTTGCGATGCGAAGGCCGGAGGGGGTCAGAAAGGAATTAGGGCACCAGCTTCTGGATCCAGGTCGGCAGCGCGAACGCTGCGGCATGGATGGCGGGATTGTAATAATCGCACTTCAGTTTGGCGCGCTTGAACGCCGCGGCCGCTTTCTTGATGCCCGCCGCAGTGCCCAGCGGCTTGCCACCCTTGGTCGCCCAGCTCAGCGCCATGAAACCGCCGATATAGGTCGGCACCACGGTGAGATAGAGGCCCGAGCGGGGGAAGAAGTCCGCCAGCTCGTTCAGCGCCTCGGTGATCTCCCAGGGCTGGTAGAACGGCACGCCGGTCTGGAAGGTGGCATAGCCGCCTTTGCGCAGTGCGCCCTTGACCCGGTCGTAGAAGGTTTCGCCGAACAGCGCCTTGCCGGGCCCCACCGGATCGGGGCGGTCGGCGATGATCAGGTCGAACCGATTCTTCGAGCTTTTGCGGCCCAGATATTCGAAGGCATCGGCCACTTCGATGGTCATGCGGCGGTCGCGGAACGCCTTGGCGTTGATGTCGCCGAACAGCTTTTTGCACAGCTCGATCACCCGGCCGTCGATATCCACAAGAACGACTTCCTTGACGCCCTTATGCTTCAGCGCCTCGTCGGCGATGGAGAGGTCGCCGCCGCCCACGATCATCACCCGCTCGACCTTGCCGTGCTCCAGAATCGGCAGATGGGTGAGCATGTCGGCATAGGCGCTTTCGTCGCGGCTGGTGATCTGGACGATGTCATCCAGCGTCATCACCCGGCCGTTGGCGACGGTGTCGAAGATGCGGAT
>Ga0306926_10003410_pt1 | contig 16453 bp, 13 predicted proteins | sample flu12Cox44000178_FD_203759 | JGI IMG/M metagenome (GOLD analysis project Ga0306926, IMG submission 203759) | Lab enrichment of tropical soil microbial communities from Luquillo Experimental Forest, Puerto Rico - flux8day.12C.oxic.44.000.178 (v2)... | ecosystem: Environmental > Terrestrial >... | reverse complement strand
ATCGACGGCAAGACTCCGGCGAAGGCCGACGCTGGCGAAATTTGTGGGGCGATGTCGGAGCAGCATGGGCAAGGCTGCCGCAGCAACGAATCGGCGCCGCAAAAATTCGTGCATCTGGTCGGCTGCCGCGACATTAACGCGCGCGCTCGACCCGCAGCGCGTCCGCGACCTGTTCTCCGCAAGCCGTAGCCGCGGAGCGCCGGTGACCTACTCGATGAATTCACCGCATTTCTGAACGACCGCGTCGGCCGAACCCCAGGGCATGATCGGCACCGACGATGTCGAGTTCTTTGGAGAGCCCTCGATCAGCTTGTCGGAATAGACCATATAGACCAGCACGTTCCGCTTGGCGTCGCAGCCGCGCACGATCTGCATCTTCTTGAAGAATAGCGAGCGGCGCTGCCGAAACATGTCGTCGCCCTGTCCCATCTTGTTCTTGAAATGGATCGGACCGATTTGGCGGCATGCGAGCGAAATGTCCGATACTTCCTCGGCGATCCCGAGCCATCCCTTGATGCCGCCCCGTTCGGGCACGGTGAAGTGACAGGCTACGCCCTCGACTTCCGGATCGTCGATGCCATAGGTCGCAAGCTTGTCGTTGGGACTGAGCCACTTGAATACCGTCGAGCGGCGGAAAATCAGGTCGGGTTCGTCGGCCGCAAAGGCAGGCGAGCCAGGCCATGCGATCAGTGCCAACACCAGCAAGACCAAACAACCCCAAGGCGTGTCATAATGGCTTATGGCTTGCCGTGTCATCAATCCCTCCGTGATCGGGTTCGAAGGGATGTAGACGCTGGCCAGCCCTACGGGAAGGCCGGAGTACCGCCTGGGATTTAACCGATTGTGAGGCTTTTTTGTTACGCTAGGGGCCAAAATCGCCAGTATTGAAGTGCTATGCTGGTGAACGCGTAACTCGTCTGCAACAAATAAGTCTTGAGTGGCCTGGAATCGAAATAATGCGCGTGAGTGGGCTTGAACTGAGCATCGGGGGGGCGCGGTTTTGGCGGATTGCCCTCTTCACAGTGGCGGGAGCGATCGGCATCGACTCGCAGGCTGAAGCGGCAATCTATTATTGGTCGGACACTGGCTCCGGCTTTTGGCAGCCAGCGCCGACTTTTGTTCCGCAGCGACGCCAGCGCGTTCGCCGTCATCCGGACAAGAAGATCGAAACTGCGGAGAAGGAGGCGACCAAACCTCAGGGGCCGCTGATTATTTCGATCTCGATTTCCCAGCAAAAGTTGAGAGTCTACGATTCGAACGGATGGTTCGCGGAATCACCGGTCTCCACCGGCATGCCAGGTCATCCGACGCCGATGGGCGTTTTCAGCGTCATCCAGAAGCATAAATTTCATCATTCCAACATCTATAGCGGCGCGCCGATGCCCTTTATGCAGCGGATCACCTGGTCCGGCGTTGCGATCCACGCAGGCGTCCTGCCCGGCTATCCAGCTTCGCACGGTTGCATCCGCATGCCGATGGCCTTTGCCGTCAAGATGTGGAACTGGACCAAGATGGGCGCGCGCGTGATCATCACTCCCGGCGAGGTCACGCCAGCCAACTTCTCGCATCCGCTTCTCGCGACCCTGAAGGTCCCGCCCCAACCGATATCGACGGGGGAGCCGAAGGCAGATACCCACGATGATGGCGCAAAGCCCGCGGCCGGGGAGGTTTCGTCTTCTGCACCCCAGACGCGAACCGCGGATGCCGGCAGCACGTCGCCGGCCACCAGGCCATCGGTGACGATGTCCGACGTGGCGCGCGGCGATCACGGCGAGAGCTCGGCAGCCGAACAAAAGCTTTCCGAAACGATTGGCGATTCCTCGAAGAGCGAAGCAAAACCCGAAGCCGAAACCAAAGCGGACGCGGCGGGGGCAGACGCGCCCAAAGCCGAGCCGGCAAAAATTGAGGCCAGCAGATCAAGCGAGAAGCCCGCCGGAGATGCCAAGGCGGCAGCGGCGCCTACGGTCGCGATGCCCGAGCCGAACAGGGATCAGAACCGACCGATCGATCCGATGCGGGCGGCTGCCGCAAAAACCGATCCGGCTGCAGCCTCCAAGCGCGCTGGCCAGATTGCCGCGTTCGTCAGCCGCAAGGACTCAAAACTTTACGTCCGGCAGAATTTTGCGCCGCTATTTGAGGTCCCGGTCTCGATTTCCCCCGACGACCGCCCGCTGGGAACACACGTATTCACCGCGCAGATCGATAAGGACGATGCCAATGTCCTGCACTGGTCGGCGATATCCCTCCCCGCCTCAATCAGGCATGCCGAGCGGCGAAGCGAGGATGAGCGCGGCGGGCGCCGGCGCAGGGTCACAGGCACAGCGCCGGTCGAGGTAAAGGCCTCACCAGAGCAGGACAGCCCCACCGAAGCGCTGAATCGGCTCAAGCTGCCCGCCGATGCCATGGCGAGAATCGCCGAGGCGCTTTCGACCGGCGGCTCGATCATCGTTTCCGACCAGGGGATTGCCGCCGGCGAGACCGGCGAAGGAACGGATTTTATCGTCAGGCTGCGTTAGGCCCTCGGCAGAGCCGCCGGCGGCGCAGACCGCCGGTCGCTTTGGGGCGGAGGCTGGGCTAAAAGACCGCCGGCATGGACCAAGCTCCCACCCTGACCTCGGCAGCCCGACCGCCGCTGCACGCGACGCGAGATGGGCTCGCCGGACTGACCGCTCTCGGCTGGCACGGCGGATTGGTGGCGATCCTCGCCGGGCTAACTGCCTCTTTTTTCCTGTACGGCTACGCGCTGGTCTATTGGCGCAACGCCGACATGGATTTCATGGTGATCTATAATGCGCTTGTCCTCAACGATGGCAGACCACAAGCCTTCTTCGATCACACCGCTTACATCACCATCCTTTCTGTGAAGACATGGTTTGGGTTGCTGCACGGCCTCGGCCTGCTTGATGGTTATTCACTGTCGACGATGCCGTCAGCGGCTGACCCCAAAGCCTTCGATGCCGCAATGACCAGCGCCGTTCGTGCTGGCCGCGTTCTCGCCTGGTTGATTGCGACCGCGAGCGTCCTGGTTTTTGCGGGTCTCATCCGTGTCATCGTGCGCGATTGGCGCATCGCTCTGATCGCGACTTTCGCTTTTGCATTTTCAGGCGGGATTGCGGTGCACTCACGCATCTTGCGCAGCGAGCTCGTGGCTGCGTGCCCGGTCATCTTCGCTCTGATGATCCTGATCGTGATCGGCCGCCGCGCGAGCGTCATCCGCCCGCTTTGGATGGCGCTTGCGGCCGCGCTTTGCGTACTCGGTCTTGAAAACAAGGTGCAAGCCATCCTGCTGATCGGCACTCTGCCGATACTGGTGTTGCCTTTCGGAGGTGCCGACAGCGCCAGCGTTTCCTTTTGGCGCGATGCGCGATCGAGCCTTCCGGCGGCGATGATCGCTTTCGCAGCAGCAATAGCTGCGGGTTGGGCAGCCTGGCCGCTTGTCACGACAGGCTTCGATCGCACACTCCTCGAGGCCGCACAACTTCGCCCGCTCGTGCTCGGCCACTACGGCATCTATCAGACCGCGCTTGTGCTCCTGATCGCGACCTGCATGATTGTTTATGCGGCCATCTGGCACGTCAGCGCGACCGAGACGCTGGCTTCGTTATCCGCGGTCGCGGTCGGCGCGGCGCTGGCCTTGCTCGCGCTCGAACTGCAGTACAACGCCGGCAATGTGATCGCGGTGTTCAATCCTTTGGAAAAAATGCTGGCATTTGCCGATCCAAACACGGCAGCCGCGGCGAGCGGGTCCAGCCCTTTTGCAATCCTCTGGCTCCTGCTCGATGGCATCGCGTCGGTTTTTGCGCGCTACACTTTCGTGCTTCACTCTTCCCCCCGGCCCACCGTATTTCTCACCTGGCTGATCGTGCCCGGCATCGTTTATGCGTGGTCGCGCGGCCGGCGACAGGTCGCGGTGCAGGCACTGGTGCTGCTCCTGGCTGCGATCGGCATCGACACGCTCGGGGTGCGACGCGGATTGAAATCCGAATATTTCATTTTCACAGATCCCATGATCATCCTCGCCGGCGCGATATTGCTCGATTCCTTGGGCGAGCTTCGCTTTCACAAATGGGCTGCACCGGTCGCGACGGTGCTTTTCGGACTGCAAATCGTCGTCGGTCAGGCTGAGCCGATCAAATATGCCTTCATGCGCCGAGGGCCGGAACTGACATGCCAGTGGAATCAGTACTACTTGCCGCTTCTGCCACTGCCGTGGTGTCCTGCTCCCCGCACCTGACAGCCTGTCGGGAGATAGCGGCAAGCTCACCAAGCGATTGGCCGACCTCGATTGAGCCGAACCACAGGCTTGGCCAGCCCCTTTTTGTGCGGCTGGGCGATGTTCCGCGCTGGAACTTCCGCAAATACCTCATCGGTCGCGATGGTTATAATCCCGAGTTCTTTGCCGAATCGCTCGAACTACTTGATACGGGAGTGAAGGCGGCAATTGCACGGGCGCCGGCCGCCAGCGGACGCGACGCCTCAAGATCGGGACGTAACCCCCGGAATTAACCGGGGTTCAGCCGACAAATCCACCGCTGTTGAAAAAGCCGTTGCCGTGGCCGCGCCGGTCCTACTAGGCTATGATGGCTTGGGGCGGGAAATCGCTCGGGCGACAACAAATGCTGATCTGAGCGGGCGATCTCGATAAAGGAACACAAAGATGCGTATTGCCGCAGGTTTGATCTTAGCAAGCGCGGTTTCGTTGTTGGCGACTGGTGCAGCCTGGTCGCAAACCCCCGCCATGAAGAACAGCCCAGCGCCAGCCGCCGCGGCAGCGCCGGCAGCCGCAGCGACGCCGGCACCGGCCAAACAGCCTTGCGCCAATCCCGATGCACTCGGCATCGGCCGCGTGGTTGAAATCGACACCACCGGAGGTCCGGGTTTTGGTTTCGAGCATTTCAAGCAACTCGATTTCCTGCGCGACAAGGAAGTTGTGCTGACGTTCGACGACGGCCCCTGGCCGCTCAATACGCCGTCGGTGCTAAAGACCTTGGCCGACGAGTGCACGACCGGCATTTTCTTTCCGATCGGCAAGCATTCGACCTACTATCCGGAAATCCTCAAGCAGGTAGCCGCGGCCGGCCATACGATCGGATCACACACCTGGTCGCATGCCACCCTCACCAACAAGAAACTGACCGAAGACCAGCGCAAGGAAGAGATCGAAAAAGGATTCAGCGCGGTGAAGTGGGCGCTTGGCGCGCCGCCTGCGCCGTTCTTCCGCTTCCCGGCGCTTCAGCACCCGCCGGAGATGGTGACCTATCTCGGCAGCCGTAACATTGCGATGTTCTCCTGCGACCTCGATTCATTCGACTTCAAGGCGCGCAATCCGCAGCAGGTGATCGACGTCACCATGAAAAAGCTGGACAAGCTCGGCAAAGGCATCATCCTGATGCATGATTTCCACAAGCACACCGCGGAGGCCCTCCCTGCGCTGCTGCGCAAGCTGAAGGCGAGCGGCTACAAGGTCGTGCAGATGAAGCCGAAGGCGCCGGTGGAGACTCTTCCTCAATATGACGAAGAGCTCGCCAAGGACGTGAAGTTGCCCACGTTAAGTTCTCGGCCCGTCTCCAGCGTGGTGCAGACGATCTCGGAATAAGATCGATCCGCGCTGGGAAGGCCGCGGCCGGTGCTTCGTATCGAAGGTTTTGTGATCGTGTCTGCCGAGGGCATGTTGGCGAACGCCAAGCATGTCATGCCGGACGAACTGAAGTTCGAGGGCGACAAGCAATTTTTCCGCGACGCGCTCGACCGCGCCGACCTCATCGTGCACGGCCGCCACTCCTTTGAGGATCAGCCGAATTCGCCGCGCAGAAAGCGGATCGTCCTGACGCGCACGATCGGGGGGCTCGCGCCGGACCCCTCAAATCCCAAAGCCACGCTCTGGAATCCCGCCGGTGCAACGTTCGAAGCCGCCTGCGATCAGGCCGGCGGTCGCTCCGGCACGGTCGCCATCATCGGCGGGCCGCATGTGTTCGATATGTTTATGGATCGCTACGACACGTTCTGGCTCTCGCAGGCCCCAGGGGTGCGGCTGCCGGACGGAGAACCGGCCTTTTCAGGCGTACCCGTTCGCTCCCCGCAGCAGGTTTTGGCCGCTCACGGTCTGCGAGCCGGTAAAAGCCAAATCCTGGATGCGGCCGAAGGCGTCGTCGTCACGCCGTGGCGGCGTATGCCTCAAACGTCATAGGCGGGTTCCGGGGCGGACGACGGCCGCCCCAATCCCGCGATGATGAACAATGCGCCGATCATCGACAGATTTTTCATCGCGTGAACCATGTTGCCTCGGGCCTCGGCGCCGGTCTGATTCCAGAAATCATGAAAGTAGAAAGTTGCGGTTGCCACAAACAGGATCAGTACGATTGCAAAGAAGCGTGCGCCGAAGTTGAGCGCGATGCAGATGCCGCAGATCAGCTCAAGCGCTCCCGCCGCTATCGCCAGCATCTGCGGCATCGCCATCCCGGTCACGCCTTCGAGCTGAGCGGCATAGGGAGCGAGCGCCGCCGGAAAGACAATCTTCGCCGTCATCTGAGCCGTGGCCGCCAGATCCAGGAGCTTGGAAGCCCCGGAGATGATAAAAAGCAGGGCGAACAGAACTCGCCCGATAGTAATGAACGCTGACATGGTCGGCCTCACTGGATGGCGGGTTCGCTTGATTGCAGGGGCAGATTATGAGCGTTCCGTGTCAGCTTTTCAAACGGTCAAATCGCTTCCTCTCGCGCGCAATCGCAATCCAGTCGTCCGGCTAGCCGAACAGCGATGGTTGCTGGCGTCCGGCACGCTCCTGGGCCTCGACGACGGCGACCGCGGTCATGTTGAGAACGCCGCGGGCCGTCACCGTCGGCGTCAGGATGTGAGCGGGCCGCGAAGTCCCGATGAGGATCGGCCCGACCGGCAGCGCGTCGGCGATTGCCTTGATCATCGAATAGGCGACGTTGGCGGTATCGAGGTTCGGCATAATGAGGATGTTAGCCTCACCATCCAGTTGCGAATGAGGCAGGACCAGCTCGCGTACCGTTTCCGAAAGCGCAGTGTCGCCCTGCATTTCGCCATCGGCCTCGATTTCGGGATGATTGTGCTTAAACAGCGTGGTCGCGCGGCGCATTTTGCGTGAAGATTCCGTATCATAGCTGCCAAAATCAGAGTGCGACACGAACGCGATCTTTGGCTTGATGGTGAAGCGCTGCACGTGGCTCGCCGCCAGTGCCGCCATTTCCGCGAGCTCCTCGGCGCTCGGATTCGGCCGCACCTGCGTGTCCGCGATGAAATAAGAACCCTTGCTCGTGATCAGGAGCGCGAGCGCAGCGAAATCGCTCACGCCCGGACAAAAGCCGATGATCTCGCGCACATGGCGCAAGTGGCTCATATAGCGACCCTCGACACCGCATAGCATGGCGTCAGCTTCGCCCCGGCTTACCGCGAGCGCGGCAATCACGGTCGCATTGGTTCGCACCACGGTTCGCGCGGCGTCCGGCGTCACGCCGTGCCGGCCGGCAATATCGATGTAGGACTGGACATAGGACTTATAGCGTGGATCGTCTTCTGGATTGACGAGATCGAAATCCCTGCCCGCCTTGATGGCGAGGCCATACCGTTTGATCCGCGTCTCGACCACTGAGGGACGTCCGACCAGGATCGGCCGCGCCACATTCTCCTCGAGCACCACCTGGGTGGCGTGAAGCACGCGCTCATCCTCGCCCTCGGCATAAATCACGCGCACGGGCTGCGTCTTCGCCTTGGCGAATACCGGTTTCATCACAAGTCCGGAACGGAACGCGAAGCGTTGCAGCTGCGAGGCGTAGTCCTCGAAGTTCTTGATCGGGCGAGAGGCAACGCCCGATTCCATCGCCGCCTTCGCAACCGCAGGCGCGATGCGCAGGATCAGTCGTGGATCGAACGGGGTCGGTATCAGCGAACCCGTGCCGAACCCCTGAGCCTCGCCGGTGTCAAAACGAGCTGTCAGTGCATCCAGCGGCGGATCACGCGCGAGTTGCGCGATGGCGTCGACTGCGGCCTTCTTCATTTCCTCGTTGATGGCGGTGGCGCCGACATCGAGCGCACCACGAAAGATGAAAGGAAAACACAAGACATTGTTGACCTGGTTGGGAAGATCGGAGCGGCCGGTGCAGATCATCGCGTCGGGCCGCGCCTTGCGGGCCTCATCCGGCATGATCTCCGGCGTAGGGTTGGCCAGCGCCATCACCAGCGGTTTGTCCGCCATCTTCTTGACCATCTCGGGCTTGAGCACATTCGGCGCGGAAAGGCCGAGGAATATGTCGGCGCCCGGGATCACCTCGGCCAAGTTACGCTTTTCGGTTTTCTGGGCATAGACGGCCTTCCAGGGATCCATCAGCGTCTTGCGGCCCTCATGCACCACGCCATCGATGTCGCAAACCCAGATGTTCTTGCGCTGAGCGCCCATGGACACCAGCAGATTGAGGCAGGCGATCGCCGCAGCGCCGGCTCCGGAGCAGACGATCTTGACGTCGGAAAGCTTCTTGCCGTTGAGCAGCAATCCGTTGGTGATGGCGGCGCAGACGATAATCGCGGTGCCATGCTGGTCATCGTGAAACACCGGAATCTTCATGCGCGCTTTCAGCTGCGCCTCGATCTCGAAGCACTCCGGGCCTTTGATGTCTTCAAGGTTGATGCCGCCAAAGGTCGGCTCGAGCGCCGCCACGGTCTCGACTACGCGCTCGATGGTGTCGGCCGCGATTTCAATATCGAATACGTCGATGCCGGCGAATTTCTTGAACAGAACCGCCTTGCCTTCCATCACCGGCTTGGACGCCAGCGGGCCGATATTGCCAAGTCCAAGCACGGCGGACCCGTTGCTCACCACCGCCACCAGATTGGCGCGCGACGTCAACGACGCCGCTTCCGCGGGATTGCCGGCGATTTCGGTGCACGCAGCGGCCACGCCCGGCGAATAGGCAAGTGCGAGGTCGCGTTGATTGCCGAGCGGCTTGGTCGCTTGAATTTCGAGCTTTCCCGGCCGCGGTAGCCGATGGTAAGCGAGCGCGGCAGCGTGAAGATCTTCAGAATAGGACATAGATTCCCCCTGCGGTCTCCAGCGACCCCGAATTCAAGGGTTCGGATTCAGCTCGGCGGCAGATTGAGCCGGATGTGAAGCTCGCGCAACTGCTTCTGCGTAACCTCCGATGGCGCGCCCATCAGCAGGTCTTCCGCCCGCTGGTTCATCGGAAACAGCGAAATTTCGCGCAAGTTGGTCGTACCGCAAAGAAGCATGACGATACGGTCGACGCCTGCAGCCATGCCGCCATGTGGCGGCGCGCCATACTGGAATGCGCGATACATGCCGCCAAACCGTTCGACGACGTCCTTCTCGCCGTAACCTGCGATCTCGAACGCCTTGACCATGGCCTCGGGGCGGTGGTTGCGAATGCCGCCGGAAGCGATCTCGTAGCCGTTGCAGGTAATGTCGTACTGGAACGCCTTGATGGTGAGCGGATCCTGCGTCTGCAACGCTTCCAAACCGCCCTGAGGCATCGAGAATGGATTGTGCGAGAAATCGACTTTCTTCTCTTCCTCGTTGTATTCGAACATCGGGAAATCGACGATCCAGGCGAGTTCGAACCGATCCTTTTCGATCAGGTTCAGCTCTTCGCCGAGCCTGGTGCGCGCAAGGCCTGCGAACTTCCAGAATTTGTCGGGATCGCCGGCAACGAAAAACGCCGCATCGCCTTCGTTCAATCCGAGCTGCGAGCGAATTGAAGCCGTTCGCTCAGCCCCGATGTTGTTGACAAGCGGACCGGCGCCCTCGCCGCCTTCGCGCCATAGTATGTAGCCAAGGCCGGGCTGGCCTTCGCCCTGTGCCCAGGAATTCATGCGATCGCAGAACGCGCGCGAGCCGCCGCCCTTGGCCGGGATCGCCCAGACCTGGTTCTTCGGATCTTCGAGCATCCGCGCGAACACCTTGAAGCCGGAGCCGCGGAAATGATCGGAGACTTCCTGAAGCACGATGGGATTTCGCAAGTCGGGCTTGTCGGTGCCGTACTTGCGCAAGGCTTCGGCGAATGGAATTCGCGGCCAATTTTTGGTTACCGGCTTGCCTTGCGAAAACTCCTCGAACACGCCGGTGATGACGGGCTCGACGGCTGCGAAAACGTCGCCCTGCTCGACGAAGCTCATCTCAAGATCGAGCTGATAGAACTCGCCGGGCAAGCGGTCGGCGCGCGGGTCTTCGTCGCGGAAACAGGGGGCGATCTGGAAGTAGCGATCGAAGCCGGACATCATCAGCAACTGCTTGTACTGCTGCGGAGCCTGCGGCAGCGCGTAAAAGCGGCCCGGATGAATCCGGGACGGCACCAGGAAGTCGCGTGCGCCCTCCGGCGAGGACGCTGTGAGAATCGGGGTCTGGAACTCGAAGAATCCCCGCTCCTTCATCCGCCTGCGCATGGAATCGATGATCGCGCCACGCCTCATAATGTTCTGGTGCAACCGCTCGCGACGAAGGTCGAGGAAACGGTACTTGAGCCTTATGTCTTCGGGATACTCCTGCTCGCCGAACACCGGCAGCGGCAGTTCGCCCGCGGGCCCGAGCACTTCGATCTCGCTGACATAGATTTCGACCGCTCCGGTCGCCAATTCCGGGTTGTCGGTGCCTTCGGGACGGCGACGCACCTTGCCATCCATCCGCACCACCCATTCCGAGCGGAGCTTTTCAGCGTCCTTGAATGCCGGCGAATCCGGATCGACGACGCATTGGGTGATGCCGTAATGGTCGCGCAAATCGATAAACAGCACACCGCCATGGTCGCGAATACGATGGCACCAGCCCGACAGGCGAACGCTTTGGCCGATGTCGCTCTCACGGAGAGCGCCGCAGGTGTGGGACCGGTAACGATGCATGGATATTCCAGAACTTGATGGCGGGGGGGCGGCGAGCCTTGGAATCGGACTGCCAGCGCCTGCCCGAAGAGGCTGAGGGTTTACCCGAGGCTTTCCGGCACGGCAACCAAATGAAGGATGAAAACCATGCCCGGGAGGGGTGACAAAAAACCGAAGCGGGGCGCGGCGTCCGATCCGAAGGGATCGCGATTGGCAAGCCGATTGTGTAATCGCAACATATGCCTATCTTGATGGCATGACGGTGCATTTCCCCTTCCAAAATACCTATGCGACGCTTCCGGACGGCTTTTTCGCGCGGGTGGCACCTACACCTGTGGTCTCGCCCAGGCTGATCAAATTGAACCGGCCGCTTGCGAGCCGGCTTGGCCTCGATCCAGACCGGCTGGAGACCCCGGAGGGCGCGGAAATTCTGGCCGGAAAGCGCGTTCCGACCGGCGCGGAACCGATCGCCATGGCCTATGCTGGCCATCAGTTCGGCCATTTCGTGCCGCAGCTCGGCGACGGCCGTGCCATTCTGCTCGGCGAGGTCGTCGACATCGACGGGGTACGCCGCGATATCCAGCTCAAGGGGTCCGGACCGACGCCATTTTCGCGCCGGGGCGACGGACGCGCTGCGCTCGGCCCGGTCCTTCGGGAATATGTCGTCAGCGAGGCGATGGCGGCGTTGGGAATTCCGACCACGCGTTCGCTTGCCGCCGTGATCACCGGCGAAAGCGTCATGCGTGAGACGGCTCTCCCGGGCGCTGTACTGACCCGGGTCGCATCCAGTCACGTTCGGGTTGGGACGTTCCAATATTTTGCCGCGCGCGGTGATAACGAGGGCGTCCACCGGCTCGCCGATCACGTCCTGGCCAGACACTATCCGCAAGCGGTGGACGCCGAGCGTCCCTATCACAGGCTGTTGGAATGCGTGATTGCGCGGCAGGCGGACCTGGTTGCACGCTGGCTTTTGGTCGGGTTCATTCACGGGGTCATGAATACCGATAACACCTCGATTTCGGGCGAGACCATCGATTACGGCCCTTGCGCCTTCATGGATCACTACGATCCGGCCGCAGTGTTCTCCTCGATTGACGAGCTGGGCCGCTACGCCTATGCCAACCAGCCGCGGATCGCGCTTTGGAACCTGACTCGTTTCGCGGAATGCCTGCTGCCGTTGCTCGACGACAACAAGGAGAAGGCTATCGAGCAGGCGCAGTTCATTCTCGGCGAATTTCCCGAGAAGTTTACGACGGCGTATCAGGCCGGGCTGCGCCAGAAGACCGGCCTTTTCACGGAATGCGATGGCGACCAAGCTCTGATTCAGGATCTTCTCGACACAATGGCCAAGAACCGGGCCGACTTCGCCCTGACGTTCCGCCGCCTGAGCGAGGCCGCGCTCAATGCCGGTCAGGATGAGAAATTGCGCCAATTATTCGCCGAGCCCGCCGCGTATGACCAATGGGCGCTCCGATGGCGCCGTCGCCTCGAGGATGAGGCCCCATCGCCCACTGAGCGAGCTTCCTTGATGCGCTCCGTCAATCCAGCCTTCATTCCGCGCAATCACCGCATTGAAGCGGTCATCCAAGCGGCCGTCAGCCGCGACGACTATGCGCCCTTCGAGGAACTCCTGACCGTGCTGTCGAAGCCCTTCGAAGACCAGCCCGCGCTGTCGGCCTATGCGGATCCGCCCGAACCACACCAGCGCGTACTTCAGACATTTTGCGGGACGTAAATCGTTAACCCTTCATCGAATATTGCAAGCAGCATGACACCCCGCGCCGCGAAAAATTAAGACGGGGTCAATTGCTTCCCAACAAATCTACCAGTTTGTCTGGGAGGCTGACTGTGGACGCGCTGGTCTTCGAATTCATGGGGCTTGCGATGCTCGCGCTTTGCGTCGTCGTTCTGGTGGTTCCATCCGTACGCCGGCCTTCCGGCCGGCACCTGCGCGATTTCTGACCGATAGCCGATTTGGTCCCCCGGATGAACGGATAGCGGTGGCCGGCGGCCTCCAAACCGTCGGCCCATGCCAAAACGGCCTTGGCGGCAATTTCAAGCCTCGATTTCGCCGCAAGAGCCTTGACATATCAGCGCTTTCGGCCGAACGCCCTGACTGAAAGCGTTATGGACCGTTCATGGATCTGATCAATACAACTGGCGAGCTCGCCGCCGCTTGCGACCGCCTCGCCCAGCACCGCGTCATCACCGTCGACACCGAATTCCTGCGTGAGACGACCTACTATCCGCTGCTTTGCGTGGTGCAGATGGCGTGCGCCGATGAGGCGGTCGTCATCGACACCCTGGCCGAGGGCATCGACCTCAAGCCGTTCTTCGATCTGATGGCCAACGAGAAGGTGCTGAAGGTTTTCCACGCCGCACGCCAGGATATCGAGATCGTGTGGCATCGGGCGGGGATCGTTCCCCATCCGATCTTTGACACCCAGGTCGCGGCCATGGTGCTCGGATATGGCGATTCAATCGCCTACGACCAGCTCGTCGAACGCATCACCGGTCATCGACCGGACAAGACCCATCGCTTCACCGACTGGTCGCGCCGGCCCCTCTCTGAAGAACAGATTCATTATGCCATTGCCGATGTCACCCATCTGCGCGACGTGTTCGCCGCACTCGACGCCGACCTCAAAAAGCGACGTCGCAGCGACTGGGTCAGTGAGGAAATGGAGGTGTTGACGAGCCCGAAGACCTACGACTTCCACCCCGAACGCGCCTGGGAGCGGTTGAAGACGCGGGTGCGCAAGCCGAAAGAACTGGCCGTGTTGATGGAAGTGGCGGCATGGCGCGAACAGGAGGCGCAGAGCCGCGACGTTCCGCGCAGCCGTGTTCTGAAGGATGACGCAGTCGGCGACATCGCCACCCACGCGCCGACCAGCCTCGAGCGGTTGGCGAATCTGCGCTCACTGCCCAAGGGCTTTGACCGATCGAAGTGGGGCGCCGATATTGTCGCCGCGGTGCAGCGCGGACTGGCCCGCGATCCGGCAAGCTTGCCGAAGATCGAAAAGCCTCGCAGCTATTCGAATGGCACCGCGATCGTGGAGCTTCTCAAGGTCCTGCTGCGAATGACTTCCGAGCGTCATGCGGTTGCCAGCAAGGTGATCGCAACTGTCGACGATCTTGAGCAGATCGCGGCCGACGACAATGCCGATGTCGGTGCATTGCACGGCTGGCGCCGAGAACTTTTCGGCGAAGCGGCATTGGCGCTCAAGCATGGCCGGCTGGCCCTGGCGATCGAGAAAGGCAGAGTCGTCAAAGTCGAGCGCAGCTAGGGTTCTGGTCACTTTCCGTGCGCGGCACACCGATCCACGACTGGATTATTTTTTGAACGATGCGCCAGGACTAGGGCTCCGCATTGCCCTTATCGTCCTCAGCAGCGGCTTTCGTCGCTTCCGATACTTCCACCAGGACCATGGATAGAATATAAGCGCTGGTATGCAGATTTAGCTGGCGCGCCTTCTCGATCGCCGTCGAAATAATGGAAGCCAGTTCGCTGAAATCGTTTTCGGGGCTCGCCATCTGTTCTTCTCTTCTGGAGCTCTCGCGGTGAAAACTGAGGATCCCGATCACCCCGGCGACAAACTGTTACAGCTTCTTCGGGATAATCAGATCGATCTAAATGTCGTCGAAGGGCTACGGCTCGTTATTGCCTTTCGAAAAATCAAGGACCCGTGCGACCGGCGCGTCCTCATCGAACTGGCCGAAAGACTCGCGAAATAGCCGCTGGCGTGCATGAGAAAAAGGTTCGGCCTGTCGAATTTCTCGTTGGGATCGTGATTTCCCCGCCGGCCCTGATGGCATCTGTTTTTCACGAAATCGCATTTTGCAAATTCCTAATTCCCTTGCAGGAAAAAGCTCGGGGTGCAGCGCGGCGAATGCATCCCGTATATCGACGAGCGCCAAAGTCTGTTCCGTGCCGCCCTGAACTTCACGACTTTAGCGGGTGTTAAATTGGTCTTTCAACCGGTTTAATTGTCCTCCACAGGAACATGACCTGGTGGGCTCGATCAAATTTCAAGCGATCCCGCGAAAGCTCGCAATCGATCCTGGCTGCGTCGAGGAAGGCCGATCTCGCCTGGCTTGAATCTTGAGGACTCGGGCTCAAGCGGAGCCAAAAGCTTTTCACGGTTGACTGGCGGCGAGCCCAGTCACTCTACCACCGCAACTCAAGTCCCATCGTCCCCTGGTGGGATTGCAGTGCCGCGCGAAACTTGCCGTCATAGGCGAGATAAAGGCGGGCCATATTGCTCAGACCGACCAAGGCGGAGGCGCCCGTGTCCGCGCCGTATCTGCTCTCGCCGATGCCCTGAACCGTGATGCTCTGGAAAGCAGAACTGACGGTGACCGAGCTGAAATTCTGTTCGAAATTGTCGACGAACTTGCCGTATGCGGAAAGGTCGACGACTTTCTGGTCGACGATCCAGTAGCGGCCGATTTCCGCACCCAGCAACATTCGCGAGCGCTCGAGCGTGGCCCCGTTTGCCGCTACCGGGTTGAAGCCGCCCAACTCCTGGAACGCTCCGGTGGAGGCGCGGACGAATTCGAGAGCGGCCTTCGGCACGATGCGGCTCTGGTCCCTGGTCCAGAAGTAACTCACTTCGCCAAGCGCGCCATCGATCTGCCCGGTGTAACCAGCAATGGCATAGCCCAATCCGGTGTCGCGGATGGATTTGATGTTTCCAAAACCATGAACCAGTGCAAGGGCTCCGGTCCACGGCCCCCTGTCGACGGACGCATTGAAGCCGAGCTGGGTGAGATCGAGCGTCGCCGTCTGCATCGCCAGGGGTACGTCGATGTCGGTTCGGCTTTGGTCGACCGAAAAGCCGACGTTCACGGCGGGGGAAATGCGGGCGCCTATTCCCAGGACACCACCCAATGTCTGACGCCGGTCGCCGACAAAGTCGAGCTGCGGGCCGGTGCTGGTTGAGATTCCGTAGGCCTCCCCCCAGGCGCGGTATCGTGGCCCGTCAGCCGCCTCCGAGGCACCGCCGCCACCCGGATTGCTTCGCCAGGCGCGGCCGAGCCCACCCGTTGACTGATCCCCCAGCCGCTCCAGAAAATTGCTACCGAGGTCGGCCAAACCGGCTGCGGCCGAGATCTCGGAATAGGGTAGCGGGACCGGGATAGGTGTCGGGGCCGGCCTTTGCGCGCTCGCCGGTGATGCGGCCGCCATCGCGACAGCGAAAAGAATGGCAACGGACCAGCGACGCCATCCGCTGGCCCCGATCTCCCCCGCCCCTGAAGACCAGCCCATTAACGCTATTCCCAAAAACAGCGCGACGGCTGAAATAACGCCAAATCGCCCCTGATGTGGCGATTTGTCTCCAGTTCAGAGGGACCGTCAATCGTTGACGCCCCACCGTTGGGGGCAATTGGACAACTTTGTTGTTCCCGGTGCACAGAGATCGGGCAGGACCGTACCGCTCATCCGATTTCCCGAGCCCCGCCAAAAGCTTGCTAACACGCAAATTTCGTGTTGCAATCTGTGCCACAATCGGAATTAGGCCGATCGGCTGTGCGTTTCGCGACTAGGAAGTTCAGCAGACATCCGGAAGCCCGCTTGTGGCGTGGCACGCGAAGAGCGTGGCCG
>Ga0306926_10003408_pt1 | contig 16453 bp, 14 predicted proteins | sample flu12Cox44000178_FD_203759 | JGI IMG/M metagenome (GOLD analysis project Ga0306926, IMG submission 203759) | Lab enrichment of tropical soil microbial communities from Luquillo Experimental Forest, Puerto Rico - flux8day.12C.oxic.44.000.178 (v2)... | ecosystem: Environmental > Terrestrial >... | reverse complement strand
TCATAGGCCGAGTGACTTACTCACAATCGATTTCATGACCTCGCTGGTACCGCCGAGGATGCGGTTTACTCGTGCATCGGCGTACAGCCGCGCGATCGGGTATTCGAGAATGTAGCCGTATCCCCCATGCAGCTGCAGGCATCGGTCCACCACCCTGCCCTGCATCTCGGTGCAGAACAGCTTGATTCGCGCGGCGTCCGCCCCGCTGAGGTCACTTGCGATCAGCCGACTTATACCGAGATCGACCATGGCTTGGGCGGCCACAATCTCGGCGTCCATCGCACCGATCTCGAACTTGGTGTTTTGCATCGAGGCGACAGTGGTGCCGAATAGCTTGCGATTCTTGACGTAGTCAATCGTCATCTCGAGCGCTGAGCGGCTCTGCGCCACAGCGCCCACCGCGATGGCGAGGCGCTCCTGGGCCAGGTTGTGGCCCAGATACGTGAACGCTTTGCCCTGCTCCGCAAGCAGATTCGCGGCTGGGACGCGTGCGTCGTCGAAATAGAGTTCGACCGTGTCCTGCACCTTGAGCCCAAGTTTGTCCAAGCGCCGACCCTTAACGAATCCCGGCGTGCCGGTTTCGATTACGAGCAGGCTCAGTCCGCTGCGCCGGTCGCCGTCGATGGGATCGTCGGTTCGCGCCACCACCACCACCAGATCAGCCAGCTCCCCGCCGGTGATGAACGTCTTCGAACCGTTGATGACGTACTCGTCGCCGTCGAGCCTGGCGGCGGTCTTCATGCCCGCCAGATCCGATCCCCCGCCCGGCTCGGTCATGGCAATAGCCAGATACAGCTCGCCGGTGGCCAGGCCCGGGAACCAGCGCGCGCGCTGTTCTTCGTCGGCGTACTTGAGCATGTACGGCAACACGATATCCAGATGGGTGCGGAGTGTTCCGAGTGTGACGTTGGCTCGGGCGGATTCCTCGTGCAGCACTACGTTATAGCGATAGTCGTCGAGTCCGGCGCCGCCGTACTCTTCGGGAATCGACAGGCCCATCACACCGATGTCGCCAAGCCGTCGGTAAAGGTCGCGTGGGACGGCGCCGTCGACGAGCCACTCCCCGTGATGCGGTATTACCTCGCGGGCGATGAAATCGCGGACCAGGATCCGGAATTCTTCGTGTTGCTGGTCAAACAGCTCTCTACGCATGTCTTTTCGCTTGTTCACCTGGCACTAGGCCGGCGTGAGCGTGACCGGCAACTCGTAAACACCGCGGCTGAACGCGTCACGCGTGTAGACGATATCCCCGGCTGGTTTGATGTCCTTGGTGCGCTGAAGCAGTTCCTCGAAGAGAATCCTCATTTCCAAGGTGGCGACATGCTTGCCGAGGCATTGGTGCGGCCCGCGGCCAAAGCTCGTGTGCGGGTTCTTCTCCCGAGATAAGTCGAACGTGTTGGGGGCGTCGATGGCTCGTTCATCGAAGTTTCCGGCGGCAAACAGCATGACCACCAGATCGCCTTCCTTGATCTCCTTGCCGTGTAATTCATGGTCCCGGGTGGCCGCGCGAGCCATGTGCGTGAACGGCGAAGCGATACGCACTATCTCTTGGATAGCCGTGTCGGGTATGTTGTCGGCGTGCTCGCGCAGGTAGGCCATCTCCTCGGGGTTGCGCATCAGCTCGTGCATGCCATGTGACATAGCCGATCTGGTGCTCTCCGCGGCGCCGCCGGCCAACAGCAGCACATTTCCCTGCAACTCGTCTTGGGATACCAGATCGGAGCCAGCCTCGACCAGTTTGGTGACCACGTCCTCATCGGGCTCGCGGCGCTTGAGATCGGCCAATTTGAGCGCGTAGTCAAGCATTTTGGCACTGTTCTCGAGCACCGTCTCGAACGACGGCGTGATCCGGGTATCGAACGGTGAGGCGATGGTATCGACCCAATGGAAGAATTTCGGCCGATCGACTCTCGGGATACCAAGCACATCGCCGAGCGCCTCCATCGGCATCGCGTGCCCGATCTCGGTCACAAAGTTGAAGGTTCCCTTCTCGAGCGCCGCGTCGACGATGGTGACGGCGTATTCGCGAAACTTCTCCTCGAGCTGTTTGACCATGCGCGGGGTGAAGGCCTTGTTCATGACCATGCGCTGGCCGCGGTGCTTGTCGCCGTCCATGGTCAGCAGCGCCTGCTTGCCGACGATCGGATCGACCGGGGTGATCCGCCAGATGTTGTGCGGCCCACGGTCGGCCGCGTAGAGGTCCGCGTTGCGATCAACCGCCCATACGTCTTCGTTGCGGGAGACGACCCAGGCACGGTCAATGAGCAGCGGGTCATTGAACTCTTGCAGATAGCACGGTTCGTTGTCCCTCAGGTAGGCGTACTGGTCCAGCGGTAGCCCGAACGTCGTTGGATCTCCATTGGCGTAGGTGTCTGGATCCAGGACGCGAATGTCCGTGGTGCTCATCTTCATACCGATTCTTCTCAACTTGTAGTTCTGGCGGTGGGTTGGTTGGAGGGTCTGTGGTCTAGGTCAATGCGCCTTGGGCGCAACCGATACTGGTCCGCGGCCGGCGACGATCGCGGCGGCCCGCTGCCCGGAGGCGAGCGCAGAGTTGGTGCTCGTGCCGCCGATGTAATCGCCGGCGAACTGCACCCGCGCGCTGCGAGGCGTAAGTGCATGGAAGCGGGCGAGGCTCGTCCACGTGCCGGGCCGGGCCATTAGGAGGGCCGGATGCCAGCGCGTGACATGGAAGAATTCGACGCTGTCTTCGACGTGGGGAACCCAGCGGCTGAGCCGTTGGGCGATCAGGGTCGCCACCCGCTCGTCATCGTCGTCCGCGTGCTGATGGCACCACCGCGGCATGGCGTAGGCACTGAGCAGGCCCTTGCCGTTCGGCGCCCGCCCCAATGCCTTGTTGTGCTCGAAGATAACCCCGGTGATGTCGGGGTCCTCGGCGCTGGGAATCTGAACAAAGGTGGCCGACTCGTCGGGGATCGGGTCCACCCCGAGGGCGATCTTCCACAGGTCGTTATAGACCAAACCGTCGACGATCGCGCGCCGCTCGGCGTCAAGTTGTGGGTAGATCGCCGCCATCTGATGGGCGGTCAACGAGATCACACAGGCATCGGCTTCATGCACCGTCTCGCTGGAATCCGGCCGGACCGCGGTCACGGTGACGCCGCGACGGTTTTCCTCGACGCTGGTCACCCGGTTGCCCAGCTCGACATCGAGACGCGCCGCCAGCGCACGCGCCAGGAAGTCGATGCCGCCGCGGGCACTCATCATCTTCCCGCCCAGGTAGGTCAAGATCAGGAAGAAAAGCTCGGTGCTGGCGTACTCGTCCAATTCGCCGCCGTACAAAAAGCGCAGCGTGGGATCAATCAGGTAGTCCCGCAGCTCCGTCGTCAGACGCCTGTCGGCGTAGCTGCGGACCGTTTCAGTATCCGACCCGCTGAGCTTGCTCAAATCGCTGTAGTCCAACTTGCGCTTTAGTTTCCCCGCGTCCAAAAACAGCCGCCCCGCGACCATTTTGGACCGCAGTCCTAATAGCGGCGTCGTCACTGCCGACCACGGTGCACCCGAGCGCAGCGTGTGTACCCGTCCATCTCTCAGGAAACCGATCGCGTTGCCGTAGGCAACCAAATCGTGCGCGACGCCAAGTTCGCTGGCCAATCCCAGCAACTCCCGGTAGCGGGTGGTTACCGTGCCGGCCCCACGATCGAGGACGTAGCCGTTCTCGGTGATTGTGGACATTCGGCCGCCCACCAGTTCCTCAGCCTCAACGACTTTGACTTCGTAGCCGGACTGCTGCAGTCGGAACGCGGCCGTCAGGCCGGCGATGCCGGCGCCCACGACGATGACTCGGCCGCTCATCGCCGTACCGCCTCGGCCGGTTCGCGGTGTTGGTCGACCCCGAGGTCCTTGGCGATCGTTATAGCGCGCAGCCGTCCCGCTTGGCCCGCACCCTCGACACCGAAGCTCATCGTCGGCGTAGAACCGTCGCCGGCGAAATATAGACCCGGTATCTCGTCACAACGGCCGGGTAGCTTTGGTCCGTGAGTGCTGGGATTGAGCCATCCGTAGGGATGCACCTGCGTGGCCCTCTGCACTGTTGCAGCCTCGAAACCCGGATACAGCCTCTCTTGCAGGGCAAGGAGATGCTGCACCGCTCCTTCGTGCCCACCCATTCGGTCGTACTCGTCGGGCATGTGTTGGGACTGGGCGGCCAAGAGGAACTTCCCTTCTTCAGTTGACCCGGGTGAAACCGCATGCATCGGGAACACGTATCCGTTGTTGGCGCCTGATTCGTCGGTCACCATCGTGATGTTGGCCAGGCCGCCGGTGACGTCGGTGTCGAGCAGCGAGTACGTGCAACAGTCGTAGCCCTTGACTGCATCAGCGTGTTCCACAGCGGCCCTGACGGCCTCCGGCATGTCGTTAAGGATCTTGGCGATGCGCGGCGTTCCGGTTGCTAATGCCACGGCGCGGCCGCGCACTTCACGGCCCGACTTGAGTGCCACACCGCAGGCGCGCCCGTTCTCGATCAACAAATCGTCCATCTTGGCCGATCGCAGCACGGTGCACCCCTTGGCCTCCAGCGCGCGCGCCAGGGGCAGCACGAGACCTTCCCACGGGTCAGGAGAAGGCGACGTGCAAAACGCCTCGCCAAACAGCAGAGTCCGGATCTTAGTCAAGATGCCATATGCGTTAAGGATCTTCTCGGCCACATCGACGGATATCTCGCTGACCTTTGCTGCCAGCCCGCACATGATCTGGGCGACCACTGGGTCCGCGCCGCGGCGCTCAAGCCACTCCGACAATGGCGTCTCGCTGAGCTGGGAGATCTCAGCCCACGACATTGCCTGGACTTCGTTCATCAGCCGCTCCAGTCCGGGTCGCTGATCCTCGATCGGCAACGACGAGATCTTTCCGAAGGTATCGACGATGGCGGCCGGTGAGGTGCTGACGCTGAGGGTCACTGTTGATCTGTCGGACATACGATGAATCTGCAGTGGCGGCGAGACGTCGAAGCTGATAGGGGCGTTGAGGAATCGTGACGCGCCGAACCACGAGCCCCCGTCCAGGCTCGGTTGCCACACTGGGTGCTGCACGAAGCCGCGACTCTTGCCCACCCGGACCGCGCGCAACGACCAGCCAACCTCGGGCGTCTCGCACACCAGTATGGGATTCAGGCCAAGCTTGAGTAGCGTTGCTGCACAACATAATCCGGCCATACCGCCGCCCACCACGACGACGTCGGCATCGGTGCCCATATTCGGCTGCTCCCTTCGGGGCCTTACACGGCGAGATTATCTACTACCCATAGATACTAACAAAGTTAGTGCCGCTGCCGCAACCAAAAACACGCCGAAGCCAGCTACCATCTGTAGGCATGCCGCGCCCCAAGACACCGCTGTTGTCGCAGCAACGCATTCTCGATGCCGCGCTCGCGGTCGTCGACGAGGTCGGCGCGGACAAGTTCAGCATTCACGAAGTGGCCCGGCAATTGGGTGTCCGCCCGCCATCGATCTACTACTACTTCGCTGATCGAGACGTGCTTCTGGCATCGGTATGCCTACAGGTGTTGCAGGACGTGCGCGTGCCCAAGCGGCGCTCAAGTGAGTGGGGCGCCCGACTGATGCAAGACGCACTCGCCTACTATCGTGCCCTTCGCGAGCATCCGAAACTGGCCACCGCACTGCTTCTGGAGAGAAGGACGCGCGCCGGCGCGGCCCAGCGCTTCGAGGACGCCTTGCTGCAGCTGAAGGAGGCTGGGATCGCGCCCGCAGATGGGCTCGCCCTTATCGATGGGATCGAGGGTATCGCGTTGAGCTGGATAGCGTTCCAGCACGCTGCATCTGTAACGATCGACTCTCAGATGTACCCGACACTGCGCGCGGCGACGCGTAGGGAGAAGTTCGACGAGGCGAGCTACAAGCGGATCATCACCGCGCTGATCGACGGCACGCGGCTGAGGTATACCGAACCGATGTCCAATGATGGACGTGCCTCGGCCTAGATCCTGTGACCCGGCGGATGGTTAGCCGCCGAGCGTGGCGTGGCCGCGGGCGGTGATCGTGCACGATCTCGCGGTACGGGCCGCTCCGGGTTCAGCATGGCGCCAAGCACGCGACTCATGCGTCGCGCGCTCACCCAGCAGGCTGGGTGCCCAACGGCGCGGCAAACAATTTACGCAGTGCCTTCTTGTCGGTCTTGCCGACCGCGGTGAGCGGCAACTGCTGGATCAGCTCGATGCGGTCAGGCAGCTGCCAGCGCGGGAAGCCCGCCTCGACCAGGTGTGCACGCACACTCTCGACGTCGACATGAGCGTCGTCTTGGGCGACGATGCACGGGAGTGGTCGTTCATCCCACTTCGGATCGGGGATGGCTATCACCGCGGCCTGGGCGACCGCGTCCATGCCGCAAATCGCGTTCTCCATGAGCACCGAGGAGATCCACTCTCCCCCCGACTTGACCAGGTCCTTGCTGCGGTCAGCAACGGTGAGATAACCATGGGGCGACCCCACCGCAATATCGCCGCTGCTGAACCAGCCGTCGGCCGTGAATTGTTCGCTGGCGACACCACCGAGGTAACTTCGACTAATCCATGGACCGCGCAGGTGCACGTTGCCCATTGTGGTACCGTCCCAAGGTACTTGGTGGCCCTGATCATCTCGCAGATCAACCGAGACGAGCGGTAGCGGCAGACAGGACTGCTGGCCAGCCTCGCGGTCGATCCGCCCCGGATCCCACTCGCGCATATGATGTTTGGGCCACGCCACACCGACAAGCGGTGATGCCTCCGTCATCCCATACGCTTGGATCATAGCTATACCGAATGTGTTTCGATACTCGTCCACGAGTGACGCGGGCGGGCGGGCCCCGGCGGTAATAACGTGACGAAGGTCCGGTAGTTCCTTACCGCGAGCGCGCAGGTCGGCGGCCACCGCGTGCCAGATCGTAGGTACGGCCGCGCTGAACGTCGCACGTTCAGCGATCAACAAATCCACAAAGGACTGAGCATCAAAGGATCCGGCGTAGAACACTTGCTTGGCTCCTACAGCGGCCGCAGCATGCGGGAGGCCAAAACAGTTGGCGTGAAACATCGGCACCATTGCACATGCGCAGTCATCGGGGCCCAGCGCCATGCCGGCGCCGGTGGCGATGGTCAACGCGTGCAACACCGTTGACCGGTGGGTATAGGTAACACCTTTCGGCCGTCCGGTGGTGCCGGTCGAGAAGCAGATACCGAGAGGGCTCCGTTCATCGATGTCCGGTGGCGAATAGGTATCCGGCTGCGCTTCGATCAAATCCTCGTAGGCCACGACGTTGGCCAGCGAGGTGGGTGGAACGACGTCGTCGAGGACCACGATCGCGCGCAGCCGCTGCAACCGGTCGCCAACGGCCTCAAGTAGTCCGAGCATCTCCGGGTCGACGAAAATTGCCTTGTTGGCAGCGGTGTCGATGGTGTACAGGAGGTCGTCCGGCGACAGGCGGGGATTGAGGGTATGCAGGACGCGGCCCGCACATGGCACGGCGAAGTATGCCTCGAGGTGGCGATCGGAGTTCGACGCCAGGGTGGCGATGACCTCACCCGGTCCCACACCTAGCGACGGAATCGCATTCATCAGCCTGGCCGCGCGGCTGCCCAGCTCCGCATAGCTGTAGCGGCGCATTTTGCCGCTGGATGTGCGCGTGACGATCGGCACGTCGGCGGCGAATCTGGTCGCGTGCTCCAACAGCCGGTTCAGGGTGAGGGCGTCATCCATCAGCTTCGAGCCTCCTCCTCCGTGTCGGTGTCAACCAGACGCCCTTCACGGTTGCGTACCTCGGGCACCGACACGCGTGCGCGGCCGTCGCCGAACACCGCGTCGCGATCGGCAAGAGCGGGTTTCAAGCCGAGCCTGCCGATTGCCCCGAGGAAGCGCTCGGTGCTCTCCGACAGGTGTGCGCGGGTATCCATCTCGGCTGCCATCCGCTGCAGCACCTGCGATCCCATCAGTTCCAAGCCGATGTTGATGATTCGCTTGTTGGCCGACAAGAGATCGATGTCGACGTGGGCGAGCCGGTCGGCCAATCCCTCGACCTCAGCTTCGAGAAGATCGCGCGGAACCGCCTTCATTACCAGACCCAGTAGGGCCGCGTCGGCCCCGCTGACGGTGTCACCGGTGAGCATGAGCCGCTTCGTCCACTGGGGGCCTGCGCTGTAGAGCCACATTTGGTTGGGCAATGTCCCGGCGCGGGCGGCCGGGAAGCCGATGCTGGCATCGTCAGCGGCGATCACCATGTCGCAGAACATTGCGATACCCGTTCCGCCAGCAAGGCAGTGACCGTGTACCTGGGCGATGACCGGCTTGTGCATATCGTGGAAAGCTCGCAGCGGTCGCTGCATTTTCTCGAGTTGCCATGCGCGGTCATCAAAATCAGCACGTCCGCGGCGGCTACCGCGGGGTTCGGAATGGTCGCCGTAGGCACCGAGGTCATACCCCGAGCAAAACGAGGGACCCGCGCCGCGCACGATGACCGAATGCACAGAGGTGTCATCGTCGGCTTCCCACAATGCCCTCTCGATCTCGTGGCCCATCTGCTCGGTGATGGCATTGTGCCGATGCGGACGGTTGAGCGTGATGCGGGCACGGCCACGCTCGACTTCGTAAGTGATGTCTTGGAATTGCGTCACGACAACTCTTTCCTAACGTCTCTGCATGGTGAGAAACTTGCCAACTGCCGCTTGATGCTCGGGCGTGTCGAGTGTGCGGCGTTCAATCGCGAGGCTGGTCTCGAGGACCGCGTTGGCAGCATCGCGCAATAGCGCGTTGATCGCCACTTTTGTGCCTTGCACCGCCATGCGAGAATGGCCGGCGATTTTGAATGCGAGTTGCTGCACCACGTCTTGCAGCTCAGCTGCCGGGACCACCCGATTAACCAGCCCAATCTCCAAGGCTGTACGGGCGTCGAGGTGCTCGCCGGTGAACAAAAACTCCTTGGCGCGGTTGACACCGACGAGCCACGGCCAAATGATCGCACCCCCGTCGCCTGCGACCATGCCCAGCGCAACGTGCGGATCGGCAATGATGGCGTGCTCGGCGGCGATCACGATGTCGCTGAAAAGCGCGACTGTTGCACCGAGACCGAACGCAGGCCCGTTGACGGCCGCGATGATCGGCTGGGGCACCTCAAGCATGTCGATCACAATGCGCCGGCCCTCGGCGATGGCTACGTCTTTCTCCTCGGCGTCCATGGCTGCGAACCAGCTCATCTGACCACCGGCGCTGAACGCTCGATCACCATTGCCGGTCAGGATCACCGCGTCGGTGTCGCGGTCGCGCCGTACCTCCGACCAGATCTCCGAGAGCTCGCGGTGCAAGATTCCATCGACGAGGTTCATCGACGTGGTGCCTTTGATCCGGATCGTCAGGACGCGGTTCGTTCGACTGAGGTCCAGCCGTTGGTAACGCGTGTACCCATCGAGTACGGTCATTTCACTCCCGAGTGCGGTCATTCCACTCCCCCGAGCCACTTGTCGTAGAGGAGCTGGTGGAAGTAGGCGATGGACGCCTCCTGATAACGGGACAACAACAGTGGGCGGTCTCGCAGGGAGGCCATGGCGGCTTGGGACGCGATCACGTTCGACATGTCTTGGTCGACGAGCTCGTAGTCGGCGAGGCGTTGATCGGAGCTCCACTGCGCCCCATCCGGTAGCCAGGTCACCTCCGGTACTTCGCGATCCTCTTTGCCAGGACGCGGAGGTGCAAGACCGATAATCTCCATGATGCAACGATCGGGTCCGCCGGCCGGGCGGAAGCGAAACACCGTGCCGCGTGGCGCCCCGAGGATGAGCAGATTCGGGAACAGCCAATAGGTTTGCAGGTCCGTCATCTCGGCGTCGGAGAATGGCGTGGCCAACCCGGCCCGGTGCATTCGTCCGCGCTGGATGTCGGCGAAGGTGTCACGCGCGTGAGCTCCTGGTGCCAATTCGACCACGCTGTTGCCGGTCGACTTGCGGCCCATCATGCCGTCCATCTTGCGCTGCTCGCTAGGTGGCGGTTCGGTGTGAACCATGACGCTCGGCACGCCGAAAGGCGTGATGATGCGCACCGAGTTGTCGAACAGGTCGTATTGGCTGTTGCAAGGATCGTTACCTGGCAACGTCTGGGGATGCGTCGCGTGCACGTGCGCAGCTTCGATGAAGGCCTCCAAGGCGACCTTCCAGTTGGCGGGAACGATCTGTGCCGCATGCACGGCCGTGGACCACGCATTGAGGGGAAGCCGCTGGAAGTGCTGGTCGAGGCGACCCACGTAGTGCTCGAGGGGCTCGCAGTTCGGGTCAGGGTTGATGAAAACAAAACCCTGCCAGACTCCGGTGGCGATCTCGGGTAGGTGCATGCACGAGGGGTCAACCATGCCCTGAAAGTCCCAAGACGTGGGAACGGACCGAAGTTCACCGTCGACGCCCCAGGTGAATCCGTGATACGGGCAGCGAATCTTGCCGATTTTGCCGCCGCTGGTGCGCAATCGCCGGCCCCGGTGCAGGCAGCTGTTCGGGTAGGCCTTGATGCTGGCGTCGTCGACCCGTACGACGATGTACTCGCGCCCGTTGATCTCGTAGAGCACCGAATCGCCGGCCTTCGCTAGATGCTCAGCGCGACACACCATCTGCCAGACGCGACTCCACATGCGCTCGTCCTCAAGGACGTGGATCCGTTTGGAGAGATACCGCTCTCGGGGAATTCGATGGGCCAGATCGATGGGCCAGGGGGCTCGCCAGCGCAGAATATCGGGCACCGGAAATCGGTCGGTATCGAGCAGTTCTGCATAGGTGGGACCCGGCACGTTGTGCAACGTGATGTCGTTGGTGACCGTCATCGTCACATCGCCTTCCAATCGCCGGTCCAGCCGGGTCGAGTGCCGAACGCGGCGAAAACACGTTCGACATCGCCGGCCATGTTGGTCATGATTTGGGTGCGGTTCTCCATATCGATGGCGTGCCGAAGGCTTGGCGCGTCAACTGTCTGCCACATCGTCTCTTTGGTCATCCAAACCTGGAATGCCCCATGGGAGGCGATCGTTGTTGCGAGCTGGATGCTGCTGTCTAACAGCTCGGATTCCTCGACCAGCCTCGTCGCGATGCCGATCCGCTCGGCTTCTTCGCCACCAACCAGGCGGCCGGTCAGCAGGATCTCCGCAGACCGCGACGCGCCGACGTACCGCGGCAGTAGGTAGCTGATACCGAGGTCGGTGTTGGTTGCGCCTACCGCCATGAATACCGCACCGAATTTGGCCTGGGCCGTCACGATTCGGATGTCACATGCCAGCGCGACGGCCAAGCCTCCACCGGTGGCGGGGCCGTGAACGGCGGCGATGAAGGGTTTGGGAGAGTAGTGGATCTTCTCGACGAGGTCGGTGAACCGCTTCTGCAGGATTAACAGACGCGGGACCTCGGCCATGTGCTCGGTACCGGGAACGGTGAAGTGGCCTTGGTTGAGATCCAGACCGGCCGAGAAGGCGCGACCCTCTCCTGTGATGATGACAACTCGGGTTTGGAGATCCTGCGATAGCTCGTCGACGATGTCGTGAAGTGCCCACAGCAGTCCCTTGTCAAAGGCGTTGAGGCAATCAGGACGATTGAGGGTAACGACGACGACGCCATCCCGATGGCGATTAACGCGGACCAAGCCCGCAGACGAATTATCGTCTTGGACTGGCTTCGGCCCGCTGATCATGTCCCGCTCCGCTGCGGTGACGCCATGTTGTTACCTAACATAAATAGATATCGTCCTGTCATCGTTCTGCATCCTCCTAATCGTCACAGTTGCCGGGCCGACGCCGTATCGGACGCTCGCGTGGCGATCTAGTCCTCGACGATCGTCAATGCCATCTCGGGGCATGCATCCACGCCGATGTACGCGTTGTTCTCGCGCCCGGCGGGCACTTCCACGTCCTCGGTGATGGCGATATAGCCGTTGTCGAGCGGGAAGAGGTCTTGGTCGACGATGAAACACATTCCGTGTCCACAGCACCGAGATTGGTCAGCTCGGATCTTCATGGCTGCACCTCTCTTCCAAAGTAACGCAGTACATCCCGGTTGCCGTGCATCATCTACGCGACCTCCTCGGCCGGCGTCGAACTACAACGGTGGCGGACCCAACCAAGCGACCAATGAATGTCCCAGCCCCCGAGGTCGGCCTGGCCATGCCAAACTGGTCGGCCGTCAAGCTTCCGCATTCGCCGTGTTGTGCATGTGCGGGCCGGCGGGTGTGCAGCCCGTGGTCCGGTGTGCGAGCCCTCAGCGCCCGCAACCAGCATCTTCGTTGAAGCCGATCGCAGCATGGGGCTAGCATATCTACTATTCGTAGATAAGTCTAGCCTAGTCCGGTTGCTCCCGGCCTCAGAGTTATCTACTGTCCATTGGTAATGGACATCAAGCAGAAGCTCCTCGACGGCGTCAACGTCGTGGAGGTCTCTCAACTCATTGCAGCTCCGCTATGCGGGCTAACCCTGGCCGATCTTGGTGCGTCAGTCACCAAAGTGGAATCCCCCCACGGCGATTACACCAGGACGTGGGCGAAGCCGGGCGCCGAAAGCGCGATCTTCCACATGCTCAATCGGGGCAAACGCAGCGTGGTGCTCGATCCACGCTTGCCCGGTCATCGAGTCCACGCCCGTGAAATGGTCATGCAGGCCGACGTCGTGATCGAGAACCTGGGTGACGCCATGGCCCACACCTACGGCGTCGACTACGCGGACATTTCTGACGTCCGGCCGAAACTAATCTGGTGCTCCATCTCAGGCCTAGGCCGCGGCCGCGGTGGGCGAGCCATCGACATGACGCTGCAGGCGTCAATGGGAATGTCGGCGCTGACCGGCGAGCACGGCCGCCCGCCGCTGCGCGGAGCGATGCCCTTCGTAGACATCGCAACCGGTATGTACGCCGCGCAATCGGTGCTCGCCGCCATTCTTGAGTTGGAGCGCGGGGGCGACGGCACATTTCTGGACTGCGCGATGATCGACGCCGCCGCGACACTCACCGCCGCGCCGGCGGCGCTTGCGCTCAGTGGCTATTCGATGCCGCGCCGAATGGGATCCGAAAGTGATCTTTTTGTGCCGTCAAGGGTGTTCGAAACCGCCGACGGTGAGTATGTCCATGTCGTGGCGATCAGCCCCAGCCACTGGAGGGCGATCTGCCGCGCGATCGGCCATGATGACTGGCTGACAGACCAGCGTTTTGCCACCAATCAAGCACGCTTAGAACACCGAGATTTCATCCATTCCGCAATCGCAGAGGCGATCCGCGGAAGAACCGCGTCCGACTGGTGCGAGTTAATCCCTAAAGAGGGCGGGTTCTGTGCGAGGGTCCGCGAAATAGAGGAAGCCTGGGCTGACCCGCTGGTTCGCGGTCGAGGCCGGCTTGTCGACATCCCCGGCCTAGAGTTCCCGGTCCCGGTGCCATCGCTGGCGCATACCGAATTGGCAGCTGTCCGCGGACCACTGCTCGGCGAACACAACCCTGCACTGGTAGAGCCTGCCGCCGAGGTTCCCTCAGGCGTCTACGACTAGTAGATTGTGTGCGCCGGTGGAAGGTTGCGATCGCTACCGCGTCGGCAGCAGGCCATACGATCGTGGCATGACCCAGGATCATCGATCGGGGAACTCCGGCGAGCGTCGCGGTCGCGGCCGACCACCTGGATCTGCGACCGGAAGTGGTTTGGGCACCCGTGAGCGGATCCTCGAGCAGGCCATCGAGCTGTTTGCGGCGCAGGGATTCCACGGCACCGGTGTCGCCGATATCGGCAGTCGCGCCGAACTGCATCCTGGTGCCCTCTACTACCACATCGGCTCCAAGGAGGAACTTCTGTGGCTAATCCTTCGCAATTACACATCGGTGGCGTTGACGGGGGCACGGCGGATCGCCGAATCAGACCTTGATCCTGTTGCGAAGCTTCGTGAGCTGGTGGCTTTTCATGTGCGCCTTATCGCGGACCACCGGCGCGAGGTGCTGATCCAGATGCGCGACGCCGACGCACTGACCGGCGAGAGGGCGGCTGAACTTCAGTTACTTCGGCGACGTGTGCAGGCATGCTGGCAAAGCGTGCTCGACGAAGGTCACCGGAAGGGCCAGTTGCGCAGCGCCGATCGTGTCGTCGTTAACTCGCTGTTGGGAATGGTCAATATCGTCGCTACCTGGTATCGCCCTGACCGCGGTGACACACCCGAACGCGCCGCAGACCAGATTTCTGCGCTGGTGCTCAACGGCCTTGCAGTGCGGGGTGATTAAGTGCTCGTCGCTTCCAACAACTCGGCGAAGCGGCGCTGAGCCGCGGCCCTGCGTGTTGGCACGTGTTCGCTTGGGATATTTCCGTCGGGTTGGTGATAGCTGCGCAGGATCAGCCGCGCAACCGTGTCGCGGTGCACCTCGTCGGGACCGTCGTAAAACCGTGCAGCACGGGCGGCCCGATACATCGATTCCAAGGGCAGATCCGTGCAATACCCCAGGGATCCGTGGACTTGCAGCGACCGGTCAATCACGTCGTGCAGCACCTTCGCGCCGAAGAATTTAATCAGGGCGATTTCCTTACGCGCTGCGGCCGCACCGCGGTGATCGATGAGCCACGCCGCGTGCATTGTCATCAAGCGGGCGGCCTGAATTTCGGCGGCGGAGTCAGCGATCCAATTACGCACCGTCTGTTTGTCGCCAAGAACGCTACCGTGCGCGTAGCGGTAGGTAGCACGTTCGCACAGCATATCGAAGGCTCGATTGGCCTGACCGATCCAGCGCATGCAGTGGTGAATCCGCCCCGGTCCCAGGCGTTTCTGGGCGATCAGGAATCCGTCCCCCCGCCCCCCGAGCATGGCGTCGCGTGGCACGCGGACATCTTCGAGTTTGATCTCGGCATGCGAGGGGTAGGCGTCGGGTCGGTGATGCTCCAAGACCTCCATCGAGGCGATGTCGCGTATCAAATGCACCCCGGGCGCGTCCATTGGAACGATGAATTGCGAGGTGCGCCGGTGTCGTTCGGCGTCGGGATCGGTGACGGCGACAACGATCATGAAGTCGGCCAGGGAAGCGTTGGTGATGAACCACTTGTGGCCGTTAATCGCCCAGCCCTCGCCGTCAGGAACTGCCGTCGTCGATAACTGTGACGGGTCCGCGCCAGCGTTGTCGGGTTCGGTCAAGGCGAACGCTGAATAGAGTTCCCCGGAAAGTAGAGGATTCAGCCAGCGCTCCTTCTGCTCGGACGTACCGGCCTCTGCCAGGATCTCGCTGTTGCCGGAATCGGGCGCCTGGTTGCCGAAAACCAGTGGACCATAGGGTGTCGTACCGAGGATTTCGTGCATCAGGCCCAGCTTGACCTGGCCGTAGCCTTGGCCGCCAAGATCAGGTCCGAGGTGGGCCGCCCACAAATTCGCGTCCTTCACTTTTTGCTGCAGGGGCGCGACGGCGCGCAGCAACTGTGCCCAGTCCAGGTCCAGGGTCTCCAGTGGCCAGATCTCGGTACGGACGAAGTCTGCAATCCAGTCGAGTTCGGACTGAAAGTCGGGCTCGGTCGAAAAGTCCCACGCCACAGCGATCTCCAATCAAAGGTTCTGTGTACCGGAGGTGAGCGCCAAGGCGCGCTCGAAGAGGTGAATTGTCGCTTGATGGAGCCGGTCACCCACGTCTACCGGCGCACGGCCGGCGCAAGCGCGCGCGTGGGTTCCTTCCAGGATGACACCGAGTTTGAAGCAGGCAAGGACTGTGTACCACAGCACGTCGGATACATCGCGGTTCGAGCGTTCGGCATAGCGTGCGACTAATTCGCCGACCGATGCCAGGCCGCCCGCGTTGGCCAACGCGCTGTCTCCGATATCGGTGTGTTCGCCGGGCTGCGGCCACGTTGCCAGCAGCCACCCGAGGTCAAGCAACGGGTCGCCGATGGTGGACATCTCCCAATCCACGACTGCGGTCACAGCTGAGCTTTCGAAGGAGAACATTATGTTGGCCAAGTGGAAGTCACCGTGCATGATCCCGGGCCGCCACGATGCGGGTCGGTTTGCCTGCAGCCAGTCCGTGATACGCGCGATACCCGGCAGTTGTGGGCCGCCGTATCCAGGAAGGCTGTTGTAGGACTGCAGTTCTCGCAACCAACGCGGAACTTGACGCTCAAGGAATCCGTCTGGGCGACCGAAGTCGGCCAGCCCGACGTCCCGATAGTCCACCGCACCAAGCTCGGCGAGCGCGTCGACGATCGCGAGCCCCATCTGGTGGCGAACCGCGGCGTCGGAGGCGTGCAGTGCGGGCAGCGTGGCCGCCGCGTTGAACCCGTCCACGGGCTCCATGAGGTAGAAGACCGAGCCGTAAAGGACAGACTCGTCCGAACAGCAGGCGATCAGGTGCGGATGCGGGACGCGGGTGCCTGCCAAGGCGGCTAGGACCCGCATTTCACGCCGCAGATTGTCGTTAGTTGTCGCCCGTAGGTGTCGGGGGCCCCGGCGCAAGACGAAGCGGCGTCCACCGCGTGTAAAGGCAACC
>Ga0306926_10003404_pt1 | contig 16458 bp, 13 predicted proteins | sample flu12Cox44000178_FD_203759 | JGI IMG/M metagenome (GOLD analysis project Ga0306926, IMG submission 203759) | Lab enrichment of tropical soil microbial communities from Luquillo Experimental Forest, Puerto Rico - flux8day.12C.oxic.44.000.178 (v2)... | ecosystem: Environmental > Terrestrial >... | reverse complement strand
AACAAATGCGCATGGGAAACGATTGATTTGGTCGGATTTAGCAGTGCAGTTGCGAAGGCGATACGCCGGGCGGGCCAGGAACATGTAAACCAGGTCATGTTTAAATACCGCGCACGGTCGGGCCTCGATCTGGCCTAGACTAACAATTTTCTCGCCCGGCTCCGACAGAAGTGACGTGTACCAGGTCGAGGGGCGCCGGTAGCGATTGTGCTTTGGCAGCGAGCTCCCTCAGCTTAAGTTTCCGGGCGAGGCCGGCGCGTCTCGGCTGAATCCCAGTACGATTATGGTCTGTCATCACCTTACTACGGGCATATGCCGCAGCTAAGAGATAAGGTTTTGAGGCTTTAGGGGATGGTAGCGCAGGACTTTGTTTCTGAACAGAACTGCTGCACCGAAACCCCGCGGCGCGAGCACAGCAGGAAACCGGACGAGGTCTACCCGCGCGCGAGGGGGCCCCTATCTCGAGATGTTCGCACGGTCCTCACAGCCCGGCTGGGACCGCTGGGGCCTCGATGCCGATTTGCGCGAAATCCGGTCCCCGGCGCTGGCGTGCCACGAGCTATCCGGACGCGCAGCGCGCGCAGATTAGGTGCCGGTCGGACCGCTTCAGGAAGCCTTAAGCCCTCTGATGCAGATTGCGCGGTGAGTGTGACAGGCGGCCGGAGGTACTTGTTGGGATGGCGGCGTGATCGGCTGGGCGCTGCGCTGGGTATTGTCGTGCTGCGGTATAGCCCTTCTATGCACCGGCATCGTCAAGATTGGTTCGGAATATTCCCTGACCCGCGCCACGAAATCCGAACCTGCAGCTCGCACCGACGAACGCGGTCCGGCGGTTAACACGCTGATCTATACGGCGAACGTGCAGGGCCACGTCATCCTCGACGCCGGGGTCAACGGCGCCCCGATGCGGTTGCTCGTCGACACCGGCGCCAGCCTTGTCACTCTGACACCGGCGGATGCGCGCGCCGCCGGTATCGCTTCCGGCGACCTGGTGTTCAACCACCGCGTCAGCACCGCCAACGGCTCCGCTCGCATGGCGCCCGTGACGCTTCGCGAGATCCGCATCGGCCAACTCTCGATCTACGACGTACCGGCTGCGGTGTTGGAAAATCTCAACATCTCGCTGCTGGGGATGAGTTTCCTCAGCCGGTTGCAGAGTTACGAGATGCGCGAGGGCAAGCTGACGATCAGCTGGTAGGTGAAGAGCGGCTGAATCGGGCCCATCTATCTGTTACATTGCTGACGGGGCGGCGATGGTGGCCGCTCGACGCAGAGGGAGGCCGGCGATGGGCGAAATTCTCGGCATCGGAGTCACGCATTTTCCCGGTTTGATACTACCCGACGCCTATATGAGCTCGTTTCTGACCCGCACTTTGAAAAGCGAACGGGTTCCGGCCGAGATGAAGGAGCCGGAGCGCTGGCCCGAGCCGCTTCGGCAGGAGCTGGCGGCCAACCAGGACGGCAAAGCTGCGGCGGAGCATCGCCGCCGGCTTGTCGGCGGCTTCCGCAAGGCGCGCGAGGCGCTCGACGCGTTCGGGCCCGACTTCGTGCTGATCTGGGGCGACGACCAGTACGAGAACTTCCGCGAGGATGGGGTCCCGTCATTCTGTGTCTTTGCCCTCGATGAAATCGATTCGCGCCCGTTCGGGCGCCCCGGTCGCAGCGAGCAGGGCAATGTTTGGGGGGAAAGCCCTGACAAGGTCGTTCGCGTCGAAGGGCACCGTGCTGCCGGCTGCTATCTCGCGGCCGAGCTGATCAAGGCCGATTTCGATGTCAGCTACGCCTATGCCATGCGGCACGAGCTCGGTCTGCCGCATGCCTTCATCAACACGATCCTCTTTCTCGATTACGACCGCCGCGGCTTCCGCTATCCGGTGGTGCCGTTCCACGTCAATTGCTACGGCTCCTCGGTCATCGCCAAACGCGGCAGCAGCGCGCACCTGACCGGCGGTACCGACCCGATCGCGGTCGACCCGCCCGGTCCCAACCCCGGGCGCTGCTTCGATGTGGGGGCCGCGGTCGCGCGTACGCTCGCCGACAGTCCGTGGCGCGTGGCGCTTGTCGCCTCGTCGAGCTGGTCGCATGCGTTCCTGACGCAGAAGCATCACTGGATCTACCCCGATGTCGCAAGCGACCGGGCGCGCTTCGACGAGCTCGCCTCGGGCAATTTCGCACGCTGGCGCAATCTCACGACCGCACAGATCGAGGACGCCGGCCAGCAGGAACTCCTGAACTGGGTTTGCCTCGCCGGGGCGATGGACGCACTCGGACGCAAGGCCGAGATCATCGACTATGTCGAATCTCACCTGTTCAACTCGAACAAGTGCTTCGCCTTGTTCCAACCGGCGGCTTGACCTGAGTTCTTCCTTTCCGCCCGTGAAAGGGTAGGATCGCCTTACCGAGCCGGAATGCCAGCAACCGTCCCAGGGTTAAAGTGCATCCGAGAGCCGATTATCTCTGATGCGGCCGGGGACCACCGCTTTGGCCGCGCAACGCGTTGAACGCAAACTCGCTGCAATTCTCGCCGCAGACGTCGCGAGGTGCTGAGCTGGGCCCCGAAAATGGGACAGGGGCTAAGGGCGAAGCCCTGCCCTTAGAAGGCGCGGATGGCGAGGAGCAGAACAGAAAGCGGCACGGAAGAAGCGCAACAACAAGCGGCTCCGGCTGTCTCGCAACCGGGGTCGACCTTAACGCCCGGGGCTCGACCGTCGGGCATCGGCCGAGCACCGGGGAGTGATGCGATCAAGCCCTCCAGGACCCGAGCAAGCCTGTCTTCGGACTCTCCCGATCATCGGAGTGGCTCGATCGTCTTCGCAGAACCGCGATTTCCCTTGGCGCCTGAGCACCGCTCAACGAAAAGTTAACTTAGATCTGGACTTTTTTAACAAAATCTTGTATATTTCATGTGCGCTGACCGTAGTCTTTCGTGAATTTGAACAGAGAAAGGCGAAATGCTCGATCCTGCGGGTGAGCTGGGGGTGTGTTTGCGTTTTCGAAAGCAGGGTAAGTCAGCGACGAGATGGCGGGAACTCGCCAGAGACAAACACTCAAAAGGGAGCGCCATGAGGCAACACGCAAAACCGATCACCCACTCGCGGCTGTTGTTCAGCACGGGCGCGATCGCTGCGGCATTGCTGCTGCTTCCGCTCGGATATAGCGCGACGGCCCAGGATGATGTGCGGGGGAGCCCAAAGGCCGCAATCGCCGGGCAGAACCCGATCGTCCCTCTGCCGGCGCTACCGGGCGAAAAGGTCATCGATGGCGTGCCGTGCTCGCAAATCACGCGGCTCGGCATCGACAAGCAGATGAACCTGCGTGCCGCGCGAATTCTCGTCGGATGCGGTCGCGCGGTCGGCGGGTCGACATCCCCCGGTTCCGTCATCGCCCCCGAAATGGCGCCGCCGGCGCCGCCGGGGACCCCCGGCAACACCGACACCGTCACTGGACCCGAGATCTGGCCACACGTCACGCAAAGCGAAAGCTCGGTTTGGAGCAGCGACGGCAAGACTATCGTCGTCAACATGAACGACTCGCGATCGCCCACTACGATTGCGAGCCTGTCGGTATCGACCGATGGCGGCCAGACCTTTACCCGCCTCAATCCGTCGCCGCTTACCGGCCACGGGGCCAATGTCGGCGATCCGATCCTTGTCTATAACCAAAAGTTGGGGCTGTGGTTCGCAGGGGATCTGGTCACCGGGTGCGGCGGCCAGGGTATCGGCTTGTGGACCTCGCCCGACGGGGTCACCTGGAAGCTCGGCGTATGCGCAGACACCAGCGGGAGCGACGACCGGGAATCGATGTGGGTGGACAACAACCCCTCAAGCCCGCACTACGGCCGCATGTACCTCTCCGAAAACGACTTCGACTTCAGCGGGATACTCTTCACATCGTTTTCGGATGACGGCGTTAGTTGGGGGGGCTTCGAAGTGCATAGCACGAGCTCGCCCTTCATCCGGGACGTGCAGCTCACCGGCGGACCGGACGGGACCGTGTTCCTCGCCGGCATCGATGAAGGCGGCGGCGGCTTCAACACGCGCCAGAACCTCATGTACAGATCGACCGATGGCGGCGTTACCTGGACCGCAGGCATCACGATGGGCCCTCGTTATGGCGCTCCCGGCGACTCGCTCTGCGTAGCCCAACCCAACTTCCCACAGATCGACCCGATCTGGCGGCTTACGGGATATGGCCAGCCGGCCGTCGGCTACGACGGCGTGGTGCACTACGTCTATACTGGCAAGGGAGTCAATTCGAGCGATACCGGCGACATCTTTTATACCCGTTCGGCCGACAATGGTTCGACGTGGTCGACTCCGATCGTGCTCAACACGGACCAGGCAGCCGGCGGCACCAAGAGCCAGTGGTTCGCCCAGGTGTCGGCCACGCCGCAAGGCGACGTCTTCGTCCACTGGTACGATCGGCGCAATACCACCGATGGGCAGAACTATCAGGTCTATGGCCGTCAGTCGCGCAACGGCGGCCTGACTTGGCTGCAGGATGAGCCGGTCAGCACCGTGCTGATCCCGCAGCCGTTGCAGCCGGATCCCGGCATCGTAAGCTGTTACGCGGGCGACTATAATTACGCGACGGCGTTGGGCAACGTGCATTACGCAACCTGGACCGACGGTCGGGCGCTGCTGTCCGATCAAAACGGCAACCTGCACTCGCAACAAGACGTGTTCTTCGCCGCGATCGGGACAAAACCGGAGCTGTGCTGCCACGACTTCAACGGCGACGGCAAGGCCGACATTCTGTGGCGCAATAACGACGGCAGCGTCTTCGAATGGTTGCTGAACGGGACGACCATCATCGGGGGAGGCGGGCTCGGCCAGCCTTCCACGACTTGGCATATCGCAGGGGTCGGAGATTTCAACGGCGACGGCAAGGCCGACATTCTCTGGCAGGACAATGCCGGCAACCTCTATATATGGCTGCTGAACGGCACGACCATCATCGGGCAGGGTCCGCCCACACCCTCCCCGCTCGGGCCTCTTGCACCCGATTCAACCTGGCAAGTTGCCGGCATCGGCGATTTCAATGGCGACGGCAAGGCCGACATCCTATGGCGGAACGCCTCGGGCCAGATCTATATCTGGTATATGAACGGCCTCTCTGTAACGAGTCAGACGTTGGTCAGCAGCGTCACCCCCGACTGGCAGGTCCTCTTTGTGGGCGACTTCAACGGCGACAAAAAGGCCGACATCCTATGGCGCAACAACGACAACCTAATCGGTATGTGGCTGATGAACGGAACTACCATCAGCTCGCAATGCTTGATCGGTAGCACCACCCCCGACTGGGCGATCGATGGCGTCGGCGATCTCAATGGCGACGGCAAGACAGACATCGTCTGGCGCAACAGGACGAGCGGCGTCGTCTTTATATACCTGTTGAACGCTTGCACCGTCATCGGCGCGGGCCCCGTTGCAACCGTCAGTGACGAGAACTGGCAGATCTTTGGCGTAGGAGACTTCAATGGCGACGGCAAAGCCGACATCCTCTGGCGCCATACCAGCGGAAGCGTATTCGAGTACCTGCTGAACGGGCTGACGATCATCGGTGCAGGTTCCCCGGGTTCTGCGTCAAACGATTGGCAGATCGAATAACGAATAAACCGGCCCTGGCTTCCGGGGGCACGCCCGTGGAAGCCAGGTCGTCCATGGCCACACCGTCGTCGGGTGTTCTGTGCGTCTCTTGACGATGCAGCCGAGCGCCGAAATCATATGCGGCGGATCCTACGAGTGGCAAGGGCGACGCGCTGATCTGGAGCGCAGACCTCAGCACGGTCAGGAGTCATCGTTGCCGGCCCCCCAGTGATTGTCAGTGCTCTCACATTTTGGCACGACCGCACAGGATAGCTTGACCTCAATCGTGCTGAAAGGTCTCGAACTGAGTCAGTGACCGGGCGTAAAAGGTCGGAAGCGACCGACGACCATGATTAAGGATCCCCGGAGACGCATCGGCCTTCTGCCAGCAGGGCCCGCAACAACACATAATTCGACCCAGAGCGTCGTTGAGGAACACAGCCGAAGATATTTGCGCTCACCGAACTTGGATCAGAGCGGTTATCGCAGAGCGAGGGGTATCTGGCGGTTTTCAGCGGGTGTACTGGCCTCAAAGTTCGACAGCGTGATGCCGAGCAGCCGCACACCCCGCGGCGGGGGGAAGTGCGGCTGAAGAAGATCGAGGCTAATCTGCTCGATAATCGCCCGCGACATGATCACCTCGATGCAGGACCGGCTACGAGTAATCTGCCGGAAATTGGCGTACTTGATCTTCACCGTCACAGTCCGTGCGGTTAGTCCATGACGGCTGTACGCCGCCCACAGCTTGGCGAACACCGGCAAGAGTGCTGGCGCCACATCTTCCCACGCCACAAGGTCACGCGCAAAGGTCGTCTCGACGCCGAGTGACTTGCGCAGCTGATCAGCCACCACCGGCCGGTCGTCCTCGGCCCGTGAGAGACGGTAGAAGTAGTCGCCTACCATCCCAAAGTGGGCGGTCAGGAACTCTCGCGTTTGCCGTTTCAGATCGAGCCCGGTGTGAATGCCGAGCCTGTTCATCTTCGCCGCCGTTACCGGCCCGATACCGTGAAATTTGCCTACAGGAAGCTCCTCGACGAAAGGTGGCCCCATGCTCGGGGTAATGACAAACAAACCATCAGGCTTGCGGTAGTCGGACGCCAGTTTTGCAAGGAACTTGTTGTAGGACACCCCCGCTGAGGCGGTCAAACCCGTCTCTTGGCGGATGGCCGCCCGGATTTCTTCTGCAATCGCAGTCGCCGATCCTCGATCGACTAAAGGTGCTGTCACGTCGAGATAGGCCTCGTCGAGCGACAGCGGCTGAATGAGCGACGTGTAGCGTGCCAAGATGCCGCGGATCTGCTGCGACACTGCCTTGTAGATGTCAAAGCGCGGGTGCACAAACACAAGTTCAGGGCACTTGCGCCGGGCCGTGATCGAGGGCATCGCCGAGCGCACACCAAATTTTCGCGCTTCATAACTTGCGGCAGCCACCACACCGCGCGGCCCGGCGCCGCCGACAGCGACCGGAACGCCGCGCAATGTCGGATCGTCGCGCTGTTCCACGGACGCATAGAAAGCGTCCATATCGATGTGGATGATGCGCCGGAAACCCAGTGCCGGGTCGGGAGGATGCGACATGCCGATGGAAATGGTATCATACGGCAGCCAGCGTGATAACCAAACAGGGCCAGTTACTGATTTCCCTGAGCTCGGGTGCCGACGGTACCCAGTCCGGCCCAAAGCCGGGAAGTGTCGCCGGGCGATGCCATCTCTCGAGCTTCTCACGTTTCGCTAAGGCGGCAAAACACTGCCCTCTCCTGCTGCAGGTCATCTGAGCGCGGCTCCACCTGATGGCAGACCTGTCTGTCATCCATCGGAAGCGGCTGGTGAGCAAAAGGAGGTGGCAATCCAGGCTTCTGCTGTCGGGGTGAGCCGGTGATAGGCTCTGGGTTACACCGGTGCACCCGCCCGTGCGCGCCCATTTTGTTCATTGAACGGAGCACGACCATGCTTTCCCCTAACGATAAGCTTGTGATCTGTTTCGCCCATGTCGCCTATCGGCTGCATGAGCGGTTTTCGGCCCTCAATACCGGCATCAATAGCTTCGCCGTCCGCGATCCCGAGACCTTGGAGAAGCGGGTGCGCGAGGCCGACGTGCTGGTGATCTCCGGGCTGTGGCATAACGGGCTTGTCGACCGCGCGAAGAAGCTCCGCTTCATACAGGCGATCGGCGCCGGTACCGACCAATTCCCGCACGAAAACTTGGCGAAGCGCGGCATCCGCCTTGCCAGCGCGCGCAGTGTCAACTACCGCGCTGTCGCGGAGCACGCGATGGCCCTCATCCTCGCATTGAGCCGCCGGCTTCCCGAGGCGCGCGACAACCAGGCAAAGCGCGTCTGGCGTGGTATGATCGGCGATCCCTCTCACCGGGAGGACGAGCTCGGCGGCAAGATGCTTCTTGTCGTCGGCCTGGGGCAGATCGGCGGACGCCTCGCCCAGCTCGCCAAAGCCTTCGATATGCGCGTCGTCGGTCTGCGGCGCGATCCGGCCGCCGGTCGCGGCGCAGCGGACAGCGTGCACACCATGAGCGAGCTCAAGCCCCTCTTGCCTGAGGCCGACGTTGTCGCCGTCACCTGTCCGCTGACCGAGGAGACCGAGAAACTCGTCGACGCCGAAGCACTCGGTCGGATGAAACCCTCGGCCCATCTGGTAAACGTGGCTCGCGGACGGGTTGTCGACGAGGTCGCGCTTGTTGAGGCGCTTGCCGCACAGCGCATCGCCGGTGCCGGCATCGACGTGACAGTGGAAGAGCCGCTTGCACCTGACTCGCCTCTTTGGGGAATGGAGCACGTGCTCCTCACCCCGCACACGGCAGGCGAGACTAGACATTACGAAGACAATGTGATCGAGATTTTGCGCGACAATCTGGGGCGCCTCTTGCGCGGCGAAGCACAATTGCGCAACCAAGTGGTCTGAAAGCGTCGCGCACCTGATCAGAAGGGATCAGCCGAACCGACAAACGGAGGTCACGGCGGCGCCCACCCGATCTCGACGGTGCTCTTCCCGTTCAAGATGATGACGATCGAAGGCTCCTATGTCGGCACGCTCGAAGATCTGCGGGAGCTGCTTGCTCTCGTCCAGGCCGGCAAAGTCCCGCCGATCCCGCTCGAGACGCGACCGGCCGCGCAGGCGAGCGCGGCGCTGAGTGACTTGAAGAGTGGAGGAAAAGTGCGGGGGCGGGTGGTGCTGCACCACCAATAGCCGAACCAATAAGCTATTGTTTTCTGCGGGTGGGACCGTGCTCTCGGCTGCTGCTGGCGTAACCGGCAATCGGGCTTCGATAACCGCCACAGAGAGATAGGCCCGAGCCCTCGGTACCGAGCGCCGGCGCTCGCGCTGGAGAATGGGCGAACCCGACCGCCTTCCGACCGCTTCGAATATCGTCGTCTCGGACGGCGTCGTGCATTTCTGGGGGACCGTCGCATCGGAGGAGGAAAGAACGGCGCTTCGTGTCGTCGCCGAGAACATCCGCGGCATCGAGGATCATACGATCCCCGGACCACGCTACTTGACGCCGCTTTTCCCGGCGACTTGAAGGAGCAGCGCGACTCGTTTCTGCCTGGCTATGGCCGACGATTAGCGCGATGTCTTCGAATTCCTGAGCAGGCTGTCTCGTATGGGACGGTTCAGACCTCGACGATGGAGGGCGGCTGCGCGCGGCTCGGTAACGCCTCGGAAGTCCTTGCGCAGCGGCTCCGGCAAGATCCGGGACGATGGATTGGGTTCGCCTCGATGCCGGCAGTGGCCCGGCCGATTGCCTCTTCGCGGGGCGACGCGCTCTCGGCCTCGGCTGACCGCTTGTGGGAATCAAATCGAGGGCGGCTTTCCGCGGAACCGCTTTGCTTCGATCTGCTGCGCCAGCTCCAGGCGACGCTCAGGACCTAAGCTCCTCTGGATTGCTCTTGTTAAAGCGTCGACGGGCGTCGGCGGCTCCGGGCCCGGACCGGGGCGTGCGCGGTGGACTCGGCGCGAGGCTTGGGTAAAATCAGCGCGGTCGGCTCGACGTACTCTCCGGAGATCGGGAAGGTCCTGCTGGAAAAGGGCGGGTCAGGTCGGCGCCGGCAGGGAGGGGCTCATGAAGATCAGACAGAGGCTGCCAGCACTCGTGGCCGCCGCGGCCTTGTTGGCCGGGGTGTCGCATCCAGCCCGGGCGCAGGCGCAGAACGATGCCGCCGCGATCGCGATTGGTGCAAAGGACATCGGTGGCGTCGTCTCCAGTCCGCAGGGTCACGAGGCGGGCGTCTGGGTCATCGCCGAGACCACCGAACTGCCGACGCAGTTCAGGCGCATCGTCGTGACGGACGATCAGGGCCGCTATCTGGTGCCGGACCTGCCGCAAGCCGATTACAGCGTCTGGGTGCGCGGCTACGGTCTTGTCGACTCGCCGAAGATGCGCGCGAAGCCGGGTCAGCGGCTCGATCTCGCAGCCGCGTCGGCGCCCAGCGAGGCGGATGCGGCGCATTACTACCCGGCGATCTATTGGTATTCCCTACTGACGATCCCGGACAAGAAAGAGTTCGGCGGCGAGAACGGCATCCCCGCCAATGTCACCCAGCAGGACTGGCTGACGATCATCAAGAACCGAGCCTGCGTCGGCTGCCACCAGCTCGGCCAGGAATCGACACGCACGATCCCCGCCGCCTTCGCTGACGAGAAGACCAGCACCCATGCCTGGATGCGGCGCGTCCAATCGGGCCAGTCGGCGCCGTTCATGGTCAACCCGCTCGCCGGGCAGCTGGGCGGCGCGCCGTTCAAGTATTTCGCCGATTGGACCGATCGCGTCGCGCAGGGCGAGCTGCCGCACGCGTCGCCGCCCCGGCCGCAGGGGGTGGAGCGTAACCTCGTCGTCACCGAGTGGGATTGGGGCTGGCCCGACAAGTACCTGCACGATCTGATTTCGACCGACAAGCGCAATCCGACGGTCAACGCCGGCGGCAAGGAGTACGGGTCGCCGGAATATGCCGGCGACGATCTGCCGATCCTCGATCCGGCGACCAACACCGTCACGGTCTTTCATGCGCCGGTGCGCGATCCCCAAATGCCGCTGTCGCTCGGCACCGGGCACGCCGCGACCCTGAAGCCCCAGATGCCGTCGGCCTATTGGGGCGACCGGCAGATCTGGGACACGCGGGTCAACAACCACAACATGATGATCGACCGGAAGGGGCGGGTGTGGCTGACCGCCGCGGTGCGCGGTCGCGACAACCCCGACTTTTGCAAGGAAGGCTCCGACCATCCCTCGGCGAAGCTCTTTCCGCTCAAGGAGAGCAGCCGCCAGCTGGCGATGCTCGACCCGAAGACGATGAAGTACATCTTCATCGACACCTGCTTCGGTACCCACCACCTGCAATTCGGCTTTGACGACCACGACACCTTGTGGACGAGCGGCGGCGGGCCGGTCATCGGCTGGCTCGACACTAAGGTGTTCGACGAAACCGGCGATGCGGCAAAGGCGCAGGGCTGGACCGCGCTGGTCGTCGACACCGACGGCAACGGCAAGCGCGACGCCTATGTCGAGCCGAACCAGCAGGTCGATCCGCAGAAGGACAAGCGACTCGAAGGCGGTGTCTACGCGATCATGCCGAGCCCGATCGACGGCTCGGTCTGGGGCACGACATTCAGCATGAAAGGCACGATCGTGCGGCTCGATCCCGGTCCGAACCCGCCGGCGACCGCGCTCACCGAGGTCTACAACGTCCCGGCGCCCGGCTTCGCGCCGCGCGGCGCCGACATCGATTCGAAGGGCGTCGTCTGGGTGTCGCTCGGCAGCGGGCATCTCGGCAGCTTTGACCGGAAGAAGTGCAAGGGGTCGTTGAACGGACCGAACGCCACCGGCGATCAGTGCCCGGAGGGCTGGACCTTCTACCAATATCCGGGGCCGGGCTTCGCCGGCATCGGCGACAACAGCGCCGAGGCGAGCTATTACACCTGGGTCGATCAGCACAATACGCTGGGGCTCGGGAACGACGTTCCGGTCTCGACCGGCAACGAGAACGACGCGCTGTTGGCGCTGGTCGAGGGGAAATGGGTGGTGCTGCGCGTCCCCTACCCGCTGAGCTTTTATGCCAAGGGATTGGACGGCCGCATCGACGACCCCAATGCGGGATGGAAAGGGCGCGGGGTGTGGACGACGAGCGGCGACCGGGCGCCGTGGCTGAAGGAAGGCGGCAAGGGTACGGTTCCGATCGCCTTCCATTTCCAGCTGCGCCCCACCCCGCTCGCCGATTGACGGCGCGAGCCGCCGGATCCCTATTTCGGACGGAAAAGACCATGGGAAACAATTCGACCGGGTCCGCGAAGACGAAGGTTATCCACGCCGGCTTTTTGCTCGCCGATCCGGACATACAGCCCAAGTCGGAGCAGAGCATTCTGATCGAAGGCGAGCGGATCAAGGCGGTGTCGGGCGGTTTCATCGATCCGCCTGCGGGCGGCGAGGTCATCGACCTCCGCAAGAAATTCGTCCTTCCCGGCCTCATCGACTGCCATGTGCACCTGACCTCGCAGCTCGACCGAGGATACCGATTGCGCAGGGTCGAAGATTCCGATGCGATGATCGGTTTCAATGCGGCTCACCACGCGGCATTGACGCTGGCTGCCGGTTTCACGACCGTGCGCGACGTCGGCGCCGTCGGCAATCCTGAGGTTATTTTCGCATTGCGGGCCGCCATTGCCGATCGGAAGGTCGCGGGACCGCGCCTTCTTTGCGTCGGCGCTGTGCTCTCGCCCACCGGCGGTCATGGCCAGGCCTATGGCTATCGCCACGACGTTTGCGCTTGCGTGCAATCCACGTCGGGAATTTGCGATGGTGTCGACGAATGTCGCCGCGCGGTGCGCCGTCAGGTCAGTCATGGCGCGGACGCGATCAAGTTCGTGGCAACCGGCGGCGTGCTCTCCAACATCAGGGCCGGTCTCGACCAGCAATTCACCGATGACGAAATCCGCGCGATCGTCGAAACGGCCCATCGCCTGGGCCGGCGCGTCGCCGTCCATGCGCATGGCGCGGCCGGCATCAATGCGGCGCTCGAAGCGGGGGTCGATTCGATCGAGCATGGGAGCTTCCTCGATGCTCGCTCGCTCGAGCTGTTCATCGCCAAAGGTGCTTTCCATGTGCCGACTATCATTGCCGGCGTCACGGTCTTGGAAATGGCGCAGGACGACGGCGTATTGACGACGGCGCAAAGCGAGAAGGCGATGATCGTCGGCGTCAAGATCAAGGAGGCCCTCGCCCGCTCCCACAAGGCCGGCGTGACGATTGCATTCGGCACGGACATGGGTGTCGGGCCGCACGGACAGAACGCACGCGAGTTCACCTTCCTGGTCGAAGCAGGGATGCGTTCGTGCGAAGCAATCAAAGCCGCCACGGTCAATGCCGCCAGGCTGCTCGACCTTGCCGACGAAGTTGGAACGATCGCGCCGGGCAAATCAGCCGATGTGATCGCCGTAGGTGCGAGCCCGCTCGACGACGTGTCCGTGCTCGAGCGCGTGGCTTTCGTCATGGCGCGCGGCGACGTCTGTCGGGGCTCGACCTAGTTTCCGGCATTGCGCCGCGGACGGGGCTTCGGCCTGCCGGCGCCAGCCCTGCTCAATGTCGATGTTGGCCAGCAGGCTCGGCCTCTCGACCGGCTCGCGTAGCAGATATCGTGGGGTATACTGCGCGAGCCCCTCTATCCGGAACCGCGACGGGCGTTGTTGACGAGGGGCCGGTGAGCCCAGCTGATAAGCTCGGCTGCCAAATCCACCCGCGACGGCGCTCGCCGAAATCTACAACGTCCCGCTGCCGGGCTTTGGACCGCGCGGCGCCGACATCGACAGCAAGGGTGTGGTGTGGGTATCGCTCGGCAGCGGGCATCTCGGCAGCTTCGACCGGCGCAAGTGCAAGGGTCCACTGAACAGGCCCAATGCCACCGGCGATCAGTGCCCGGAGGGCTGGACCCTGTACCAGTATCCGGGGCCGGGTTGCGCCGGCATCGGCGACAACAGTGCCGAGGCGAGCTATTACACCTGGGTCGATTAGCACAACACGCGGGGGCTCGGGAACGACGTTCCGATCTCGACCGGCAACGAAGACGACGCGCTCTTGGCGCTGGTCGAGGGGAAGTGGGGGGTGCTGCGCGTCCCCTATCCGCTAAGCTTCTACGCCAAGGGCATGGACGGCCGCATCGACGATCCCAATGCAGGATGGAAAAGGGCGCGGGGCGTGGACGAAGAGCGGCGACCGGGCGCCGTGGCTGAAGGAAGGCGGCAAGGGTACGGTCCCGATCGCCTTCCATTTCCAGCTGCGCCCCACCCCCCTTGCCGATCGACGGCGCGAGCCGCCGAGCCGACCAGGAATAACCAGAACCTCACAAGAAGCGGTCCCTCGTTCGCGGCCACGAAGGACGGGGATCGACCCTTAACGGGGGCTCAGATCGCACCACGGTAGCGGCAGGTTATGCCCCTTAGGAGACGTTGCTAGCAGGTTCGAATCCGGCCGAGTTGGTGGAAAGCCGATATCAGGGCTGCGGGTCACAAACAGCGTCACGGGCCCGTCGATCGTGTCTCTTGTCCGGCCGCCGGCGTAGTCCATTGATGAAGATATCGACCAGGCGCAGTACCTTGGCTTGCCACCCCGGCCTATCGTGCGCGTAGCACATGCCAACAAGGGCACGGAGCAGATCCTCAGGGTCGATGTCGGCACGAATCTCGCCCGCTGCCACGGCATGCTGCAGCAGTTCCCCCACGGCCCGGGTGAGCCGGTCAAGAGAATGGGCCGCAAGGTCCGAGGAACCGTGCGCCGCCATGGCGAGCGCCGCCGCCATGCCCTTTTTCGTCGCGATGCATTCGACGCCGGCCCGCAGCCAGCGGGCGCAGCGCCTCGACCGGGGCGATTTTTGTCTCGACGAGATGCTTTGCCAGTTCGACAAGGTGTTCCACCTCGCGCCGGTAGACCGCCTCGCATAAGGCCTCTCTGGTCGGAAAGTGCCGATACAATGTCCCGATCCCGACGCCAGCGCGCCTGGCCACGGCCTCCAGGCTCGCCCCTTCGCTCCCGTCACCTGGCGTGCTCGCGTTGTGTGTTCATCAATGGCCCACCGGAGCGGCGGCGCCGAGCTTGACTTTGCGCAGGGTCAGCGCGAGCGGCACGACCGCGAGCGAGATCAGCATCAGCAGCCAGAACGCGTCCATGTAGCCCAGGAATGATGCCTGCGTCTGCACCTGCTGGCCAATCCATTGGATGGCCTGCTGGTGCGCCTGGGCCAACGAGCTGCCCTGGGCAATGAAATAGTTCGTCACCTGGTGCAGCGTGTCCTGGTACGGGATGCTCGACGGGATCGCCTGGCCGACGAGCATGTTCTGATGAAACTGCTCGCGGCCCCAGAGCACGTTGGAGACGAGAGAGATGCCGATCGAGCCGCCGGTATTGCGCGCGGCGTTGAGCATGGCCGAGGCCTGATCGGTCTTGCCGGGCGGAAGGCCGTCATAGGACGCCGCGGTGATCGGAGTGAAGATCAGCGGCAGTCCGACCCCGAGCCATATGCGCGACTGCGCGAAGAACCAGAAGCCGAGATCGGCATATACATTGGTCAGAACGTACATCGACAGCGCGGCGAAGACCGCACCGATCATAATAAGATATTTGGGCTGGACCTTGGCCGACAAACGCCCGACGACGGCGAACATCACCATCGTAACGAGGCCGCCCGGCGCGAGCACGAGCCCGGCCCATTCGGCGGTGTAGCCGAAATCCAGCTGCACCAACTGAGGTAGGTACTGGGTGGTCGCGTAGAGGACGGCGCCGATCGCCAGCATCACCACAAAGCAGGCGCCGAACTGGCGCGTGGCGATCATGCGGACATCGACCGCCGGGTTGCGCCGGCTCACTTCCCACGGGATCATCAGCACGAAGGCGAGCGCACAGACGACCGCGACCGTGGTAATGAAGGATGATGCGAACCAGTCGTCCTCGAGCCCACGGTCCAGCATGACCTCCAGCGCGCCGAGAAAGGTTGAGACTAGCACGAAGCCAACGAGATCGAACCCGCCCCCCTGCTGCCGCAGCTGCCGGCGCTCGACAACCGCGGCCGCGGTCTCGCGCAGGATCAGCGCGATCAGCGCGAACGCGAGCACGCCGACCGGGCCGTTGATCAGAAAGCTCCAGCGCCACGAGTAATTATCGGCCAGCCAGCCGCCCAATGTCGGCCCGACCACCGGCGCCACCACTACCGATACGCCGAACAGTGCGAAGCCCTGGCCGCGCTTCTCCGGTGGGAAGGAATCCGCGAGGATCGACTGCGCCACCGGCACCATGCCGCCGCAGCCGAGACCCTGCATAATTCGAAACAGCAGCATTGCGTGGAGATTCCAGGCATAGGCGCACAGCACCGAGCTCGTTGTGAACAGCCCCAGGCAGATAAGAAAGAAAGTCTTGCGGCCGAGTTGCCGGGTCAGAAAGCTGCTCGCGGTCAACGCGACCGCGTTGGCGACCAGATAGGTCGTGACGACTCAGGACGCCTCGTCCTCGCTTACACCAAGGCCACCGGCGATGTAGTTGATCAACACATTGGCGACGGTGGTGTCGAGCACCTCCATAAACGATGCGAGCGCGACCAGCATGGCGATCAGCCATGGACTGGTGCCGGCCCGGGTTGCCGCGGCGCTCATAGCCACCCCCGGAACTGCTGATAGAGCGGCGGGTGTGGATTGATCCGCACGCTGACCTCGGTGGACATTCCCGGGCCGAGCGCGACGTCGGTTGGCGGATTGTCCATGACGACCTTGACCGGCACGCGCTGCACGATCTTGACCCAGTTGCCCGTAGCATTCTGGACCGGCAGCAGAGAGAACGCGGTTCCGGATCCCGGCTGCACGCTGGCGACATGGCCGCGGATCG
>Ga0306926_10003403_pt1 | contig 16459 bp, 14 predicted proteins | sample flu12Cox44000178_FD_203759 | JGI IMG/M metagenome (GOLD analysis project Ga0306926, IMG submission 203759) | Lab enrichment of tropical soil microbial communities from Luquillo Experimental Forest, Puerto Rico - flux8day.12C.oxic.44.000.178 (v2)... | ecosystem: Environmental > Terrestrial >... | reverse complement strand
TGTACACGCCTGGGCAGCCTGGCGGGTCTACAAGATTGAGAAACGAATCAGGGGCCATGCAGATCGGATGTTTCTAGCGCGAGCGTTTCAGAAGCTGCTGCTCAATTTCACCTGGTGGGTGAACCGCAAGGATGCCGAAGGCATGAACATCTTCCAGGGCGGCTTCCTGGGGCTCGACAACATTGGAGTATTCGACCGTTCTGCACCATTGCCTACCGGAGGACATATCGAGCAATCCGATGGTACCAGCTGGATGGGTATGTATTGCTTGAACATGCTGGCCATTGCGTTGGAGTTAGCGAGAGAAGATCACACCTATGGTGACCTGGCGAGCAAGTTCTTTGAACACTTTGTCTACATCGCCGAGGCGATGAACAATCGTGGCGGCGAGGGCATCGAGCTCTGGGACGAGGAAGACGGATTTTTTTACGACGTACTGCATCTCTCGGAAAACAACCACCACTTTCTCAAAGTTCGGTCGATGGTCGGTTTGATTCCGCTGTTCGCGGTGGAGACGCTCGAGCCTGAGTTGATCGATGTTTTGCCCGGATTTAAGAAGCGGATGCTCTGGTTCATCGAAAATCGGCCGGAACTGCGTCACAACGTGACTACGGTCACCGATAAGGACGGAAGAACGAGGCGACTTCTATCCATCGTCAGTCCAGAGCGCCTGCCGAGAGTGTTGCGGGTGATGCTGGACGAGCGAGAGTTTCTGTCTCCGTATGGCGTTCGCGCGCTTTCGCAATTTCACCGCGACCACCCTTATGTAATGGCTGTCGACGGGCATGAATATCGGGTCACGTACCAGCCGGCCGAGTCGGATAGCGGCTTATTCGGAGGAAATTCGAACTGGCGCGGCCCGATCTGGTTCCCGCTGAACTTTCTTCTCGTGGAATCGCTGCAGAAATTTCATCATTTTTTTGGCGACACGCTTGCGGTGGAATGCCCCACGGGTTCTGGGCAACACGTGAATTTATGGGAAGTTGCAACTGACCTTTCTCGCCGGCTCATACGAATTTTCCTCCGCGATAGTGATCGCCGGGCGGTTTACGGAGGGGAGAAAAAATTCCAGGATGATCCGCACTGGCGCGACCTGATCCAGTTCCATGAGTATTTTCATGGCGACAATGGGGCTGGGCTCGGCGCCAGCCACCAAACTGGTTGGACAGGATTGGTCGCGAAGTTGATTGAGCAGAGTGGCGGATAAAGGGTGTGACATGGGGCATAAAACCAGAGAGCGCCAGGTGATTGCAATGATTGGAAGCCCACATAAAGAGGCGATATCAGGAACCGGTTATTTCTCAACCGAAACTGCATCGCCGGTTCAGTTCGGCGGCGACATTTGCGGCTCTCTTTGCGAGGCTAGCGAACGCGAGTGGCTCGGGACAAATGGAATTGGCGGATCTGCCTCTGAAACAATTTAAGGGCTTCTTTCCTGGCTCTACGACAGGTCGCTAATCGCCGCCTTAAAGACTCGGCTGGGTCGCACCCTGTTGGTGACCAAGATGATTTGAACTGAAAATACACACTCTTAAAGACCACCGTTCAGCAAGGAGCATGCTACGTGCACACAGAAACCGAGAACCCAAGTTATCCGCAGGTGACGATGCCAGAATGCCAGGTTCCGAAATCGCTCAAAGGTCAGAAAGCTTTAGTGACCGGCGCCAGTTCGGGAATCGGAAAAGCTGTTGCCATCGCCCTAGGTCAGGCTGGCGCTGATGTGGTGGTCAACTATGTCGGCACAGAGAGCGCCGCAGATGAAGTTGCAGCGGTGGTTACCGACTCCGGTGTCCGGGCTCTCGTCATTCGGGCCGATGTCTCACAGGAATCGGAGGTGGAAGCCATGTTTGCCAGGATGTTCAAAGAGTTTGGGACCATCGACGTCCTGGTCAACAACGCTGGACTGCAGAAGGATGCCTCGTTGGAGGACATGACTCTAGCTCAATGGAATACCGTGATCGGAGTGAATCTCACTGGACAATTCCTGTGCGCGCGCGAGGCAGTGCGTGAGTTCAAGCGCCGAGGAGTAGTTAAGGAGATTTCCGTTTCCGCCGGCAAGATCATTTGCATGAGCTCCGTGCACGAAATCATTCCCTGGGCGGGACACGTAAACTATGCGACTTCCAAAGGCGGAATCATGATGATGATGAGGAGTATCGCCCAGGAGGTCGCGCCGTACCGTATCCGTGTCAACAGCATCTGCCCGGGGGCAATACGTACGCCGATCAATACCAGTGCCTGGTCCACTCCCGAAGCCTACGAAGCACTGATGACGCTCATTCCCCATAAACGCATCGGCGAACCCGATGACATCGGGCGAGTTGCCGTGTTCCTGGCGTCGGACCAGTCCGATTACATCAACGGAGCGAGCATTTTCGTGGATGGGGGCATGACCCTGTATCCCGGATTCGCGACGGGCGGCTGAGTTGCTCATATTAAGGGCACTGGTGGGTCATGGCCGCCGTTAGCCTCCGTGGGGGTGCAGAAGCAAGCTCCACGGGAGCGTGGCAAGAAGCCTTCTGGGCGCACACCTTTTAGGTCCCGATGGCGGAGCGGACCTCAAAGATGTGTTATTTGCTTACCCGACACTTGGATCGGACGTGGACGTACGTGGTTTGAGGACGCGCGAATGTTCGAGGCATTGCGACACCACTGGCCGGAATACCTGATTGAGGCGGCAGGGTTGGGTATGTTCATGATCTCGGCCTGCGTGTTTACGGTCCTTCTGATGCACCCGACGTCACCTGCAGCACATTGGATAGCAGATCCGTTATGGAAGCGCGCAGTGATAGGAATCGCCATGGGTCTGACTGCCATTGCTCTCATCTACTCTCCATGGGGAAGACGGTCCGGGGCGCACTTCAATCCCTCCGTGACAATTGCGTTCTTCAGCGTGGGCAAGATCGCCCCTCGAGACGCCCTGTTTTACATCGTGTCGCAATTCACTGGAGCCGCTTCTGGAGTGTTCATATGTAGTGTCTTTCTTTCGCGGTGGATCTCCGACCCGCGAGTGAACTACGCGATCACCGCACCTGGACCAAAGGGCGCCAGCGCGGCGCTGGTTTCCGAGCTCATGATCTCGTTCTTGTTAATGATGACTGTACTGGTGGTTTCCAACAATAGAAGGCTAGCGGCCTTTACTGGCCTTTTTGCAGGTGCACTGGTAGCTACGTACATCATGGTAGAGGCGCCATTGTCAGGAATGAGTATGAACCCCGCACGAACCTTCGGATCGGCGCTGCCAGCACATGTGTGGAAGGACTGGTGGATTTACTTTATCGCCCCACCTGCCGGGATGCTGGCGGCCGCTGGAATTTACGTGAGGGTGGCAGGTGCGCACCGCGTAGTCTGCGCCAAGTTACATCATGGGGCGAAAGAGAGATGCATTTTCAGATGTGGCTACCGTCGATCAAATCCCGAATCGAACGTAGAACAGTCTCGGGAACTTGGAAGTGAAAAATCCAGTACCAAAGAAGAGATCTATCAGCCATGAAGAAATTGATGCGAGAAGGGAGATCGAGAGCCATGAATTTATTAAAACAGTTAGTCGTGATTGCCATCTTCACAGTGCCAAGTCTCTGTGCATCGGGATCTCAGCCTATCTCCGAGAAGAAAAGCCTCACGCTCGAAGGGGCACGCAGACTGATCGCAGCAGCGGAAGCGTATGCGAAGGAACACAACGCGCCTGGAGGCGCAATAGCAGTAGTCGACAATGGCGGCAACCTTATCGCGCTGGAACGTTTGGAAGGCACATTTTCTGCGGGTTCGAAGATCGCCACCGGGAAGGCCAGAACAGCCGTGCTGTTCAAACAACCTACCAGGGTCTTCGAAGAGCTGATTAACAAGGGCCGCACGACCATGGTGGCACTCGAAGACTTCACGCCGCTGCAGGGAGGGATTCCGATCCTCGTCAGTGGAGAAATTGTTGGAGGCATTGGTGTAAGTGGCACATCAAGCGCGCAACAGGATGAAGAAGTCGCCATGGCTGGTGCTGAAGCAACTAAACAGTTCGGTACAAGCCCCCTGACCAGCTCGCAACCGGCGGGAATCGGTTATTTTCCCAGAGAAAAAGTCGATGCCTCGTTTCCCGCAGGAGCAGCGCTGTTTGATCCAGGCGGAAATTGTGCGATCAGTACAAGTCGACGCGATTCCTCAGGCGTCGATGACTTGCACGGAAAGGATCCCGACATTTTGGATGTCCTCGCGGGGTTAGCAACCTTCATTACTTGTGGAACTTTGCTCGACGGCAAGAAGGTGGCTGAGAACGAAAGTCGGAGTACGGAGTTACACGGTGGTGCACCCAGGACGTTGGTTGCAGGGGATGAGATCGTCGTTCCAGCTGGTACTCCTCAGTGGTTCAAAAGAAGCTTACGTCCCGTTTTTCTATTACACCGTGAAGGCCGATAAGGGACCGATTGATAAGGGACCGATTGAAATGACAAACGCAAGAATGTTGTTGTTGGCTTCCTCTTTGCTACTCATCTCAGGATCGGCGCGAGCGCAGATCTGGGCCGCGCAAGAGCCGCCATACGGCAGACCAAATGCGGTGGTGGATCTGCGAACCGAGGCTGGCGTGGAGCTCGTCAAAGGGCAGTGGAAGTATAGCGACGTACGAATTCTTGAGACTGGCTTCCGGGCACCTGGGCCGGACCTGAAGCCATCCGGGAAACCCATCAAGACGTACGACTACTCTCCCCACGCGCGCACCGCCGAGTTCGACGACTCTCAATGGGAGACTCTCGACCCAACTACTCTCGAGGCGAGGCGCTCGACGGGCAAAGTCTGCTTCAACTGGTATCGTATCAACGTAACCATTCCCGAGAAGGTTGGCGAATTTCAAACAGCTGGATCGACGGTTGCTTTTGAGATCGTGATTGACGACTATGCCGAAGTCTGGGTGAACGGCGAGCTACCCGCGGTATACGGCCGGAGTGGCGGGCCAGTGATCAAGGGGTACAACGCCCCGAACCGGTTGATAATCGCGCGGAATGCGGTTCCGGGGCAGAAAATTCAACTGGCAGTGTTTGGAATCAACGGTCCGATCTCCGCTAGCCCCGACAATTTCATATGGATAAAGTCCGCCGTCCTCGATTTCTATAGAGCTGGCGTAGGTACTGGGGTTATTGCGGTTGACACGCAGGTGATCAGGAAGAACCCGGGCCTCGACGTGATCCTGACCCCAGGGACCCAGATTGAGAGAGTTGCCGCCGGTTTCCAATTCACGGAAGGGCCCGTGTGGGATCGCGAGGGTGGGTATTTGCTCTTCAGCGATCCGAACAACAACCTTATATATAGGTGGAGTCAGGATGGACAGATATCGGTTTACCGATCTCATAGCGGCTACACCGGTTTCAATATCGGGGAATACGGCCAGCCGGGCTCAAACGGCCTGACTATAGATCGTGAAGGGCGGCTCACGATTAACGAGCATGGGAACAGACGGGTGACGCGGCTTGAGGAGAATGGCGTTTTAACGGTATTGGCTGACCGTTACCAGGGCAAGCGCCTCAACAGCCCAAACGACCTCGTCTACCGCTCTGACGGCGCTCTGTACTTCACCGATCCACCCTTCGGCCTGCCCAAGTTCTTTGATGACCCTCGCAAGGAACTGTCCTACAGCGGCGTGTTCTGTCTGATAAATGGTCAGTTGAAGTTAGTCACCACAGACCTAGATGGACCCAACGGACTGGCATTTTCTCCGGACGAGAAGTTCTTATACGTCGATAACTGGGATCTTAAGCAAAAAGTCATCATGCGTTATGAAGTCCGGCCAGACGGGAGCCTTGCACACGGGAAAGTGTTTGTCGACGCCACCGCCGAGCCTGGTGAAGACGCCTGGGACGGCATGAAGGTGGACCAAGAAGGAAACCTATATCTCTCAGGACCTGGCGGGCTCTGGATAATTTCTGCTGAGGGTAAACACATCGGGACAATCGTCGGTCCGGAGCATCCTCATAACATGGCTTGGGGAGACGAAGACGGCAAAACACTTTACTTGTGCGCGAAAACCGGTCTCTATCGAATTCGATTCAACATTGCTGGAATCCGGCCTTGAAAAGGCGAGCGCACGGACAGGACACATGTTCCAAGGTTGTTGGCGTTCTCAACCGCTTTCTTCCATTCATGGGCCGCCTCATGCCGCGCTGGACAATACGACGGCTAATGGGGATTAGTGTCAAACCGCCTCGATTGCAGTCTCCCGAAAAAGTGGGGTTGTAAATGGCTGAAGAGCCGAGCGAGCATCTGCCATCTCGCGCGTTTTGTTGGGACTCAGCGATCGCCACTACCTGGAAGAAGCCCTGAAGGTTTATGGTCGGAGGACAAAATGCAGCGGATGGTTTTGCAGGTCTTGTTAGGGATAAGCGGCCTGTTGATGTTGTTCCGATTCGGTGCGCCAGCTTTGATTTTCGGGGCTACAGGACCGGGTCCCTTTGGTAACCGCTGGCTAGCGGAGGGAAACACCGCTACGCTCCTGCTGGATTCCGACCTCCGGTTTTTTGGCGCCATGATGCTCGGACTCGGTGCCATCTTCTTCTGGGCGATTTCGAGAGTAGAAGCTTTCGGATCAGTGATTTATATTCTTGCCTGCGCAGTAGCCCTTGGCGCAGCGGCACGGGGATACGGGCGCATCGTGTATGGCAATCCCGGTACCGCTGGGACGATACCGATCGTAATCGAGGCTGTGATCCCGTTCTTGCTTATTTTCCTTCGATATTATGTCGGCAAGGACGCCAAGAACAAATGAAATGACAAATGCCACTGACTCGCGCGGTTTGACTAAATCCACCGCAGTTGCGCACCCATCTTCGCCTCCCAGGTGATGAGCGGGCTGTAAAGAACTCGCTTTCACGGCAGCCGGCGACACTTGCGACGCCCGCCAGCCACTGGTTCTCCGTCGAATGTTGCTCTAAATTACGAACCGATTGCTGGTAGCTGGTCTTCTGCCTCACTACGGCCGTTTGTGCTGCGCGACAGAACGTGCAAATACCAGGGATTTCCCCAACTGCCTCGCTCGCCGGGTAAGGAGTAGCCGAAAATAAGGAAGTGGCCGACAGTGCGGCCACGATGACTTAGGTCGGCCTGACGTGAGATTTGGCGACATAACCCAGTGTCCCCTCTGCTAAACAGGTACTATCGAATTCGTCCTTGGAGTGAAATTAGCCTATTGGGTCTGAGGAGCCTTTGCGAGATGCAGTCCTGGTGGAAGTTCCGGTTCTGCCGAGCCATCCGTTCGCGCATCGGACGCCGCAAAGTTTAGACCGGTCTTGGTATTGTGATTGATGGCTTGGCCGCGCCCCATGTAGAGAGAGAAATCGCCGCGCACATCAAGCTGGTGACCCATTGCCGTAAGTTGCTGACGCACCTCGGGGTGCACGCGATCTTCGATGAGGATCTTGCAGCCGACCCCGAAATTACTGCGAACGGTGAAGCGGGCTGTCTCCATAGCAGCCTGCAAGTTCATGCCATAGTCCACCACGTTGGAAACGAATTGCGCATGCGCCAGCGGCTGGTTGGCTCCTCCCATGATCCCAAACCCTATGTGATCTTCACCGCGTTCCATGAAAGCGGGAATGATGGTGTGAAACGGACGCTTGTGGCCGAGCAGAGCGTCGGGTTTGCCGGGGTCGAGCATGAACAATGCTCCCCGATCCTGCAGCACGAATCCCATGCCGCGGACCGTGATACCGGAGCCGAAGCTTGAAAAGTTGCTCTGGATAAGCGAGACGATGTTGCCTTCCCGGTCAACTACCGTCAGGTACGTCGTGTCGCCCTCAGAGGGACGACCAGCGTCAACATTGCAGTTGGCCTTCTGAGGATTAATGAGTTGCGCCCGCTGCTTGGCGTATTGCTTGGACAGCAAGCCCTTAACCGGTATGTTCGCAAACCGCGGGTCGGCGTTGTATTGCGCCAGGTCAGCGTAGGCAAGTTTCATGGCCTCAATTTTCTTGTGCAGTTCCTCCGCCCCCACGGGGCCATCCTTCGCCGGCGAAAATTGCTCCATGATGTTCAGCATCTCAAGAGCTGCCGTGCCCTGACCATTCGGCGGCAGTTCGTACACTGTCCATCCGTGATAGGTGGTGGCGATTGGCGTCACCCACTCCGACGAGTAGTCCGCCAGGTCCTGTGCGGTCATCGTGCCTCCAAGGGCACGTGAGGTCGCGAGAATCGCCTGTGCGATCTGGCCCTGGTAGAACGCCTGCGGCCCTCCTGACGCCAACGTACGAAGAGCCTTCGCGAGATCGGGGTTCTTAAAGATTTCACCCAGGCGAGGAGCCTGGTCCCCCGGCAGGAAAACACGGCGGCTCTCCGGGTCTTGCATCAGCTTGGGGGTGGAGGCATTCCAGTCCATACTGATGAGCTCCTGCACTGCATACCCGTTCTCGGCGTAGAAGATCGCGGGAATGAGCAATTCCTGCCAGGGCATGCGGCCAAAACGTCCATGCAGTTTGTTCCAACCCTCTACTGCCCCCGGGATCGTTACGGTGTCAATGCCAGTCGGGGGCATCCCAGTTAGACCCTTAGATTTCAGATAGGCGATTGTCAGTCCATTTGGTGCCCATCCGCTGGCGTTCAAGCCAAAGAGCTGCCCGGTCTTGGCGTCCCAGTAGATCGCGAACAAGTCGCCTCCTATCCCGTTCATGTCGGGCTCCATGACACCGAGCACGGCATTCGCCGCGATTGCAGCGTCAGCCGCCGAACCGCCCTGAGAGAGGATCTCTGCCCCCGCCTGCGAAGCCTGGACCTGACTTGTGGCGACGATGCCGTAGGGCGAGATCACCATGGACCGGGCATTCGTTCGATCTTGTGTGCAGGCACAGGTACTGAGTGCCACAATAAGGAAGCAGCCTGGAAGTCCGCGCATTATCCTCTCCTTAAGATGGACAGCATTCTCATTGGAGGGTCGGGCGATGTCAAACTGTCCCTGTAAACTCACCCGCTGATAAAAGGCCTCATCGGTATTGTGGGTTGCCAGCAGGTAGTCCGCCTTGCTGATCTGTACAGCAGCGTTGTTGGGCTGCAGTTCGATGGCTTCCTGCGGCCCCCGAAATTACGCAGTGCCTCCTCGAGGGCGGGGTCGGCGGCTCGGCGGCGACGTATAGCGCATAGACCCGGTAATCTTCCGCCAGGGCGGTAACCACAATAACGGGATGGGGTGAGATCCCGAAGCGGTCCTCAAACTTGTCGAGCAGGGGATCGGCTCACTACCGAAATAGATCATCAGGTTCTTGCCAGCCATCAGTGGTCTCCAGCGCGCTTCAGGTCGAACTTGCCGAGGGTGCAGCCCGTCACGATGTCGCGCTCGGCGATGAAGCGGCCTAGGCCCGCATGGATAGCAAGAAACTGCTCAAGTCACCGGAGCGCACGGTGACCTGGCTGCAGGAAATTACCATCTGTTTCTCCGGGCGGAACTGGCGTCAACTGTGGCCGGCGTGATTGGAACGGCCTTCGAGTCGACTGTCACAGTGGCCTGGTCGCCATCGGCGACGAGCGCGATGTCGGGGTCGCCCAAGCCAACCTCGAAAGGAAAAATCGTCAAGGGTTGAACAAAATATAGCATCACGTTGCAACAGACCGTGCGACTGGCATAGCACGCCTTTGAACAGGCGTATCATGGACGATGGTTTTGTCCGCTCAGCCCTTGTTCCTTGATCCACGTGAGGATAGCTACCGTCGGATTAGCCCGGAGGTGTGTGGACGATTATACTGAAGCGCTCATAATCCGCATCAAATCGTAGCATCGGTCTTTCCTCGATGGTTCTCGGGAGGAGTCTCTCTTAGACTACTCGCAGATCCTCAGGAGGTTGTGAACGCGCATTACTATGAGCCTGCAGAGGGCTGAAAATGAGCGATCAGATTGAGAAGAGTCTGCTGGACATAGACTTCGCGAGCTTAACCGCACGGAGCTTTACGCCCTCACCGGCCGCCTGGGAAGACCAGGTCCTCTACTTTATGCTCGTGGACCGGTTCTCGGACGGAAATGAAAAGGGCGGATACAACGATAATAATGGCAATCCCGTTCCGTCGGGGACCACGCCGCTCTATACCATAGAAAGCCCCGACCACGTCGATTACGATGAGTGGGTACGATCAGGCGGCACGTGGCAAGGCGGGACAATCAAGGGGTTGAAAAGCAAGCTGGGTTACCTGAAGCGGCTGGGTATCAGTGCGCTGTGGGTCAGTCCGGTTTTTCGCCAAGTTGCGTTTGAGCCGAGCTACCACGGTTATGGCATCCAGAACTTTCTTGATGTCGACCCGCACTTCGGGACGCGCGAGGATCTGCGCGATTTTGTTCAATCCGCCCACGAGCATAAGATCTACGTGATTCTTGATATTGTCGCCCACCACACCGGAAACGTCTTCACCTACGATCCTGATCGCTATTTGGTCCACGATGCCAACATCGGCCGGACATATTACGATCCGCGCTGGGATGGGAAGACTTACGGCGTACGGGGGTTCAATGATCGTGACGGCCAGCCCAGCATAGCCGCGGACCCTGCGAACCGCGACAGTTTCGAAGCATCCTGGCCTGACGGTGCGGTTTGGCCTCGTGAGTTCCAACATCTTGCCAAGTTTCGGCGCAACGGGCATATCACCAACTGGGACTACAGCCCGGAGTACTTGGAAGGGGACATGTTTGCCCTAAAGACTCTCAACCTTTGGGCCCAGCAAGAGGAACAGAGTCGCCAGATTTCATCCGCACTCGCTTGCCTGGTGCTCACGTATTGCTTCTGGATAGCATATGCCGACATTGACGGGTTTCGCATTGACGCCGCCAAGCACATGGGCATCCAAGCTGTGCGCGGCTTCTGCGATTCCATCCGCGATTTCGCTGAGAGCATTGGGAAAGAGAGATTCTTCCTCTTGGGGGAAGTCGGCGGGGGCAGAGAACAAGCATGGGAGGTAGTTCATCAAGCTGGCCTGGATGCCGCCCTGGGCATTGAGGACGTTCCGGGCAAACTCGAACGGATGGTTTGTGGCCTGGGAAATCCAATGGAATACTTCTCGCTGTTCCAGAATTGGATTCTCGTAGACACGGCAGAACATCGCTGGTACCGCAACAATGTTGTGACCCTAGTGGATGACCATGATCAGGTGCGCAAAGGTGGAAGCAAGATGCGCTTCTGCGGAGACCCGCAACAGTGTGATCTGGTTTTTAATGTGATCGCAACCCAATTGACAACCATGGGTATTCCTTGCATTTATTACGGCACTGAGCAAGAGTTTGACAGCGGAGGTCGTCCGAGTGCCTCCGACCTCGTCCTCCGGGAAAGCATGTTCGGAGGAACCTTTGGCGGAAAATGCACACGCGGACGTCACTTCTTCAACGAAAGCGGGCCTCTTTATGGGGCCCTGTCCCAGTTGATCAATGTGCGAAGAGATCTGCTGCCCCTTCGCCGTGGGCGGCAGATGTTGCACGAAATTTCAGGAGATGGAATCAGTTTTGGCTTCCCACATATATTGGGCAACAGGATGCTTTCGATCGTTTCCTGGTCGCGAATTTTCATCGATCAGGAGCTGCTGATTGCGTTTAGCACAGACCGGGAACGTCAGTTGTCCGCCTATTCAACCGTCGCTTCGAGGTTTCGAAGTGAGGGCGACCGGTTGAAACTGATCTTTTGGAATGCACCTCGAGCCGCAACGCCCCCGCCTGCCGACCTGGTCGTTGAAAACAGGAGTGGCATCCTCGCGGTTCACTTGATGCTGCCACCGGCCGGCTTTGTCATCTACCAGGCACCCGCCGGCCGGCAAAGCTTGGGTTCACGTCACTCCGTTATGTATCAACTCCAGCAAACCTGATCCAAAGATTTTTTTAAACTAGCCGGGGCTCAATCCCGGCTTGGAGGACTGGCTGGGGGTAACAGTAACAGGTGTCAGGGTTTACCACTGCGCGCACGCCGCGGGGACAATGCCTGAGCAAGGATGATTGGTATCGAAGGCGCATCAGTCATGTTTACCATCGAGCAAATCAACGACCTCCACGCCCGGCTCGGTAGCGCGAAGACACTCCCGGAGTATGTGCGGGCGCTTAAGGCGCTCGGCGTCGAACGGTACGATTCCTACCTGGCCGACGGCCATTCGGAATACTTCGGCCCGGGCGGCCACAGGGTCGTCTCCCCGCCGGTGCACGAGGTGCTTCCCGTCGCTGAAACCAGTCAACGCGAGACGTTCCTTGAGCACCTGCGCCGGCACGAGCGGCGGCAGACGACTTACTTAGAGATGTCCAGGGGCTTGGCGCAGAGCGGGATAGAGAAGTGGGCTGTGGACACGAGCAGGATGACTATGACGTTTTACGATAAGGCTGGCAGAGAGATGCTGGTCGAGCAGATCAGCTAATTCAGTGTTTCACCACGGGCTGTTAGCCAGAGATGCCTTGACACGCGTGCATGCACCCCGCGCTGACGCAACACGCGAGCAGACCATCAGCGCCCCCTCATGAGCTGCCCCCGGCGCGCCCGCCGCCCCAGTTTACTGGTCGGTTATGGGCCAGATTCACCTCGCTCGAACATGGTCCATAATTCGATCGTCATCAAATTGAGCTGATGCTGCATTGTGCTTACGAATCCAGACCATAGCATGTGCGCACCCACTCCAGTCCTCTGGTGGCAGCCTCGCTTGCGCCGGGCGGGTAGTTTTGCGGATTGGCAGCTACCAGTTCGCAATACTTGAGCAGGTTCGCCTCCATCAATGGAAGATTGCGGTGGGTGTTGGTCCCATGCTGGCGGTAACCCATCAGTGAACGCTCAACGATGGCCAATGGATAGTTTGCGAGAATTCGCATGAAACAGTCGAAGTCTTCGACTGCTTCGAGTTTTTCGTTGAAGAGCCCGACTTCTTCAATAACCTCTCGGCGAACAATCACCGTAGAAGGTAGAGGAACGAATCCTGACGTGAAGAACTCCGGCCCAATCCGTGGAAGAAATCTCCCCGGTTCGCCGATGTCAGAGTTCGACGGGTTTGTAAGACAGCTGGTAAAAAAAGGCAGCACCCTTCCTCCATCTTTGAATGTGGAATATGCGCACGAAACTACGCCTACATCCGGGTATCGCACGATCACTGACCACTGCAGCTCGATTTTGTTCCGACTCCAGACATCATCTGCATCCAGGAAGGCGATCCAGGGCTGCGAAGCCAAGCGAATACCCACATTGCGTGCCGAAGAAATGCCGCGATGGTCCTGGTGCAACACCAAGAAGGAAGGAGTGGGACTTATTTCGGCATCACATTCCAACTTCCTGCAAACAGAATCTGCTTCTAAGCCAGTACCGTCCGTCGACCCGTCATTGATGATGATTAACTCCGAAACGGAAAGACTTTGGGTACAGACGCTAACAATGGCTTCACGTATGAAGCGACGTACATTGCGAGCCGGCATGACAACGCTGATGGGAACAGCCATGAGATGAGAGTCGCTGCTAACCTCGACTGCCAGGATCCAAGCGGTCGGTCTTTCTCTCCGCCAAGACGAGTTTGCGGATTTGCACGCTGCTGCCCGCTGCAGAGACGCTGCGGTCGTCGATCCGTAAGTGGCAGTTCTTCGCGGCGGACACTCGGAAATAGGCTTCCAGCCTCGTCCATTCGTTGTTGGTCACTCGATGCCGCTTCTCCGCCATGTGTAAGCCGTTGGGATCGTTTTCACCCTTCAGGATGAAAAGCAGGGTATGCTCGCCGCCTACAGCCTTTATTTCACAAGAGACGCGAAGTTTTCGATCCCCGGAAATGTCCTCATTCTTAAGGAGTATCCGCTGCGGGGGCGTTCCTGGATACTTGTAACTGTCGAGCCAGACTTGGAGTGTGCCCTGTGTGTTCGCACGGCGGATATATATAATGCCTTCCTTGACATCCACTTCTCCATCCGCATTGTCAATCTTGGCTACTCGGAAGTCGAAGCTGTCGGAAACATCGCTGGTATACAAGATGGTTTCATTGGCTTGGGTTGCCTCCGGTAACTTATAGCCCACTTTGTCGGACAGGTTATTAAGGTTCTCCGTAAGCTGCTTTGCCTGGGCGCGCGTGAGTTCGGCCTCTGCTTGCAGCTTCTCGATTTCTGCCGCAGTCTTTCTCTTCGTGAAGAGATGATTTGTGAAAGCGACAAGAAAGCCACTAACAAGACCGGATATGACGGGGCTTTGGAGCAGTTCGCCGACAGTCACGAGCACCTCCCATGCAGGTTTCTTAGCCTACTGCGGTTCGGCCCGGAAGTAAACCGCCGCAGACTAACAGATTGTTCCTGGGCCGTTCAAACATCTTAGTCGTGAAGCACGCCTTGTCGGGCACGAGGTGCATTCCAGTACTCACGAGTCAAAGAGAGATGCAACTGGGCTCGTAACCAGGAAAAACATGTGCCGCGGGTGGGGCTTGTTTTAGGCAGCAGCTAACAAGCGGGGGCACTGGCAAGGTGTGACCTCTCTGCGCGGTTGAAGAAAGAGCTCCTGAGTTCGAGAGCGGTTTATCTATCCAATCAGATAGGCTCCGTATCCATTCGGATAGGCACCTCTGTGCCACGTTATTCGTGGCGTCAATGCCTAGAGGCACACTCCAGGCTATCGCCAGGTGATTATGCCACAGCCTGCATAGCTTTGGCCCCATCGGCGACTATACGCAACATGTTAGTGCTCCTCGCCGTTGCATGCTAAGGCAAGCCTGCACGCCTGGAAAGTTCTGGGCTTGAAAGTGCAACGAGTTTCGTATTAACGCCATTCTGCACTTGCCACAAGGGAGGGCATCGGTTATGGAACCCCTGGGGCGGCAGCCGAGACGCAGCGAGGAAAAAGGGATGCCCGAAAGCCGTGAATACTACTCCTCTCATTCCGGATCCGCTTACCTTGATCCCGAGGCCCCGATTGCCGTTCCAACGAGCGATGCAGTCTTTCCCGAAAGTGCGTGGCAAGGCATGCAAGGGGCACTACGCTTGTCCAACCGCGAGCTCCAAATTGTGCAAGGCGTCTTTCGGGACGAAAAAGAAGAATGTATCGCGTATGACCTGGGAATTTCTCCTCACACGGTGAACACCTATTTCCAGCGGCTATACTCCAAGCTACATGTTTCCAGCCGAACTCAGCTCATTCTGCTCATCGTAAGCGAATACTTGACTACCCTGATAGGTAGCTCATCAGGCTAAATTGAAGTCGGAGTCCGGATGTCATGTGCACACCTGACAGAGTAATGCACGACTTGAATAACAAAGTTACTTGTCTCATAGTCCAGTCCTGAATTCAATGCCGCTGCCTGTTGAAACACGTTGCTAAAGAATGTTGAGCGACGCCGAGACTAAGACTCGCAGGAGGTCAATATGAAGCCTGAGACGGTCTGCAGTTCCGCATCCACGGGTCGATGGAGTGCGACCCTGTGCGCCTTGGCCTTTACCTTGTGCCTCGTGCCGAAGAGTAACGCTCAAACCTTCTACTCGAATGTCCCCGACTTCTTTCAACATCAAAAGTGGGGAACCGGCGACAACAAGGTAGAGGATCCAGACTGGGAAAAGGATGGAGGCTGGTGCTTCTACGCTTCAACCATCAATCAGTTCTTTTTTCTGAAAAAGAAGGGTTACAACGGCTTGTTGATCAACGATACCATTGCCGGTCCGCCGAAATGGCTTCCTGCCTCAAGCGCAGAACTCAAACAGCTGGTCTCCGATTACGATCCGAGCTCGAAGCTCCAGATGGACTGCAAGGGTCTCGGGAATCCACTGCTTGAGGACGAGACCAACTGCATTTTAGCGGATCGGAGCGCCGGCCCTGAACGCGGGATCCATGGAGGCCTGGTCCACCAGTATCTCCAGCAGATCGGAACCACTGTGCAATTCCTGTCCTCGGACGGCACCAGGAAGAGGATTAAGAACACCACCTTGTTTACAGAAATGCAGAAGTATTTGCGAGGGGGTGATTCGGTAAATTTGCGGCTCGGGCACATTGCTTCGGATAAGGTGTGGTGGTCGGGTGACGACCCCTTTGGACCTAACTTTCACTCGGTCACAGTGGCCGGGATCGATCCTGGAAAGGATGGCAAGATATGGTTCGCCGATCCAGACAGCAATCCAGATCATAACCACTTTTCAGGAAACACCAACGACAACTCCGGATGGAAAACTACAACACGAGGTGAGCTTCCTTACATTCGGCTTCGGCGCTTCGTCGGCAATGAACAACTTCCTGTTCCGGTACACAATCCACCCACTCAAATCGAAATCGATCAGAGGTACCTCGTGGCAGTGATGCAAGCGGGTGGCACGAGCTTTGATGGCACCGGGGCAGAGTTCGACCGTTACGACGATACGGACATTGTAGCTCTCAACATCATCGAAATCGTAAAGGGAGCTGCAAAGGGGGCTGGCAAGCTGGAGGAATTGAAGCCTGCAAGCCAGAATGTATTCGAGGTTACCCCGGGCGGCGTTGGGAATCTGCCGATCGACGAATTTTGGGTTTTTCCGTCGACGTCGGACCAAATCAACTTCGTC
>Ga0306926_10003402_pt1 | contig 16460 bp, 12 predicted proteins | sample flu12Cox44000178_FD_203759 | JGI IMG/M metagenome (GOLD analysis project Ga0306926, IMG submission 203759) | Lab enrichment of tropical soil microbial communities from Luquillo Experimental Forest, Puerto Rico - flux8day.12C.oxic.44.000.178 (v2)... | ecosystem: Environmental > Terrestrial >... | reverse complement strand
CGCACGATGATGCTGGTGTGGAAGAACTTGCGCATGGTGAAGACCGGAAGCGCCACCCAGCTGCGCTCGCCGCGCGCGATCGAGATGATGAGCGAGGACATCGACATCTCGGAGACGTCGAACTCGCCAAAGCGCAGCTGCCGCCAGAACATCTCCGAGGGATGGATCATGGTCGGCACCAGCCTGATGCCCTGCGCCACGACGTCGCCCGCAATCAGCGGCCGCGTGCGCTCGTTGTCGGAGAGCGCGATGCTCAGCTCGATGTGGGAAGTGGTCATGCGAGGGCGTTGGTCACGACTGCATCGCTACGAGTTTGCCGCAGCCGCGCTTTACCTCTCCCCGCCCGAACTCGGGCTTGCCCGAGTTCGGCACTATAAGTCGGCCCAGGTCGGATACATCCGACTTGGGCTGGGGAGAGGTCGGAATGGGCGCGCGCTGCGCGCACATTCCGGGTGAGGGGGTCACAAACTCCGGCGCGCATGGTCCCCTCACCCGGATCGCGCAAGCGCGATCCGACCTCTCCCCGATGGGAAGAGGTGTTTCCGTGTGTGGCGACCGAGCGCCGCGTTCACCCGCGGTTCGGCAGCGTCACGTAGACGCGCTCGTCGCGCACGCGCACGTCGATGGGGCGCAGGCGGTATTTCGGGTCGCCGCAATGGCGGCCGGTGTCGAGGTCGAACTCCCAGCCATGCCAGGGGCACACGATGTTGCGTTTGGAGGAGGAGAAGCGCAGTCCGCGGCTGGTCTGGTCGGGCGCGATCTCCTCCTCGACGCGCGGGATCACCTTGCCCTGGCACACGGGGCCGCCGTCGTGCGGGCAGCGGTTCTCATACGCCACGAGCCGCTCGCCCTGACGGAAGATGCCGAGCTCGAAATCGTCCACGCGCAGCACGCGGTGGCCGCCCTCGGGATACTCGCGCAGCTCGCCCACCATCACCTCGTTCATCGTCTCACCCTTCTTGGCTCTCATCATTCGTTGCGTGCGCGGCGGTACCACATCTGCAGGTCGAAGAAGTTGATATCGGCGGCGCGCATGAAGGCGCAGATCGCGGTCACCGCCTCGGTGGCATTGACCGGGCGGTCGCCGAACGGGGAGGGCTCCGCCGCGCGCTCCTCCCATTTGGCGGTGTAGAGCTTCACCGCTGCCGAAAGCACGCGCTGCAGCGTCTCATCCGGAACGTCATCCGGTCTGCCCTGCCTGATCGCGTCCGCAACCTGCGCGCAGAACGCGGCCGCGGGATCGGCGGTATCGGCCTCTGTCATTCCGCCGGGACCGCGACCGGCCGCGCCGGCGCCTTCTTGCCGGACTGGTTGCCGGACTTGGCGGGCGGCACTTCGAGATCGAATATTTTGGCCGCGGTGAGCCCGAGGATGTTGCGCTTGGCCTGCTCGTTGAGGAACGGCAGGTCGAGGATCGAGCTCGGCACGTCGAAGTCCCAGTGCGGCCAGTCGGAGGCGTAGAGCAGCTGCGTCTCCGCGTGCATGGCCTCGAGCGTGGCCTGGGTAAGCTTCATGTTGCTGCGCTCGATCGGCTGGCTGGTGTAGTACATCTCCGCCATGTACTCGCTCGGCCGGCGCTTGAGCAGCGGGCACTCCGACGTGCGCATCATGTACTCGGAGTCGAGCCGCTGCATGAGGAACGGCACCCAGGCAAGCCCGCTCTCGATCCAGATCAGCTTCAGCTTCGGGAAGCGCTCGGGCAGCCCGTTGAGCACCCAGTTGGTCATATGGATCATGTTGAAATGCGCAAACGACAGCGAGTGCATGCCGATGAAGCGGTTGAGCTGCGCGAACGACGGATCGCCCCAGGTGAAGCCGGCATGGAAACCGAGCGGCTTGTTCGCATCCTGCAGCGCCGCGTAGAGCCGCATGTAGGAGTTGTGCCAGACCGGCTTGTGGCGGGTCGAGGTGACGGTGAAGCCAACCACCCCCGGCGCGTCGGCAAAGCGCTCGACCGTCTCCACACAGGCTTCGGGATCATTGAAGGGAAGATAGAGCAGTGCCTTCTGCCGCTTGTCCTGCGGCAGGATGGTCTCGATCAGCCAGCGGTTATAGGCGTTGGCGAGCGCCACCTCGGCGTCGGCCTGCGGGTGCATGCCGAGCGAGAGCATCGGGGTCGGGAACACCACCATGTAGTCGATTCCGAGCGCGTCCATGGCGCGCTGGCAGAGCTGCACCTGGCGGTGCAGGCCGGGCGGCGTCGGCTCGGCCAGCGCCTGCTGGTGCATGATGCGCCCGCCGACGTCCTGATAGAGGGGGCCATTGGCGTTGAGCAGGCCGGGCGGCGATCCCGTGCGGTCGCGGAACGCCTGCGCGATATAGCGCAGCACGTCGTTGTCGATGCGCTCGGTGACCTCCGACCAGAACGAGGTCTCGTTGACGTGGGCGTCGACGTCGACCACCAGCCAGTCCTTGAGCTTCTCCTTGGCGGGGGTCGCCTTGGCGAGATAGTCGCGCGTGTCGGTGCGCGTGGAAATCTTCTCAAGCTCGCGGATGGGAGGGACGGTTTCGCGGATGTTCATGGGTTGCCCACCTGGTGAAGGACCTGAGCGCCGGATGCGCGTTTGCGGTCGTCAGCGCAGAGTTTATTGCCGCGCGGGCCGTGGCGCAATGACGCATGCGGCGGCCGGGCGCGCTTGTAGCCCGGATTGAGCACTTGCGAAATCCGGGATCGGACCCCGGGTTTCGCTCGCGCTCAACCCGGGCTACGAGTGCCCGCAAACAACCGTGAGGAAAACCCTAATGACAACCGCAGCCGCCCGGCCGTCCCGCGAGGTAAAAATCCGCGTTCACGACGGGGTGGAGATTGCGGTTGCGCTCTACATGCCGGAAGGCAACGGGCCGTTTCCGGTGCTGCTTGCGGCTTCGCCTTACCGCTACGACAACAACTCGCTGCCGGCGAGCCCGCAATTTCTCTGGCGCGAGACCGGGCCGATCGAGTTCTACCTGGGCGAGGGCTACGTCTATGCGCACATGGACGTGCGCGGCAGCGGCAAATCGGGCGGCGAATTTCGCCTCCTGGACCGCGCCGAGCAGAAGGACCTCTACGACGTTATCGAGTGGCTCGGGCACCAGGCATGGTCGAACGGCAAGGTCGGCGGCATCGGCCAATCCTATTTCTGCATGTCGCAGTGGTGGATGGCGATCGAAAAGCCGCGGTCGCTTGCCTGCATCGCCGCCTTTGACGGCTTGAACGATCCCTATCGCGCTTCCGTCTATCAGGGCGGCATGCTCGGCGATTTCTTCGGCAGCTACTGGTGGAACCAGAACCGCATCATCAACCGCCATCCCGCCAACGGCGAGCACCCGCGTGAGCAGGCCTGCGACCTTAATCTTCTCATTCAGCAGCATCCGAGCTTCGACGAGTTCTGGCGCGAGCGCTGCGCCGCCGCGCGGCTCCATGAGATCGAGACGCCGCTCTATTCGGTCGGCGTGTGGGGCAAGGTCGACCTGCATACCCGCGGCAACATCGACGGCTTTCGCCGCGCGCGCGGGCCGAAGAAGCTCAAGATGATCGGGCCGATCAACGCCTTTGTCGCCAACCGCGAGTTCGCCAGCGCCGAGATGCACGCGCGCGTGCTGCTGCCGTTCTACGATCATTATCTCAAGGGCAGGAAGACCGACTGGCCGGAGCGGCCGCCGGTGGAATATTTCGTGCGCGGAGCGGATGCCGTGCGCACCGCCGAGAGCTGGCCGCCTGCCGGCCTGCGCTACGTCACCTGGCATCTCGGCGGCGAGAAAACCGGCAGCGTGACCTCGCTCAATGACGGCAGCCTCACGCGCGAGCAGGCTGCCGGCGAGACCAAGGTCTCCTACAGCTATCCCAACCCGGGCTGGATGCTGGGTGTGGTCGGATTCGGGCCCAACAATCAACCCGACCCCGCGCGCCGCGTCCTCACCTTCACCACCGCGCCGCTTGATCGCGATCTTGAAATCGCGGGACCGATCAGGCTCGTGCTCTATGCCTCATCGACCCGCAACGACATGGATTTCTTCGTCAAGCTTTCCGAGCAGCTGCCGCAGGGCGCCGACGAGCGCGGAAAGGACCTCAACCCCGCATATTTCTGGATCACCAAGGGCTGGCTGCGCGCCTCGCACCGCGCGCTCGATGCGCAAATGAGCACGGAGATGGAGCCCTACCACACCCACACGAGCCCCGAGCCGATCGAGCCCGGCAAGATCGACCGCTTCGACATCAGCATCGAGCCAATGGCGCACCGCTTCAAAAAGGGCAGCCGCGTGCGGCTCGAGATCGTCAACGGCGATTCCGCCGTCACCGACGTCCTGTGGACGCACTACTACATCCCGACCAAGATCGGCACCGACACCATCTATCACTCGGCGGAGCATCCCTCCGCGCTGACGCTGCCGGTGATGGAAGGGGCGTGAGGGTTTGAAAACACAAAACGTGAGGTGATCTCGGCATCTCGCCTCATGCGATCTGATTTATTGGAAAATCCATCTTGCAATTAATATTTTCCAACAGATATTCGACGGGTCAATCAAGTGTTGAGCGCGTGAATTGGCGAGCGATGAATCCAGAAATCTGCAGAGTTAGAGACGAGACATCGCAGAACGGCACGATTGCCCGGGGCCAATGGTTTTTGCCAAACGAACCCAACGTCTCGGTTTGGCAAAACGAACCCGAGCAAACTTCGGCACGTTGGACAGATTTGGCAAAACGAACCCGACGCGTCGATTTTGGCAAAACGAACCCGAGAAGGTGCACCTCGCATGGTAGGAGCGAGGCATGCCTCGCCCCTACGGCGGCGAGGTCTGCGCTCAAATTGGCAGAACGAACCCAAGCTGGCTTTACGCGAGCTGAATAGCGCTTGTTTGAACTATAGGTTGTACTAAGAGATAAACTCAACTCAACCACTTGCTTTTTGCAAAACGAACCCAAAGTTCCATCCGCGATCGTCGCTCGTCAGCAGCTGCACCACTATCCCCGCCCGCTGCCTTCCCGCATCGCCGCCCACACCCGCTCGGGCGTCGCCGGCATGTCGAGATGCTCGATGCCGCGCTCGCCGAGCGCATCAATTACCGCATTGATCAGCGCCGCGGGGCTCGGCGTGATGCCGGCCTCGCCACCGCCCTTCACCCGCAGCGCATTGCCCTTGGTCGGGTCCTCGGTGAGCTCGACGGCAAAGGACGGCAGCACATCGGCGCGCGGCATGGCGTAGTCGAGAAAGCTTGCGGAGAGGAGCTCGCCGGAAGGCTCCTCGTAGGCGGCGGCCTCCAGCATGGCCTGGCCCATGCCCTGCGCCACGCCGCCATGCACCTGGCCGTGCAGAATGAGTGGATTGATCGCCTGCCCGCCGTCGTCGACGGAGCTGTAGCGCACGATCTCGGTCATGCCGGTGTCTGGATCGACCTCGACCTCGCACACCGCGGCGCCGGTCGGGTAGGCCGCAATGCGCCCGGTGAAGGCGGCCTCGGCAGCGAGCGGGCCCCGCAGGTCAGCGGGCAGCCCGTCAAGCTCGTCAATGGCGTCCGCGATGTCGAACAGGGAAAGCCGCCGGTTGCTGTTGCGCGCGACGAGCAGGCCGTCGGAAAACGCGATGTCGGCAGGCGCCACTTCCAGCATGTGGGCGGCGATGCGGCGCGCCTTCTCGATCACCTGGCGCGAGGTCTCCATCATCAGCGCGCCGGCAAGCCGCATGGAGCGATCGGAATGGGTGCCGCCGCCGGAGGCGAGCGCCGCGCTGTCGCCGCCGACGAAATTGATCGCATCCGGGAGAATGCCGAGCGCGTCCGCGATCACCTGGCGAAAGCTCGTCTCGTGCCCCTGGCCGCTTGACTGCGTGCCCACCACGAGATCGACGCGCGCGCCTTGCTTCGTGCCCAGGACCTTGAGCGCAACGCGCTCGTGCGGCATGCCCACCGGCGACTCCACATAGTTGGCAACGCCGATGCCGCGCCGGCGCCCGCGCTTCCTCGCCTCGCGCGCGCGGCTGGCAAAGCCCGCCCAGTCCCCGAGCGCGAGCGCGCGCGCAAAATTGCCGGCGAAATCGCCGCTGTCATAGGTGAGCCCGGTCGCGCTGCGGTAGGGCAGCTCATCGCGGGCGATGAGGTTGCGGCGACGCAGCTCCACGCGGTCGATACCCAGCCGCCGCGCTGCGATGTCGATGAGCCGCTCCATGACGGCGGTCGCCTCCGGCCGGCCGGCGCCGCGAAACGGCGCGGTCGGCACCGTGTTGGTCATCACCCCGCGCAGCCGCACGCAGGCAAGCGGCACGTCATACACCGTGGGCGCCACGCGATAGCCGTTGCTCAGCGGCACGTAGGAGACCGTATGAGCGCCGATGTTGGCGATGAGCTCGAGCGAAAGCGCAAGCATGCGGCCCGCGCCGTCGAACGCGAGGCGCGCATTGGTGAGGAGATCGCGCGCGGTGTAATCGGTGAGGAAAGCTTCGTGGCGCTCGCCGGTCCATTTCACCGGGCGTCCGAGCCGGCGCGCCGCCCAGGTCACCACTACCTGCTCGGGATAAAGATTGGTGCGCGAGCCGAAGGCGCCGCCGACATCGGGGCAGATGACGCGCACCCGCTCGGGCGGCAGGTTGAGGCAGAGCGCCAGCGGGTGACGGATGCGGTGCACGCCCTGACAGCCGGAGATGAGCGTGTAGGTGCCCGCGGCCGCGTCATAGCTGCCGATGGCCGCGCGCGGCTCGAGGAACGCGCTCGCCGTGCGCTGGTTGCGGATGCGCTGCGCGGCCACGAGGTGCGCGCCCGCCATGGCGGCCTCGACCGCGGCGCGGTCGCCGATCTCCTGGTCGAGCGCCACGTTGCCCGGCGCGGCCGGCCACAAGGAGGGAGCGTCGTCCGCAAGCGCCGCCAGCGCGTCCGTCACCGCCGGAAGGACCCTGTACTCGACCTTGACCGCCTCGGCGCCGTCGCTCGCGGCATGGACGCTCTCGGCAATGACCACCGCCACCGCCTCGCCCACATAACGCACGCGCTCGAACGCCAGCGGCAGCTGAAGCTCATCGAGAATTTTGTTGTCGTCCGACGCGCGGAAGCTCGCAATACGCACGTCGATGGCGTCGGCCGGATTGGGAAAATGCGACATGCCGATGTGGCCATCGGCGACGTAATCGGCCCCGGTGAGCACGGCCAGGATGCCCGGGGCGGCGCGCGCGGCCTCAACATCGATGCGCACGATCTCCGCATGCGCGTGCGGTGCGCGCACGAATATCGCGAAGGCCTGTCCCGCAACCGAGATGTCATCGGTATAGCGGCCGGCCCCGCGCACCAGGCGGAGGTCCTCGAACCGCGGCATGGGCTGCCCGACATGACGCTTGCGCGGTGGCCCTGCGTCATGCACGCGGTTATCGAACAAGGCCATTGTCTTCCCCGGTTTTGCTGTCTACCGGATATCTCTATCCGGCCTGATCTCAGCCGAAAACAACTGGTCCCCTGGAATGTCTGCAGCCAAACGCATCCTGCTCGTCTGCATTGCCGCGATGGCGAGCACAGTGCGCGCGCCCGCGCAGGAGGTCACGGTCAAGGTCGGCACCGTGCGCTCGATCTCCACGGTCGCGATCCTGTGGGCGGCGGAGAAGGGCTATTTCAAGGACTACGGCATCAAGGTCGTCAACGAGGATCTCGACACCGCCGCCAATTCCATTGCGCTGCTCGCGCAGAACCAGCTGCAGATTGTGGAGGGCGGAATCTCCGCAGGCTATTTCAACGGCCTGGAGAAGAACCTGCCGGTCACAATGGTGCTCGACCGCGTCTCGAGCCCGCTCGGGCATAATCTCATGCTGCGCCCTGACCTCGCGGGCAAGGTCACCCGCCTCGCCGAGCTCAAGGGCCGCACGGTCGCGACCAACGGCCACGGCGGGGTCTCGACCTACGAGGTCGGCAAGCTTCTGGAGACCGACGGGCTGACGCTCAATGACATCGATCTCAAGGTAATCCCATTCACGCAGTATGCGGTCGCGTTTGCCAACAAGGCGATCGATGCGGCCATCGCCATCCCGCCGTTCACGGCGCAGCTGATGGAAGGCGGCCACGCAGTCGCCTTCAAGGATCCGGACGACCTCGTCAGACCGCACCCGCTCACCATTGCCGTGAGCATGGTCAACACCGACTGGGCAAAGGCGAACAGGGACCTCGTGCGCAACTACTACACGGCCTACCTGCGCGGCATCCGCGACTACTGCCAGGCCTATCATGGTGCGCCCATACGCGAGGAAATGATCATGCTTGCGATGCGCACCGGCACGGAGACGCGCCCCGCACTGCTGCGGAAGTATCCTTGGCCGGCGCGCAGCCCGGACGGCCGCATCAATGTCGCGAGCATGCTCGACATGCAGGCCTGGTTCCGCAAAAGCAAAATGACCAACGCCGAATTTCCCTCCGAGCGGCTCGTGGACACGACGTACATCGAATATGCCCTGCACAAGCTTCCCCCGTGGGAGCTGCAAAACAAAACGAGCAAGCTCGAAGGATGTCGCTGAGACTTTTTGTAGGTCGGGTTAGCGCGGCCCGGGATATCCAAATGAAGACAAAGAAAGCCGTTCCGCGCGCAACCCGACAGCTCATCAGGTGGCCTCCGTGAGATGTTGGGTTACGCGCGGATCAGACGGTCTTGCCCAACCGACGGTTCACGGGCCGCGCTAACCCAACCTACCGGGTGCATTTCAATGACGGCCCAACGGCGTGGGGCGGCAGTGGACATCGCGGGCCTGCGCAAGGAATATCGCAGCAGCCAGGGCTGCGTGCTTGCACTTGACGATATCAGCTTCCGCGTTTCGCCCGGTGAGTTTGTCTGCATTGTTGGCCCTTCGGGCTGCGGAAAATCGACTCTGCTGCGCATTCTTGCGGGGCTCGACACGCAGTCGGGCGGGTCGGTGCGCGTCGAAGCGCCGGGTTGGAGCGTCGTCAATGCGATGGTGTTCCAGGAAAGTGGGCTGTTCCCATGGATGAGCGCCGAGGCCAATGTCGGCTTCGGGCTGATGACCCGCGGCGTGCCGCGCGCGCAGGCAAGCGAGCGCGTCGAGGCGGCGCTGGCGCTGGTCGGGCTCGCCCGTTTCCGCGCCCACTACCCGCACCAGCTCTCGGGCGGCATGCGCCAGCGCTGCGCCATTGCGCGCGCCTTCGTCACCGACCCCGCCATGCTGCTGATGGACGAGCCGTTCGCAGCGCTCGACGCGCAGAATCGTACGCTGCTGCAGGCCGAGCTGCTGCGCATCTGGGAGGACACCCGCAAGACCGTGGTCTATGTCACGCATTCCATCGAGGAGGCACTGCTGCTCGGCGATCGCACCGTGCTGATGACGGCACAGCCCGGCCGCATCAAGCGCATCATCGATGTGCCGTTTGCGCGGCCGCGCGACCTGATGACGCTCTCGGCCTCGAGCGAGCTCGGCACGCTCAAGCTCGAGATCTGGCGGGCGCTCGAGGACGAGGTCAATCGCGCGCGCCTGGAGGCGCAGGGGTGAGCAGGGGGACGGGATGAACGGCAAGAGCCGCGAGCGGCTGCTTTATCTGCTCTCGCCCATCGGGCTGCTCGCAGTCTGGCAGATACTGCTGGTGCTCGGCATCGGCGATCGCCGCTTCATCCCGGCGCCGAGCGACATCGCCCGGCGTTTCGTTATGCTCCTGGCCTCGGGCGAGCTCGAATGGCACGTGGGAGTGACACTCTACCGCGTGCTCGCGGGCTTCGTCATCGGCGCCGTGCCGGCGGTGGCGGTGGGTCTGCTGATGGCGATGTTTCGGCCGGTGCGCATCTTCTTCGATCCACTGATCGCCACCCTGTTCCCAATCCCCAAGATCGCGCTGATGCCGCTCCTTTTGCTTGCCTTCGGCCTCGGCGATGCGTCGAGGATCGCGCTGGTTGCCATCGCGGTGTTCTTTCCCGTGGTCATCAACACCTATGCCGGCGCCGCCAACATCGACAAGATCTATTGGGACGTGGCCAGGAACTACGGCGCGAGCCCGACGGTGATGTTCAGCCGCATTGTCTTGTTCGGTGCGCTTCCCACCGTCTTCGCCGGCCTGCGCATCGCGCTTGCTGTCTCCTTCATCGTGCTGGTGGCCTCCGAGTTCGTCGCCACCAAGAGCGGCATCGGCTACCTGATCTGGAACTCCTGGGAGCTGCTCCAGGTCGACGTCATGTTCGTGGGCATCGTCACCATCGGGCTACTCGGGCTCGTCACGTCGGTGCTGTTTGCGGAGATCGAGCGCAAGGCCATCCCCTGGAAGACGCAATGACGCAATCCACGAGATGGTACGGAGCCGAGACATGCTGTATGCAGCCCCTGTCATATGATGTTCACGTGTGCGGTCCAAATCGAGGTCGGGGCAGGCAACGCCATCAGCAGTGGAGCATTTGATGAAACTCGCCGACGTTCGCAAGAACGCCTTTGCAATGCCGCTGACCAACCCGGCCTATCCCCGTGGCCCGTACAAGTTCTATGACCGCCAGTACGTGGTGATCAGCTACCGCACGGATCCGGAGGCGCTGCGCGCGGTGGTGCCGGAACCGCTCGAGGTCGCCGGCGACATCGTCAACTACGAGTTCATTCGCATGCCCGACTCGACCGGGTTCGGCGACTATACCGAGACCGGCCAGGTGATCCCGGTTCGCTTCCGCGGCGCCGACGGCGTGGTGCAGGACGGGGGCTATGTGCACGAGATGTATCTCGACGACAACTCGCCGATCGCGGGCGGCCGCGAGATCTGGGGCTTTCCCAAGAAGCTCGCCAGCCCGAAGATCTCGCATGAGAGCGAGACCGTCGTCTGCACGCTGCACTATGGCTCGGTGCTCTGCGTATCCGCCACCATGGGCTACAAGCATCAGGAGATCGACCACGCGCCGCTGCTCAAGAGCCTTGCCAAGCCGAACTTCATGATCAAGGTCATCCCGCACGTCGATTGTACGCCGCGGATATGCGAGCTGGTGCGCTATTATCTGGAAGGCGTGACGATCAAGGGTGCCTGGAGCGGGCCCGCGGCGCTGCAATTTTTTGAGCACGCGCAATGCGACCTGGCGCGGCTGCCGGTGCGCGAGGTCATATCCGCCTCACATTTCGTCACCGACCTCACGCTGGGGCTGGGCGAGGTCGTCTTTGACTACCTCAAGGGCGCCTGAACAGCCTCAGGCACGGATCAAGCACAAGGAGAGCATGGTGGCACGTTTCGATGGACGGGTGGCAATCGTCACCGGCGCCGCGAGCGGCATCGGCAAGGAGATTGCGAAGCGGCTTGCGGCCGAAGGCGGCATCCCGGTGATCGCGGATCTCAACCTCAAGGCAGCGGAAGCAGCCGCCGCCGAGATCAGGTCAGGCAAGGCGGACGCGTTTGCGGTCGCGATGAACGTGACCGACGAGGCGCAGGTCGAGAAGGGCGTGGCCGATACCGTCGCGAAATACGGCAAGATCGACATCCTGGTGAGCAATGCCGGCATCCAGATCGTCAGCCCGCTAGTCGACTTTCCGTTTGCGGACTGGAAGCGGCTGCTTTCGATCCATCTCGACGGGGCGTTCCTCACTACAAAGGCCTGTCTCAAGCACATGTATGCCAAGAACTACGGGCGTGTGGTCTACATGGGATCGGTGCATTCGCACGAGGCCTCGAAGCTCAAAGCGGCCTATGTCACCGCCAAGCACGGGCTGCTCGGGCTTTGTCGTGTGCTCGCCAAGGAAGGAGCGGAGCACAACGTCACCGCCAATGTGGTCTGCCCGGGCTTTGTGCGGACGCCGCTGGTCGACAAGCAGATCCCGGAACAGGCCAAGGAGCTCGCCATTTCCGAGGCCGATGTCGTGCGCAACGTGATGCTCAAGGAGACGGTGGACGGCGAGTTCACCACCACCGACGAGGTCGCGGACGCCGTGCTGTTCCTTGCGGCTGCATCGAGCAACGTGATGACCGGGCAGTCGCTGGTGGTCAGCCACGGCTGGTACATGCAGTAGCGAGCCTAAACTGCAGGAATGGCAAGAACCGGACAGGGCGCGTGCCGGATCACGCGCTCGGTGGTGCTGCCGCGCAGCGCATCGAGAGGATTGCGATGCCCCGCCGTGGTCATGCCAATGAAGTCCACCTCGAACTCGATGGCGGCGTCCACGATCGATTGCGCCACATTGCCGTGACGAAGGATGACCGCTGGTAGCGGGCCCGCGATCATCGATGATGACCGGATGCGCGGCACTGATCGCCCGACGTGAAGGAGGTGCAGGGTGATGTCTGCACCGGTCAGGAGCCGGCTTAGGAGCACAACCGTCTCGATTGCCTTGTCCGGCGCCGGCGAGAGATCGACCGGAACGAGCGCGCGCCGCATTCGCAATTGGCCGCTGAGCGGATTCACGAAGCCGCGTGCGCCGGCCGCGATGAACAGTGTCGGGATCGCCGAATGGCGTGCAACGATTTCCGACACCGAGCCCCGCAGCCAATGATCAAGGCCGTCCCGCCCGTGGGTTGCGAGCACGACGAGATCACACGCGATGTCATGCAGGAAGCTGAGAATGCCCTGTGTAGGCTCCTGCCATTTGACGACTGTGGTGTCGACTTCAATTCCAAGCTTGTGCGCCACCTCCGAGGGTGCATCGGCTTCCTGCGCCAGGCCCCACTGCACCAGCCAGCGCCGCACGTGCGGGAACGCCAGTGCGCCGCCTGTGTCATGCGGCTCGACATGCAGGAGATGCAATTTGCTCCGAGCCGCAAGCGCGATGCGCAGCGCATGCCCGAACGCAAGGCTGCTCAGATCCGAAAAGTCGGTCGGATGCACGATGGAGCGGATGGCCAGGTCCATGGGTATCAATCCCTCCCCCGAAGGGGGAGGGTGGTCTCGCGAAGCGAGACCGGGTGGGGAATGAAGGCTCCTACCTCGCGCGTCATCTCGCCAAACCCCACCCGCCCGCCTTCGCTTCGCTCAGGCGCATAGCCGACGCTTCGCGTCGGCGTTCTTCGTGCCAAGGACGGCGGCTAAAGGCCGCCTATGCTCCCCTTTCAGGGGAGGTATTGCGAGCTTGCTGCCCGGATTGTCGGCATCGCCAGAACGAGCTGCGCCGTCACCGCCCAGCCGCATAGCCCTGCATGCCGCGGGGATTGGCGGCGGCGCGGCGGCGGCGCCCGTCGCGGGCAGCGGCGGTAAGCCGGCCCTCGCACCAGTCGGCGTCCACCTCGACGAGATGACCGCGCTGCTCAAGCTCGTTCACTGTGGGTTTGGGCAGGCGGCCTTCGACCACAAGCACGCCCGGTCGCGCCGTGCGCGGCCAGAACGAAATCGGGAAATGCTCGGAGTGCCAGGCCGGCGCGTCGATCGCTTCCTGCAGATTCATCCCGGCATGGACGTGCCGCATGAACAGCTGCGTGGTCCACTGATCCTGCTGGTCGCCGCCGGGCGAGCCCCAGGCCAGATACGGCTCTCCGTCGCGCAGCGCCAATGTCGGTGAGAGCGTGGTGCGCGGCCGCTTTCCCGGCGCAAGCGATGCGGGATGACCCTCCTCCAGCCAGAACATCTGGGCGCGGGTGCCGAGCCCGAAACCAAGCTCGGGGATCACCGGGGAGGATTGCAGCCAGCCGCCGGACGGCGTTGCGGAGATCATGTTTCCGGCGTGGTCGACGATGTCGAAATGGACGGTGTCGCCGCGCATCTCGCCCACGCGGCCAACTGTCGGCTCGCCCGCGCCCATGCCGCCCACCGCGTGCCGGCGGCCCTCCTCGCGGCGCAGCTTCACCACCGCGCCGAAGCCCGCGACCGAGCCCGGCCGCAGCTCCAGCGAGGCCTCGTTCGTCACCAGCTTGCGGCGCTCGTTGTTGTAGGCATCCGAAAGCAGCGTCGCCATCGGCACCTCGACGAAGTCCGGGTCGCCGTAGAACTTTTCCCGGTCCGCATAGGCAAGCTTGGAGCATTCGACGAGAAGATGCACGAATTCCGCGCTGGTCGGACTGGCGCCTGCGAGGTCGAAGCCTTTGAGCAGCGCGAGCTGCTGGAGCATCACCGGGCCCTGCGACCAAGGGCCGGCCTTGCAGACGGTGTAGCGGCCGTAGTCGTAGGCGAGCGGCGCCTCGATGTGCGCCTGCCAGCGCGACATGTCGTCACCGGTGAGCACGCCATGGTGCGGCTCGCCGCTCGTGTCCATCACCGCCTGCGTGCGGCAAAAGCCATCGATCGCTTCGGCGACGAAGCCCTGTGACCAGCATCGGCGTGCGGACTCGATCTGGGCAACACGATCGCCGCCGGCGCTCTCCGCCTCGCGCAGAACCCGCGAGTAGGTTGTCGCCAAAGTGGGATTGGTGAACAGCGTGCCGGTTGCCGGCAAGTTCCCCCCAGGCAAGTAGACCGCCGCCGAACTCGGCCAATGCCTGCGGAAAAGGTCTGCAACGGTCGCAATGGTCGCATGCGCGCGCTCCACCAGCGGATAGCCGTGTCCGGCATAATGGATCGCGGGCGAGAGCACGTCGGCAAGCCGCATGGTGCCGTAGTCGCGCAGCAGCATCATCCAGCTGTCGAACATGCCGGGCACGCAGGCTGCCAGCAGGCCGGTGCCGGGCATCATGTCGAGACCGAGTGCGCGATAGTGCGCGATCGTGGCCTTGGCGGGGGCCGGGCCCTGGCCGCAGATCACCTCGGTGCGACCCTTGCGCACGTCGTTGAGTATGATCGGCACGTCCCCGCCGGGCCCGTTGAGGTGGGGCTCGACCACCTGTAGCGTGAAGGCGGTCGCGGCCGCAGCGTCGAAGGCGTTGCCGCCCTTTTCCAGCGTTGCCATGCCGACCGCAGTGGCAATCCAGTGCGTCGAGGCAACCACGCCAAAAGTGCCTTCGATCTCGGGACGGGTGGTGAACGGGTTGGGGTTTATGTTTTTCATGCGGATGTGCGCTTTCGTCGCGGGCTGCAGCGGTTGGGTGTAGCGCATTCCAACGCCCTGATCGATACACCCGATGCAGCACGCCTCCGGGTCAGCGAGGGCCGCGAGGAGAACATATTGGGATGCTGTGGGTTGCGCTCCGTAGACCCGTTGCAGCCTCGAACTGGATGATCTCCCGTGCCAACGCAATTGCTTGAATTCGCCGTTCCGGCCCGCCGATGACCGGGCCGGTATCTGCACAGGCTGGGCTTGATGGCGATCTGAAGCCGACGCTTTCTCTCTACCTCGCGGTCGGGCTCCAAGCGGGTGCGGTGATCGCGCTGCAGCTTGCGATCATGCGCATTTTCGCCGTCGGCAGCTGGGCGCATTTCGGTTCGCTGGTGGTAAGCCTCGCCATGCTCGGATTTGGGCTTACCAGCGCCATCATGTGCATCGGCAAGCGCTGGTTCGAGCGGCGCTGGCGGGGCATTGCGGGGGCCGCGCTCATCTCCTTCGGGCCGCTCACTGTCGGCTCCAATCTGCTGGCGCAGCAGGTCCCGTTCAATGCCATCTTCATCGTCTCCGATCCCATGCAGAAATGGCGGCTCGCTGCCAATTTCATGCTCTACATGCTGCCTTTCCTTGCCGGCGCCTTCTATCTCGGCATCGTCTTTCTGAAAGCGGGCAGGATTTTCAACCGCGTCTATTTCGCCGATCTGACCGGTGCCGGACTGTGCGGCCTTGCCTTCTTGCTCGCCATGTATTTTCTCGCCCCGGAAGATCTGATCCTTGCGCCGCTTCTGCTGTGGCTCGCGGGCGGCCTGCTCTGGTTTGCTGCATTCGCGAGTCGGGCGGGCCTGGCGGGGCTGTCCGCTGCCGCGTTCGTGTCAATCGCCGGCCATCTTGCGCTGCCCCCCCTTCTCGACGCGCCCAAGCTCGCGGTGTCCGACTTCAAGGGCGTGTCCTATGCGCGAAAATTCCCCGACAGTGAGCGGATCTACGAGCGCGCGTCGCCGTTCGGGTACATAGAGGTCTACGCGAGCTCGTACCTGCATTTCGCGCCCGGGCTTTCCGACAACGCGGCCTTCACGCTGCCGCAGATGCCGGCCAACGCCTATCTCGGGATGTATATCGATGGCGAGGGGCCAAGCGGCATCATCCGCGATCTTCCGCCCGAGCAGACCGCGTATTACCGCTTTCTGCCGATGTTCTATCCCTATCTGATCAAGGCTGCGCCCGACACCTTTGTGGTTCAATTCGGCGGCGGCATATCGACCTCGGTCGCGCTGCGAAATTCCCGTACCGTAACGGTGGCGGAAGGCAACCCGGCGGTGCGCGATGCGCTGCGCACCGACAAAGAGCTGCGCGAGTTCACCGGGGACGTGCTCAACAATCCCAAGGTGCGCGTCATCGATTACGACGGCCGGCTTTTCCTCGCTCGCACCTCGCAGCGCTATGACGTCATCGATCTCAGCCTCGCGGATTCCGCCGGTCTTTCCAGTCCCGGCGGATTCGCCGTCGTCGAAAAGTTCTCCTATTCGCGCGAGGCCATGGCGAGCTACATGCGCGCGCTCCAGGACGGCGGTGTGCTCTCGGTCACCCTCTGGAACAAGGAGGAGCCGCCGAAATCGGTGCTCAAGCTCTATGCGACCATGGTCGCGGCGG
>Ga0306926_10003397_pt1 | contig 16478 bp, 21 predicted proteins | sample flu12Cox44000178_FD_203759 | JGI IMG/M metagenome (GOLD analysis project Ga0306926, IMG submission 203759) | Lab enrichment of tropical soil microbial communities from Luquillo Experimental Forest, Puerto Rico - flux8day.12C.oxic.44.000.178 (v2)... | ecosystem: Environmental > Terrestrial >... | reverse complement strand
GGTCACTATAGGCAGTCCGCGATTATCCATCCGCCAAGCGGCGGTGACTGGAATGTGGTTATTGACGACGCTGGAGAAGTGATCGCATCAGTTCATGTTGCTAACCAAACAACTGCCGAGCCGCTCCGGGGCGGTGAGGTGACGCCCCACCAGCTTGGAAGGATTTTGTACAGAATTGTACAGAGACCCTCCGTTACGTCTCTTGCGTCCCTTACATTCAAGCGGTTCAGGTGGGGCAGACGACGTCGCGTAAGTGATGAGCCAGGTCCTTAATCCTCCGATTCATCCAAACGAAAGAGGATCGCCCTTAACAGCTCATCCGTTTTGTTAAAGCCCTCTGACGAGACCGGGATCGAACCGGCGACCTCCTCCGTTGCGAAAGATTATTACGGGGCGGGAAACATTGGATTTTTGGTAGGGGCGGTGGGGATCGAATACGACTCCATATTCTAAGTCCCGCGATTTCATGGCGTTGCAACCGCCTACCAAGTCCAATTGCTGATTCTGCTGACTGGCACAAAAAGGTAGGTTGGTTACGGATTTCGAACCACCTGCTTGCAAACAAGGCGAGGTGAAAATAAGTCCGCGCGGAACGGAAAGGCGTTCTCCCGTTTAGATCAAACTGGGAAAGATTCGAGGATGACCCAGTCGGTGCCAGTGGGCACGATGCGGTCGAGGCGGAATCCGGCGCGGGACAGTAGGGAGCGATACTCGTCCGGAGTGCGTTCCTTGCCACCGGTGATCACTAGCATGAACAGGTCAGTGATTTTACCGCCGGAAGGTTGATTGGCTCCGGAAAGACCGAGCTCTACGAGCAGGAGCACGCCGTTTGCGGGAATTGCGCTGCGGCAATTTTGAAGAATCTGGACAGATTGTTCATCGTCCCAATCGTGGATCACGCTCTTCATGAGATAGGCGCGAGCGCCTGTAGGGACATTTTCGAAAAAGTTGCACGGCAGCATCGACGTGCGAGCGGCCAACTCGCCCGACAGATACCCGTGCTGGCTGGCACGTGCGAGGACGTGGGGAACATCAGCGAGGAGGCCACGAAGAGTTTTGTGAGCGCTGAGAATGTGCGATAGGAGGATGCCATTACCGCCACCGACGTCCATGAGAGTTTCCCACGCTGAGAAATCGTACGCATTTGCGACAGCGGGCCCGATCAGATTGGTGAAGCCAGTCATGGCATCGTCAAAAATCCGCGCGAGTTCGGGATTTTGCGCGAGGTACTCGAAGGAGTTCACGCCAGAAAGCAACTGTCGGGAGGCGATACCGGTCTGAAGGCTGTAGGCGAATTCCTTGAAGGGTCCAAGACAAAATTCGGATGAGGAGAAGAGAAACAGAGGGCGCACTGAGCCAGGCACGTCCGAGCGAAGAGGTTCGGAGAGGGGAGTGTGGCGAAACGAGCGAGGCGAGGTTTCCTCGAAAATCCCTTGCGACGCTAGGGCGCGTAACGTGCGGAATAGGGCGTCTTCGTTGAGGGACAGCTCGCGGGCGATGTCTGTGGTGTTCTGCGTGCCGCGAGCGATGATGTCGGCGACGCCAAATTTCGCGATGGCGGCAATCGCTTGATGGAGCGCTACCTGGTTGCGGTATTGAAGGAGATGCGCGATAGGATTGGGAACGGGCGAGCTGGCGGTCATGACGCAGCCTCCGAAACGACAGGAAGTGATGTTGTTTCGGACACGGTGCCTACGGCGAAGCGGTACGGACCTAGGCGTGTAAAGAGCAGAGCGGCGACGAGCATCAGAACGAAAAATAGGATTAGAGGCGTAGTGTAAGAGCGCGTGCGATCAAAGCCGACGCCCATCACATAGGTACCCACTGCTCCCGCAAGGACGAAGCTTGAGAAGCAGACCCCATAAGCAGTGCCAAACGAGCGCAAGCCAAAATAACGGCTGACTAGATATGCGATGACTTCCACTTCGGCACCGAAGGCAAGACCAACCAAGAATCCTGCTAGGATGGCGACAGGTCCAGAAGCGCCGGAAGCGAGTACTGCGATGCCCAGAGCGGACTGGCCGAAGATAACCAAGCAAACGCGGGGCGCAAAGAAGCGATCCAGGAAATAGCCCGAACCGGTGCGGCCAAAGAGCATCGCGATGCCGACAATGGAGACCGCATTCGCGGCGGCCTGCGCGGACGCGCCACGATCACTGAGGAGGGCGGCAAGATGGAGCACGCAAGCGTGGACACTCGCGCCCGCCAGGAAAAAAGCGAATACGAAGAGCCAGAAGGTGCGGGTGGGCCAGATTTCTGACCAGGTGAGACCAGGCAGATTGCGCTTTACGCTTTTTTGTGGAAAAGACGGGGCAACGCCATCCGGATAAAGCCCCATCTGGGCCGGATCGTCCTTGATAAAAAGCCACAAGACGAAAAACGGGATCACGAGGATTGCAGTGCCCAAGAGTGCGTAGGCGGAACGCCAGCCGTAGATGGCAATGAGCCGCTGCGCGACAGGAGGATAAATCATGGCGGCGATACCAGTGCCAAAACCCGTCAGACCGAGGGCAAGGCCACGGTGACGGTCGAACCAACGAGCGACGATGGCGCCGTACGCCACGACACCTGCGCCAGGCCCGATAAGGCCTAAAGCAAGGTAGAAAACGTAGTATTGCGAGACGCTGGAGCCGATCCACTTAGCGGAGATAATGACGATGCCGATGAGGAGAGAAGCAGGAAGGGCGACGCGACGGACTCCGAAGCGGTCGATGAGCCGTCCGATAAAAGGAGAGATCGCAGCAGTACCGAGGTTATGAATCGTGAAGCCGAAGGAAACCGCTCCGCGGCCGACGTGAAGATCCGCTGAAACCGCTTTGAGGAAGACGCCGAAGGCAAACACAGAAACAGTTGGCTCGCTGAAGAGAAGACAGCAACCAGCAAAAGCGACAATCCACCAGCCATAGAAAAGCCGAGGATTTGTTTGATCGAATGGTGCAGCCATTGGAAGATTTTCGCGGAAGAGTAGCACACGCGTGCAGATGTTTAGAAGAAAGAATTAAATCAGAAGGAAGACGGTAAGCATCGTGTGGGGCGACCCGAGGCGTTTCTAGACGCGCTCCACAGACTTGGTTACGGAAAAGACCAGCCAGCGAGGCATAGCAGAGACTCAGGGATACACCTTGTCTCTGTTCAAGACGCGTATAATCGAAATTGCATCCAAAAGTGCCTGCCGTTCGCCTAGACTCTTGTTGTCGTTCGGCAACACTTGCAGCCTGTCGAGAATAGTAGCCTCAATGTTCTGCAATTTTGCTCTTAGTTGTTGCGTGCCGAATGCTGCAGTAGCCTTGCGAAATGGCTCTTGCCATTGTGGATATTTGAGTTCGTCGCTCATTTTCTCTCCCCTATTCAAAATACTGCGTCGCTCGATATGTCGGTCTGCAAGACGCCAACCTACCGAAACCCGACTTGATCGGCCGTTGAGCGCTGGGTGAGGTGAAAAGGAACTCGTCACACACGCAAGGCGGGAACTTTTGCGCCTGACACGGTGTCCCTCTTTTGTGTGGAAAAGAAACGGACATTTTCGGTCGTGCTCGTCCACTTATGGCGCGTCTGCAAGTGGCTCATCACATTTGCGGCCTTGATTGTTGCCGGCGGCGCCATCTTTCAATTCTCGATGGCTCAGTGGGAAAACCATCGCTATCCTCCTCGCGGCAAACTCGTGGACATTGGCGGGCTACGGCTTCACATCAACTGCACTGGCACGGGAAGACCCACCGTGATCATGGAGGCCGGTCCAAACGACTCTTCCGTCGTTTGGCAACTCGTTCAACCGGAGATCAGCGGTTTCACCCGTGTTTGTTCCTATGATCGCGCAGGTTTTGGTTGGAGCGACGCTCCTAACGAGGCGCGCACCAGCTCGAATGTGGCCGACGAACTGGACCGCCTTCTCATCCGGGCTGCGGTTCCGGGTCCTTACGTTCTCGTTGCGTTCGAGTACGGCGCACTCAACATGCGCATGTTCACCTCGAGTCATCGCCAGCAGGTGGTCGGCATGGTCCTCGTCGATCCGACCCATCCGGACATGCACCATCGTCCGCCATTCAACGCGTCGATAGATCAGCCCACTCTTATCAGCACCTATGACCTAATGATTTGGAGCGTGCCACTTGGCGTGCCGCGAATTCTCGGCTGGTGCGGCAACGCTTACCGGTTCCCGAATCAGCCGAAGGAATGGTCTCGGTTGGCCCCCGAAGCTGCTGCTCAATATTGTCGCCTGCGAGCCTGGCGCACCGAGGCGGCACAGGGAAGAGATGAAGATGGCTCCATGCCCGCTAAGACGGGTCCCTTCGGCGGTATGCCCCTCGTGGTGCTCTCTCACGATCCGAAATTTAGCGAGTTTCGATTCTTTTTCCCTCCCGCCGAGGCAGCCAAGGCAGAGGATGCGTGGACCAAGATGCAGGAGGAATTGCGAAGTCTCTCGTCAAGAAGCAAGGGGATTGTGGCAAAGGGAAGCTACCACTACGTGCAGATCTATCGTCCTGAATTGGTAGTCGCCGCGGTTCACGAAGTCGTCAACGACGCCCGCGGGACCAGGCCATTTCAAGCTGACGCAGAGACAGAGTACAAGTAAGCGCCATTGGAAAACGGCTAGATTCCAAACGCATTACCGCCCAAGTGGGTAGCCGTTCCGGATTATGGGAGTTTACAGCCAGCCTAACTGATCAGTCGCCTTGGAGCGCAGCTTACTAACGTGCATAATCTCGAAGGTTAAGATGAGCGAGCGTCCTCAGGCCGCGATTGCCGAAGTGAGTCGAACTGAAAAAGCTGCGTCGGATGCGTCGTACCGGGTTCTCTACGACGACACAATGTAAGATTTGTTGCGTGCCCAACTAGCGTGACTTTAGATTTCTCGTGTGACGTGTTGCAGCGTTTCGGAAGTGTTGGAGCGCCGAAGAATCGGAGCGCGTCGTGGCAATTAGGTTCGCAAAGAAGACATCAAATTCGGAGTTTCTGACGGGTTGGAACTCTCCGCGGCTGAGAAGGAGGGCGTCCGGATTGCGGATCGTCGCGCTCGCCCTTCAGTGGGCATTTATACTTTCCTTCGTGCTGGCAGGCCAGGACAAGCCGCACAAGGCTGACATGCCGGGAATGCAAATGAGCGCCGACGAGGATATGCGCGATATGGGACCGAGCATGGCCGCCATGGCAGGACACATGTACATCACGCCGCTGCGGCAAAGGCAACCCGCAGATGAAGAGAAAGCCAAGGCGGTCGTGGCAGCTCTGAAGTCGGCTATCGAACGCTACAAGGATTATCGAAAGGCATTGGCTGACGGATACGTGATTGCCAACCCGAAGCTCAAGCAGCCGCAATATCACTTCATGAGCCAGACGAATACACGGCTCGCCGATCTGGGTTTCGATCCGACGAAACCTACAGCACTGCTCTACCGCCGGACTCCGATGCTGGAATACAAGCTCGAAGGCGCGATGTACACTGCGAATCCCGACGCGACCGAAGACGAGTTGAACGAGCGCATTCCGCTGAGTGTCGTGCGGTGGCACAAGCACATGAACGTTTGCTGGGCCCCAGAAGACCGTGTGAAGGACTATAAGTCGGCGCATCCTAAGTTTGGTATGTTCGGTTCGATAAATACCCAGGAGGCGTGCACCGCAGAACGTGGAACTTTCAATGCTTCTTTGTTTACCTGGATGATCCACGTCTTCCCCTACGAAACCGACTTCAAAGAGGTTTTTTCGATGAACGATGACGTGGCCCACGTTCATTGATTTGGATGAGGGTGAGGGCGCTATCGCAGCCCAGCCTGAGCCCGTCTGACTGCATGCAGCCACAAAGTCATTAAGTCTGCCCTAGAGAACGCCCAGCAGAACACAAAAGGCGGCTGCGTAACGGAAAGAAAAGTGAACTATTTTCCTTTCCTTTTGCCCGGTCGTGGCAGGAGGCGGTGTTTTGCCTTCACCTCTGCCATTGTTGGGGGGCAATCAGCGATCAAGCATATTTTTGTGAATGAATGTGGCGAACTAGGTCCGGAAACACTACCAGTTCGGACAATAACGCCAACGCCAGATTTACGGGGTTTCTCGAAGCCCGCAAGTAGATGATTTGCCTTTCGCACTCCCCTATCCCGTCAACACGTTCGGGGATAGCGTATACGGCCGGCAAAAAGAGACCACCCCCAGGTCTCGAGCTGGGGAGAAAGGGACGCGCCGCCAGGTCCCGGTTAGTTGCGCCACCGCGGTTAACAGTGAATTCTCCTGTCCCGTCAAGCTAAACGGATAGAAGGTCTATCCGGGAGGATAGCAAATTCCGTGTCCGACCACCGCGTAGGACGCAAGGCCAACCCACACGAGAAGACCGGTTTATCTTTAAAGTGCGTAAATTCAACAAGCTACAGATTCGCTCTGAAATGCAAGGTTATCAGGACGCGTATGGCACGCGGCTTGCAACCTTTCGACCGTCCACAACAAATCAAGAATTAAAACGGGAAAGAGTAGAGGACCCATGAAATCGCGCAGGATGGTTCGGATGCGTCCTCGTTGTGATGGCTGGCATCGTCTTGTTCACGTTGTACGCCATCGCGGTGACGCAGATAACGCATGCCTAGTCTACGGCGCGATGACTCACTGAAACGCTTCAGGATGAATACCGTGAGCATTCTTCCCACAGATCCTCTGGCTCCCTTTCGGGCCGACTCAAGCCGACACGTCAGTCTTTTCCTACATGTGTTTTTTGGGTCCGTCGCCACATCCGCTCTTCTAGTTGCGGGAGTCGAAGCTGTTCTGGCGTCATCGGGAGTTACGGTCTTCTATCTGCTCGTTGCTTTTGTGGTGCGCTTCAAAGGACAGCAGCCCGCCGCCGTGTTTTGCGGCACTTTCGCAGGAATGACATCTTTTTTCGTTTTTTTCAACAGAGCCCCATCCAGTCTCGGGTTCTTAATATTGATCTATTTGTGCGTCGCTATTGTGACAGGCTCCTTATATGCCCTGATAATGTGCTTCGAGCACAAGCTCCCGAAACGATCGTTTAGCGGGTATGGGGGGCGTCTGGGTGCCATCGCGTTTATCGGGTCTGCTGCATGCCTTCTGATGACGGGGTTGCTGATCCGGTTGTGTTCCGGTGATTTTGAAGTGGTGGTACTCAAAAACAGCGCCACATTCAGTGAGAAGGCCCCGCTGGTCATGATTCTTGCCAGTGCGCTTGGTTCGTTTATAACAAGAGTTATAGCCAAAGATATAAGCGCAACCATCCCCGGATTGAATGTCGTCTTGAGTGCTTCGGTATGTGGATTTGTAGGCGGGATAGTTTTCCTATGCCTGCCCACGTTGGGCCCTATAGCCAGTATGTATTGGTATGCGGGTAACTTTGCCGGGATGAGTTCAAATTCAATTCTGGATTCTCATACAAGGATCTTACTAGCGGGGGCAATAACGGGCGTCTTTCTGGCGGGACTTCACTACTATGGAAGCGGCGTTGGCGGCCTTTTAGGGTTTTCTGCTTTCTTGGCCGTCATCGTTTTGAAGTATTTTCTGCGCTTTGCACTTCGCGAGGGAATAGATAGTTTTCACGAGATTCATGCCGGAGATGGGAAGACCTTAGCCTTAACTCGATAAATGCTTCATAAGCTTTGAAGCGGAGTTGCTGTTCCTCTGGCTCCCGTCGCTGGTGTATTACCAGAAGAGACGGTCTCAATTGTGCTGATGAGAGGCGGCTCGATAAGCGTCTTTTCCCCGGTAGCCTCATTAACGATGAAGAACACGTAGTCGACGGATGCAGGGTTCTGCACGACCTTCTCTTTGCCAGGGCAAGAGTCTCGGTCCCACCTGTCCACTCGAAGCTGCCATCCTCCTTCCTAAGGAAGATGTCGAAAGTTCCGTTCATCGGAGTAGGGTCGAGCAGCGTCTTGAAACGCCGTGGCACCTGGGGACGGAGTGCCGGCCGGTTGTTCGTGAGCCTACTCCTAGGTCGACGCACGCAATAGTCGAACAGCGGCTGTCCGCAGCAGGCATCTCTTAACCCTCAGCTAGGAATTTCTGCCGGTCAATCGCCAAGAAAAACTCAATCACTTGGTGCAGTGCCAATAGCTTGCCTTCACATCGGTGTCGCTCGATGGTGTCGGGCGGCAAGAGTCCGCACTCCGTCGTAGTGGCGTCTGTCAGCGCCAAGACCTGATTTAGAACGGTATTGAATTCAGATAGCGGTGACACCAGGTTCCTCCACTTCGGCGTCGTAGCCAAAGCACGACGCACGGTGACGTTATCGTCCACAAAGATTGCAAAAGTACCCTGCAACAGATGCTTGGGTCGACTGAACTTCGCGTTGACGTCCTTACTGATTTTCCAAGAACTCAATAACCATCCGGCTGAACTCCGCGGGTTTTTCTAGATACATCAGATGGCCCACGTCACTGATCACCACGCGGCGGGCTCCAGGTACACCTGCCTCGATGGCTCCCGCATGCGCATGAACATCTGGAATGTCAGCGTCGCCAACGAGCAGCAGGGTTGGAATGTGAATCTCTCCCAACCGCGGCAGTGCTGGCTTCACCGGAAGTTCCAGTTCTGGATGCGTGAGGTCTTGCGGATTGGCAGAAAGGATATCAGCCATTCGTTTCTTGGCGGCATCGCTCCCCGCGGCAGTCAGATATTTGTCCTTGGCGGCCGCTTCGATGGCACCCTTAATGTCTCCCTTTTCGAGGGGTTTGCCCAAAGCGTCTCCGCGCTCCAGGAAATGTTTCGTATACGGCATTCCACCGACCACTGCACCGACCAGCACAAGTTGCTCCACCATTTCCGGATGGTCTAGCGTGAAGTTGATCGAGATTTCTCCACCATGCGAGCTGCCCACAATCGCCACGCGTTTTAGTCTCAGATGATGCAGGACAGCGACGAGATCGTCCGCTGCATAATATCCGTGAGTGGCTGCGGGAGATCGTCCGTACCCTCGGCGATCGTACCGGATGGTGTGAAAGTGCTTGCAGAAGTCCGGCCACACATCGTCCCACGCCGCTGAATGCAAAACGCCATCATGCACCAAGACGACCGGGTGAGGACCTGAGCCACATTCTTCGTAGTACAGCTTTGCCCCATCCACCTCTAGGAAAGTTCCTTGCGGCGGAGCACTTTGTGCTCGTGCTTGAGCATTGCCGAGCAATGCGGCTACTGACAAAACGATTGCCTTAGCGCATCGCAGTCTCTTTCTCATTCTCCGTGACTCCTAACTCGATCCTGTTAGACGGGCCCGAGGTTATGGTCGTTATGAGCCGCATGGCGTCTGCGAGAGAGCCTCCGAGGCAATTCTACGTGGATAGGGCGGCGTACGTCTGGTAAACGCGAAACCGGAAATCTTGCATACTTGAGCGTCGTATTACTCTCCTTATGTTGTAAACTTTAATCCGCAAACTCATGTTCAGTTTGAACCTGAATCCACAGCCACTTCGTAAACTGAAAGCAAGCAAGTTCCCCGAACGAGCCGACGTGTATTTGTGCGATAACTGCGGCCGAGATATAAGTAAGCATTTCCGCCCACTTCAGTCACATTCCTGGCGGCCAATGGGACCTGAAAGGTATCGACGTAGTTGCGGCCAAAAATATCAGACAGGTGCCACTGAATGGGAGCATCTGAGCCATGGGGAACGAAAGAGGCGCATTTCGCAAACGTTTGGAGTCGGGTTTTTTTTGTCAATCGCATGTTGCGTCGTTGGACTTGTGCTCTACCTTGGATTGCAATCCGTTCTTAGGGTTCATCAGGCAGCAGGCATCGTGGCATTAACCGTTTCCGTGTTGCCACTGGCTTTGATGCAGATGACGTTCTGGCCTGGCGTGATGGCTTCAATGTGGCGAACTAGGTTCTCAAGCCGGAAAGTCATATGAAAAAGACCCTTCTCAAGTCTTTGGTTCTCGCGCTGGTATTCGGGCCGACCATATCTTTTTTCAATGCACTAATGTGGACCCGTGTAACACACCGTTATCAACCTCCGGTGAGTGGAGAGGAACTGCGGAGTTGGAAAGGTTCCGTTGCAGAACTGCAAGCGGAATTGTCAAAAAGAGAGGTTCCGTATACACGCACAGACTTTCTCAGAGATAACGTGGGGCAGCGGTTCTTTTGGATTTATCTGGCGAAGAGTAGCCTTATACCAGTGCTTGGAGTTTTCTTCGCGTGTGTCTGCTTTGGTTTCTTACAGAGACGGACGAGCACTTCTTAGATCCGAATCCTGATTGACGCCGAAACCGCCCAATTTGGGTTAGTGCCTGGGAAACGTCAGCGCTTTATCGGAGAAGTGAATTCAAGTAACCATGTCGGGCGCTTGCCACTCTTTTTCGGGAGTAGGATCGTCGTATGGCGTTCTCCTCAAATGGTATCTCGTTTAGCATCCACGAATGGAAGGGCAGTGGCCCTGCGGTTCTTCACGTTCATCATTCTGATGATGAAGCGTGGCATGTCCTAGATGGCCAACTGACTTTCCGCTATTCCGATCGCATCGAAACCGTTGGTCCGGGCACAACGGTTTTCGTGCCCGCGGGTGTCGCCCACACCTACAGTGCTGGAGAGGGCGCCCGTTATCTGATCATTCTCCCGCCGCGTCTCAGAGCTCTCGTCGCCGCGCTCCAGGCGGATCGCGTTCCTGCACACCAGCGCGAGATCTATCGCCGCTTTGATTCTGATGTACTGGAGTAGATGCCGTGTGCTCAAATCCGGCAGCCAGCCTCGAATCGTGCATCCAGGCCCGATAAACGCCTAGTCGGAGAAGTGGAGCGTTCTGGGTTGGATCCGACACCTGGCCCTACTTTAATCTGTGTTGCCTTCACGAGAAAGCGCCTCCGGATCAATCGAGCGTAACCTGAACCTCGATCTCAATCTTGTCAGCTGGACTGTAAAGGCACCTAACTTCGACCCAAGTGGCCGCAGGAAGCCATTCTCCGTAGAACTGCTTGCGGGTCTCTTGGCTGTGGATCAGGGCTTCCATATCGGTCGTGAAGATGCGCTCCATCACAACGTGCGAAGAATCAGTTTTGTATTGTGCCAGGGTCTTCCGAATCGCGGTGTAAGCGTTCTTCATTTGGCCGTCTAAGTCGTCGGGCTTACCATCGTTATTCACACCGACCGTTCCCGAAACATAAAGCATTCGGCCGGATCGCACGGCTTGCGAGTATCCAATCCGTTGCTCCCAAGGACCGGCGTGGTAGGTTTCAAAGGCAGGCTTCGACCGCTTCGACGCGTTCGCCGCCGGTTCAACCTGTTTTTGAGAACTAGCCAAACCCCTCACCGTTGCAAACGAAGCGAATAAGAACCACAGAGTGAGTACCGTTGTAGACAGGGTCTTCATTTTGAGCAACCCCTTTTATTCGAAAGATTCCAACTCGCAGGAAGAAGACCAATTTTTGACTAGCACGATGCAGCATCCTGTCTTAGATTCAAGGTCCTGGCAAACGACGTCAGCGGAAACCTGCATACTTAAACGAACTCTCCGGAGCATGAACGATGAAGATTGGTTCGATTGTCATTCACTGTTACGAGTTCGACAAAATGCTGGAGTTTTGGCAGCAGGCGCTCCGCTACGTCCCACGCGAGCCGGCAACCGGCGACTGGGTGGTACTTCGTGACCCGGACGGAAATGGACCCAATCTGTCCTTGCAGCGGGATCCCGAAAGGCGTTCAGGGAAGCGCAGTAGATTGCATCTCGACCTCTACACAAATCACAGGCAGGATGAAGTGGATCGATTGATCAAAATTGGCGCCACTCGCTACCCCTGGCGGTATAGGCCGGGAAGTGACTTCGTTGTGTTGGAAGATCCAGACGGTAACCTTTTTTGCGTTGTACAGAAGAATTTTTAGCAGAGGAATGTCCAACCAAATACAAGGTTTGGTAATTTTATTAAGCCATTGCGGCCTTTGCCATAGCCTCTTAACGGCCCGCTCGATGCCGGAATTACCCTCAGCGAGATCCTGGGCATTCATCGCAGGACGGACTGTAAGCCTCGCATTGAAAGCAAGAAACCACGGTTCGGCAATTGCGGGTAGCTGCGAGGATTCCTTCATGTCGAAAAATAATACCCAGTGCGTTCGCCGTTGTCTTCGGCGCTCGGTGGGCTGCGGGTGGTATCCGTGGCTGAACGCATGGCTAACCTCTTCGTCCTCTAGCACCCGTGTGTGCCATGCGCTGGCCAACCTTAGCAACCCGTCGAGACCACCTGCGGCTTTTGTAGACTGTTTGGATGTTCCAGGAGTGTTTCGGACGAATGGTGACAACGAGAACCGCAACTGCGATGACGCAAGGAAATCTAAGGCATAGAACGGCGAAAACGCCAACTTGAAGTATTAGATGAGATGAAGAAGGCCGGTCTCCTGCGGGATGCGATGTGCGGAATTTGCTTGGCGGACCGAAACTTATGTCTTCTGCACAAAGTAATAGTGGTTCTCGCTTTCATCCCAGAGTGTTCCAACCAACAACATACTTTCGGCCTCCAATGCTTTTCGGTATGCCTCTTGGCCCAATGAGATTGAGATTCGCTCGGTCATTGCATCGCGCCAGGTACAGCTTTGCCTCGGGGCGGTGAATAGCAATCTGCCACCACTTTGCAAAACGCCAGCAACTTTCCCAATCAACCTACGCTGAGCTTCCACATCTAGCAGAAAGAGAAGCCCCCAGGCGACCACACCTTCAAAAGGTTGATCGAAGAAGCCTGAATCCTCCACGGCGGCACACTCAACTGGGACGTTTGGAAAGTTGGTTCGGAATGCTGCGACCATCGTTGGCGACGCGTCTACTCCGTACACTTTGCACCCACGTTCGATCAGAGCCTGCGAAATGGGTACGCCGGTTCCGCATCCTAGGTCGAGGACGGTTGCACCAGCAGACAGCATCTGGGACCAGTCAGCCACAACCGATTTTCCGACCCCTGACTGGTTCCGTCCGCGCTCGGATATGAATGTCAGCGCGATTTCTTCGTAGCCATTCGACTTATCGGGGAAGTTTAGCATTTCGCGAAGACCCGCAGTGTTTGCCGATTCTGGAGGTATTGTCAGTTGAACGACGCCGAAAAATCTCAGGTCAAACAGACAAGTCCCGGTAAACGGTGCCGGCTCAGGCGGCTACTCTCCCAGAAAATGCGTTTCAAGTCCGACCTCCCGCCGACGATGGTGATTCATGCACCAGTGCCAGTCTGACCGATTCGATAAGCTCACGGTGAAGGACGATTATCTCGTCCTCTCTCTTCTCAATTTCTTGGAAGTCCGCGTAGCTGGTCACTCGTTTTTCCAGAGCAACCGCCTGTTCAGCATTCAGTTCCTTTAGCTTGGCAAGAATCGCCTTCTGTGTCTGGGTAAGCTCCATTTTTTCCCTCGTTCGATGTGCCTGATTGGGCGGCGCGGTGAGCGGTCTAGTGACCAGCTCTATCTCCACTTCAACCGGTTGCGGCACTTCCGGCAATCTGTTCAAGGGACTGTTTTCGGGTACCGGTAGGACAGGCTTCGCGTTTCCCTTCAACCCTGTTCGTTTACGCCAGTGGCGTGAAGGTTGCAACATACTCTGACGATGAAACCATGCGTGGAACAGAACGAAGAAAACAGCACGATATAAGCGGAACATTGAAGGCCGCTGAACGTCCTGGACCATCTGAATAGGTTAGTTGACGCCGTAAAGGTGCTGTCCAACCGAGTCTAAATTGATCCTCATGAGCCGTCGACGACGCGACTCACGGTCATCTAGACCGTCATCTTATCTCGGCCAGCGGCGACGAAAATGGAACTTTCTGTAAGTTGTGCTCGATTAACGGGCTACCTCCCAAGTGGAATTTTGGCAGGGACAACTGATTACCGGTTTTCTCGCGCACTAGGGGCTTGTTTGCGACTCGCCCGGATTTGCTGAACGGACGATCCGTTCCGAAGCGGGGCTCAGGTGCGGACGTCGAGGCGTCACGTTGGTAGTGCCTTACCCTTGGTCTCCGGCCCTGCAAACGGCGTCACTACCAACCCCACAATATAGACAAGCGAGATCATCGCTGCTGCAGGTCCTATACCGCCAAAAGAAGAGACCAACCAACCGGCGAAGAGTGGGCCTAGGGCGGCGACAATTCGCGAAGTGTTGGAGACTAGGCATATTGCCGAGCCGCGGACGCGGGTCGGGAACAACTCTGGCAGATAGACGGTCACCCAAGCGAATTGGCCGCCGCTGAAAAAGCCACTTGCGGCAGTCATGACGAACAGCGCCCGGCCACTGACCAGCAGAAAGAGGCACAACGACAATACCAGCGCGCCCAAGTAGTACAGCCACGCAGTTGGCTTGCGACCGAGGATATCGGCCAAGAATCCCAGCGTGAGATAACCCGCCACCGAGCCGATGCTGAACATGAGGCCGGCCATTGAAGACGAGAATTGGGATGGTTTTCCCGCGATGGCCGATAACTGCGCAGCGTACTGGGGAATCCACGTGGACACCGACCACCATCCGACGACGGTGGTGATGGACATTAGCAGCAAAAGGCCGACTCGGCGACGCGACTCGGGGTCAGACCAAATGCGAGTCACGGTGAACTGCACCAGTTCCCTGTCCTGCGGCGAGGCACCGCCCATTTCCAGTCGCACCCGAGCTTCTTGCCGCTCCCGGTTGGCAGCCACCCACAGCGCTGGTTCCTCTACACAGCGCCGAAGATACAGAAGCACGAACGCTGGCAAAATGCCGATGACGAACATATAGCGCCACGAGGAAGGTCCAAGCGGATTCAGAAGCAGCCAAATGCCCGAAGCCAGAAGCATACCGACGCCATAAGCGGAGTGGAGTGTACCACCGGCCCGCCCGCGCGATACGGGTGGCCAAGACTCGGCCACGATCGCGGCGCCCGGTCCCCACTCAGCGCCTAGCCCGATTCCCGTGCAGAACCGGAAGGCGAGAAGGGACCAGAAGTTCCAGGAGAGCGCTGTCAGGCCGGCAAAAATGGCGTAGCACAGGATCGAAAGCATGAGCATGCGTTTGCGGCCAATATAATCCGCGAGTACGCCTGCGGTGATTCCGCCGACGGCCCATCCAAGCAGAGTCACGGTGAGCAGGGCGCCCGTGTAGATTGAGGCCTGTGGCAGCTGTTCCGGCGAAAGAACTTGCCGCAGGGCCGGCGTGATCACGAGGACAAGCGCCCAGGTCTCGTAGCCATCGAACATCCACCCCAGCCATGAGGCGAACAGCGCTCTCCAGCTCGCCTTGCCAATGGACGTGGCCCACGGTTCGACTGTTGAGACGGTCGCTGCCATAATTAGCCGCCGTTATACCACCTTTGGTGGATCGTGTAGCGGAGACTCTGCACAGACCTGTGAGACATTTCGACTCTACGAGCAGCGTGGCTCTGGTCGGCCGCTCGGGAACAAGCCCAAGAGTGATAAATCAATTGGCCAGGTCCCGGTTAACGGTGCCAAATCGGAAAGTAGCCTGATGAGGCTGTTGATGCTCATTGGATTTGGGCTGGGGCGCTGATGCTGGCCCAATTTGCCTTACTTCTGCGGAATGCACGGGCAAAAGTCAAAAGACTGGGCGGGCCGCGAGTCAGTTTGGACCACTCTAGAGTTGCAGCCTTGCGTACTCAGGGACTCGGCTGGAAGCAGATTGCGGCTGTGTTGCAGGTTGGTGTCGGAACCCTTTGCCGTCTGATGAAAGACGGTTCGACCTGTCCTGAAGGCCGGGGCGCAACACGACACACCCGTTGTTGATCCATTTGTTGATGTAAGAACGCAGGGCTAATCTGAGGCGGTCCCCTTTGAATCGGGGGAAACAATGTGTAGACAAGATTGTTGTCGGAATCGAGGTACAAAATGCCTGAAGCGAAAGGAATGTGGGAAGGTTTGATGGATTTTTCCTTCCGTAGATACGCCACCCCAACGAATCTGAAATTTCTGTATGCGACACACCTACTGGGAGGGCTAATAGCCGGCGTTGCCTGGGTCGTTCTGGCGTTTCAGAAGGCGCCAGTTCAGGGTTTGCTCACCCTCATTGGCGCACTGGTTGGATACTTTTTGTGGATTCTCTACTGTCGGGTCGCGCTCGAAGTTCTCGCGGCAGTTTTTCGTATCGCCGATGCCGCAGCCCCAAGCCCGCAACAACAGGGCTACACGGAGCAGCAACTCGCAGAAATGGTTGGCTCACGCTAAGACTGCCGCGTGAGATTGACCCAACGGGACCCGCTGCCGCCAGCCAGCGAATGCTAGGTTCCAAAAACCCCCTCGCCCGCTTCAATCAAGTCGAGCAGAATCAGCATCAGCTTTGGCGCGGGCTAGGGTTCCGAAATCAGAGATGTTTGTGAAAGGCGTGCACTGCCACGAATCGGTCTTAGCAGCCCAACGATTGATACATGGGCTGCCGTCGGCGGCTGATCCGTAAACCGCAGGCCGCGGGCTAACAGCTGTAGGAAGACACCGCGCTGGTCTCGATCACACGCGCAAGAAGCAGACTCGATTGGTCCAGTCCCACTCTGAGGCCTTTTGCGAAAGATTGCTCAAGGCTCGTATGAGGCCAAGAATATCCGACGCGCGA
>Ga0306926_10003395_pt1 | contig 16479 bp, 12 predicted proteins | sample flu12Cox44000178_FD_203759 | JGI IMG/M metagenome (GOLD analysis project Ga0306926, IMG submission 203759) | Lab enrichment of tropical soil microbial communities from Luquillo Experimental Forest, Puerto Rico - flux8day.12C.oxic.44.000.178 (v2)... | ecosystem: Environmental > Terrestrial >... | reverse complement strand
TCTTCGTGGCCACCCCTGGCCTGACCCCGATCGCCACCTCCCCGGCGCCGGCGGCCACGCCGCCCGCCCACAATTACGGCTACTGACACCGCCAGCTGCCCCCGGCCGCTAACCCCTGCCTGCAGGCAGAGCGCAGCGGCCAGGGGACGCCGCGGCGATGACGCCAGCGCTGGCCAGCTGCCCCCCAGGCCTCCCGCCGGTCAGCGCCGGCCCCAGCCGCAGCACGACGACATCGCGAACTGCCCGCCACTAACTTGCCAAGCGAAACGGCTCGGCTAGCTGGCACAGAACAACCATTCGGGTGCAGCACGGACAGTCAACCCACTGTCGAGGCCGCTGCCCAGAACGGCGGGTATGCGGGCTGCGATCGCATTCTCAGCGGCTCCAATGGTCGACCCGTGTACCCGCCCAATGGGGGTTAAGGCTGGGCTAAGGCCGACCGGCTCAAAGGCCATAACCTGGAAGGCGAGGCTACGGCGGCTACCGGATGCTGTTCGGGCCCGCCCACGATACCGGGAGTACATCATGACGACCGAGAAGGCCATCCTGGCCGGCGGCTGCTTTTGGGGCGTGCAGGATCTCCTCCGCAAGCTCCCCGGCGTGATCTCGACCAGGGTGGGCTACACCGGCGGTGATGTGCCGAATGCGACCTATCGCAACCACCGCGGCCACGCCGAAGCGATCGAGATCATCTTCGATCCAGACAAGATCTCCTACCGGGACCTGCTGGAGTTCTTCTTCCAGATCCACGACCCGACCACGCTGAACCGGCAGGGCAACGACATCGGGACCAGCTACCGGTCGGCCATCTTCTACCTCAGCGACACGCAGAAGCAGACCGCCGAGGACACCATCGCCGACGTCGACGCCTCCGGCCTGTGGCCGGGCAAGGTGGTCACCGAGGTATCACCTGCCGGGCCGTTCTGGGAGGCCGAGCCCGAGCACCAGGACTACCTGGAGAACTACCCCGACGGCTACACCTGCCACTTCGTCCGGCCGGGCTGGAAGCTGCCGCACCGCGCGGGCAAGGTCACATCCTGAGCTGCCGCGCCTCGTTAAGACGGGCAGGTTTCGCCTCTGCTTCCGGCAGGAAGCAGTGCCCCATCGGTCCCGGTACCAGGGCGGCGCGTACACCTGCGTGCAGGATCATGAGGTCATCGCTGGTCAGGGGCGTACCTCGGCGGACGGGCGGCGGCAGCCGACGCGCCGCCTCGGCGGTGCCATACCGACCGCGCGGCGCTGCCGACACGAATGGCCACCGGTACCGCGACTGGACGCAAGACTGCCCGACATGCATCGCTTGGCGCGCATGCGGGGAGCGTTGAGATCCAGCGCCGAACGGCGGATACTTGCGCATTGCCGCAGATCAGCGCGGGTTACAAACTGTGATCCGATTCCGGGCCGGGTCCCGCGCCCCCTGCCGAGTATGCATTTGTCAATGAGCTATGCGAGTTCGTGCGGCAGTGGCGCATATCGTCCCGTTCTGGGCGCCGTGAGATCGCGCGTGTGATCCGTTCTTAGGACCCGCTCGGCAGGCCTGATGTCGACCTTCGGCCGCGCCCTGTCTGTAACGGTCGCCGGGGCCTGACTTTGTCCTGCGGCCAGCGTTGTTCCTAACCGGGCGGACGCGGGGTCAAGGCTACGGCGATCGGCTGGTCCCCCGGGTACCGGAGTTGGTCAGGGTCAGCCCGATGCGCCCGGCCTTCGCCGTTACCGCGAGATCGAAGGAAAGACCGGGCCAGCCGATCACGGTAAGGTCGCGCGGGCTGGTGAGCCGCCGTGCCGGTCGGCCCGGCTGGATCATTTCCGCGACGGTCTGCCCGGTTGTCACCACCGTGTCGCTGGTCAGCGCGTTCTCGGCGGTGGCGATCAGCCGCTGGCTCGTTGTCATGACGTTCGGCAGCAAGGTGGTCAGGTCGCCGGGCTGGCCAAGGACGGTTCCGTAGAGCGTGACCTTCCGGCTGGCGATTCTGCGTACCGCCGCGAACAGCAGGCAGCCTCCCGAGTAGGTGGCCGATCCGGTCTTGATGCCGATCACGCCGTCGGTTCCCAGCAGCGTGTTGCGGTTGTGCACTAGGCCGGCGACCGGTACGGTCGCGGCCGATTCGGCGACGATCGCGGCGAACGCGGTATCGCGCATCGCGGCTTCGGCCAGTTTGACCTGGTCGGGAGCGGTGCTGACGGTGGAGGGAGCATAGCCGGAAGGATCGGTGTACCGGGTGTGGCGCATGCCCAGCCTGGCGGCGGCGGCATTCATCTTGCGCACGAATGCGGCCCGGCTTCCGGCGTCCCAGCGCGCCAGGATCTGAGCGATATTGTCAGCGGAGGGCAGCAGCAGCGCCTCGAGCGCTTGCCGCTCGGTTAGCCGTTCGCCGGCCCGGACCGGGATCAGGGACTCATTGGCTGCTAGCTCGGCCTGGTACGCGCCCGCCTCGGCAGCAGTCACGGTGAGCACCGGCTGGCCTGCGGCCAGCGGGTGATCGGCGAGGATCACGTAGCCGGTTATGACCTTGGCGAGACTGGCGATCGGCTGCGGTGTACGGACCGGCCCCGACGATCCCAGCGACCCGATGCCCGGGATCGTCACGACGGCTTGGCCCGAAACCGGCCAGGCCAGATACGGCCTGCGCCCGCGAACGGTAATGGTCGCCGGCAGCCGCAGGACGAGCCGGGGCGCGGCAACCGCGCGGGCGGACGGCCCGGGGCGCGGTACGCCGGTCACCTGGTTCGGCCCCGCCACAAACACCACGCCAATGCCAACACCCCCGGCGATGACCGCGGCGGCCAGGGCCACCACCGCTGGCCGACGGTGCAGGCGCCCTCGGTGACGGCCATCCAGGCCGCTGGCCCGCCGATAGAACACCGGCCGGCCAGCCGGCGAACCAGCATCCAGATGGTGCCTACGGTTCCCCGGCAACCACCGCGGAGCCGGATCTGGGGAAGGCACGGGTCCGTTCTAAACCAGGTGCATAGCAGGACCGTAACGGCTTGTTGAGGATGCCGGGCCAGAAGGCGGCACGCCAGCCCCTCCCGCCATTCCCGCCCCGGAACAGATGCCCGACTTCGGCGTCGGCCAGATCTAGCCACTTCCCCGGCCCACGGCACCGGCAGGCAGGGTGACGGCCGCATCGTTAGATCGAGCCGAGCATCCACATCTATGCGCCACAAACACGGTCGTCTTAGCCCCGTAGGCATCCAGAACGGCGGTTATCGGACCGGGGGCCTTCACGGTAGGTGACCGCCGGAGCAGCGCGCGCCGACATTAAGGACGTGAGCTGCCGCATGACACGGCCGACCAGCGCTGGGAGAATGGCGCGATGAGTCCGCGAAGCCGTGGCCGCCCGCCCGGTCGTGGCCGCCGCCAGCAGCTCAGGCGGCCAGGCCCGCGCCGGGGCGGGCCGCACCTGGCGGCGGTGCCGGCGGGTGGCGAAACCTCCGGGTCCGAGGAGGAGGCGCCGGATTGCTGGTTCGACGAGCCTGAACTGGGCGACCGGCGGTCTTGGGCGCTTCCCCGTGCGCATGGGACCTACCAGGGGCTCGACTTGGAGCTGCTGGACCCGGGCGACGAGGACGACCGCGCCATGCTGATCGAGGCGCTGCACCCGGAGTTCGCAGACGCGCTGCACAGTGAGAATGACGTGATCGTCGACGGCCGGGCCGTCAATCCGAGGCTGCACGTGGCCATGCACCAGGTGGTGGCGAACCAGTTGCTGGCCGATGAGCCGCCCGAGGCATGGCAGACGGTGCAGCGCCTCGCCGGGCTGGGCTATGACTGGCACAACATCATGCACATGATCGCCGCGCTGGTCACCGAGGACGTCCACGCGGCGCTCAAGGAACACCGCCAGCCCGACCCGGCCGCTTACGCCAGGCGGCTAGGCGAACTGCCCGGCGACTGGCCACCACCAGAAACCGCCCGCTAAGCGCGGCGCGGATCAGCAGTCGCGGACTGCGGCCCTCTGGCAACAAGCCCGCTTCGCGGCAGAAGAGTGAGTTGTGCCCTCTGCTGGCCTTGTGGCCCGGGTAAGGTCAATACGAGTAGGCCAGTCAGCGCCCTTCTACGTGTGTTCGCGACAAGGAAATCGTGATCATGGCAATTTTCAGACAGGTATGCCCGTTCCATGGCGACGAAGATATTCAGGGAGTCCCCACAGGCAATAGCGATGGTTCGCTGTCTTTTACGTGCACGCGAACGGGGGGCCATCCGTAAAGTGGCCCCCACAGCTGGCTACATGTGCCGCAGCCGGACGGGTTGCCGGGCATCGAGGGTTATGCGGCAGAACTCGGCTTGGCGACTGAACTGCCTGCGGCGATCACGCAATACAGGGGACAATGGATCGAATACGGTGTTGCGGAACGAGCGTACGCGCTGCAGTGCTCTGACGATTTCGCAGCCATTGTGGGCCGATACGGTCACACCGCGATCAGGGCCAAGAAGTACACAGCATCAGCCTTCCTTGCCGGTGTACTCGGCGGGCTGAGCAGGCATGGAGCGTTATTCAAAACCTCTTTTTTCAGGGCAGTTACGTGCACAGCGCGCATACCTGAGAAATCGCGCGACACGCCGTGGTCCATAATTAAAGAGCAACGGCTCTCCTGAAAGGAATTGAGAGTTCCGACCAAAGAATTCTCAAGCCGAGGAGAACCGTTGCGCTACTATCGTACCACCGGCCTGATCCTCACGCAGATGCAAGAACTTGTCCGCCGAGTGAATGACGTGCTTGACGCGCCCTGGATTATGCCTACCGGTCGGCCTAAATCCCTGCGGCTGTACAAGGCGGTCGAGGCAGCCTGCATGTATCTGCGTCAGAATGCCACGCAGGAATTCATCGGTGATATCCGGGACACGTCACAGTCCACCATTTCCCGCTACCTGGCGGTTCTCGTGCCGCTGGTGAAATCGGTGCTGGAGGAGTTCGTACCGTCCGCAGCCGATGCCATCGAGGTCGTGAAGGGCCGGGTTATCCTGGTAGACGGTACGCTGACGCCCTGCTGGTCCTATGAGGAGCACCGGGAGTTGTGGAACAAGAAGCACAAGACGACGGGCTTCAACACGCAATTGATATCTCTACTCGACGGGTCCGCCGTCTGGATATCGGGCCCGCTGCCCGGCAAGACTCACGACGCAAAGGCTTTCAGGGAGACCGGGGCCGACAGTATTGTAAAGGAATCCGGCGGCGGGTTCGGCGACAAGCGTTACCAGGGCAGCGGTCTGGTAACACCGAAGAAGAAGCCGCAGGGCGGCGAGCTAACCATGTCCGACAAGGAATACAATTCCCAGATCGCGTCATTCCGAGCGCCGGTCGAGAGGCTTGTCGCTCACTTCAAGAACCGGAAGATATTCCATTCCGACTACCGCCGCCCATACTCGACCTACGATGACGCATTCGATGCCGCCCGCGGACTTTTCTTCTTCTCTATCACCTGGGGTTTTGAATAACGCTCATGGTTCGGGACACGGTTTGCGCCATGAGCGTTGCCGCGCTGCCCGCGTCCATGCCCGCTCCGCCGGCCATCCATGGCCGGCGGGCGACCCCCTCACGCGGACAGCCTCCAGCCCCGAAGCACTTGGGAGCTCCCAACCGCTCTGTGGCGAGGCGCTCGACTCGTTGTCGGCCGTTGGTGGAGCACCGCGTCGTAGCTCGCTTTCCGCGCTAAGCAGGTTGGGCCTCGTCGCGCGAGGTCCCCCGCTTCCGAATTTTGCGGGAAGCGTGTCGCGCACCCCGCTTTCGGATTAACGGGGTACTCCTCGCCCGTCGTCGTCGGGGACCGGCGAGCCGAGTCATGCTGGACCCTGCAGGTGGCGAAAAGCACGTCGCTGACGAGGGCCGGCCCGACACCTGCCTTCGTGCTCGCGCACGTATCCAGCGCCGACAGTGTCCGCGTGGCTGCCTTTGTCCAATATCAGCAGCGCGACCGCCGGCGGGATGGCTGCTGCTCACATGCTTGCAACGTCCAGACTCCTGGCTAGCGCCGAGCTCGGCCGTGGAGCGCTCGCTGGCGTCGGACGCGCCTTCCGCGCTGAGCGGGGAAGTCGGCGTCGCGACCGAGATGCTGCTGACGAAGGCAGACCGGTGTCGGACAACGGGGCGTGCGCCGACGGATTACGCCTTCAGCGCCAGCGAGCGCTTCGTGGCCGTTGCTCCGTTCGAGCGGTCACGTTGAACCAGGTCGCCGGACGGGCTTCTGGCGCGTAGCTCACGCTCGCTCCCCGGTACTCAAGATCGGCAGCCGATCTCGGTCGCCACGCCGAGCTGTCCGGCGTGTCGGTGTCGGCGACCGTGTAGTACTCCCGGATCGGCCAGCGACGCCGAGTTCATGGCGCGCAACGTGAGCGCCGAGCGCCCCGTAGGCCAGGTCAAGCCCCTCAACTAACCCGGTCCCCCGTCGAACCCCGTCCGGCTCAAGTTCGCGCCCGTGAGTTGCCCTTGGTTGACACACACGGGTGGCGTGCCGAAGGCCGCCTTCGCGGCTGAACTAGGATCGGAGACGCGATGTCAGGCGATGAAGCGGCACCCGAGCCGGCGGGTTTGCGCGGGCGTGGTTCGGAGTGCGCCTCGCTTGACGACTTGGTCGTCGCGGTGCGTGCCGGCGGGAGCCGAACGCTTGTGGTCCACGGCGAGGCTGGCATCGGCAAGACGGCGCTCCTCGACTACGTCGCCGCGTCGGCCGTGAATGTCCGGGTTCTGCGGGCCACGGGTGTCGAGTCTGAGATGGAGCTGGTCTTCGCCTCGTTGCACCAGCTGTGCGCGCCCCTGCTCGGCGCTCTGGAACGGCTCCCACCGCCGCAGCGCGACGCGCTAGCGGTCGCTTTCGGACTGGCGCTCGGCTCGCCGCCTGATCGATTTCTTGTCGGACTGGCCATCTTGACGCTGCTGTCGGAAGCGGCCCAGAAGCGGCCTTTGATCTGCATCGTCGACGACGCACAGTGGCTCGACGAAGCGTCAGCCGGAACTCTTGCGTTCGTCGCGAGACGTCTGTTTGCCGAGTCGGTGGGCCTGTTCTTCGCCGCGCGCAGTGTCCCAGGCGATCTCCGCGGGCTCCCGGAGCTCGAAGTTTTCGGCCTCCAGAACGGAGAAGCCCGCGCGCTCTTGCGATCGGCCCTGCCGTTTCCGCTTGACGAGACCGTGCGTGAGCGCATCGTCGCCGAGACGAAAGGAAACCCACTCGCGCTGCTCCAGCTTCCTCGCGGTCTGACCGTCACCGAGCTTGCGGGCGGCTTCGGGATGTTGAACGCTCCACGGCGGACGTTGTTGGAGCGTCTCGAGGAGAGCTTCGAACGTCGGCTAGGAGCGTTGTCGGATCGCGCTCGACTCTTGTTGCTCGTCGCCGCCGCGGAGCCGGTCGGCGACCCGTTGCTCGTCTGGCACGCCGGTGAACGGCTCGGCATCGAGCCCGCCGCCGGAGACGAAACCGACGGTCTGATCACGATCAGCGAGTCGGTCCGGTTTCGACATCCGCTTGTTCGCTCTGCGGTTTACCGGTCCGCACCAGCCGGGCAGCGCCGGCGTGTGCACCTGGCACTGGCGGAGGCCACTGATCGGCAAGCCGATCCGGATCGACGTGCGTGGCACCTCGCGGCGGCAGCCGGTCGCCCCGACGACGACGTGGCCCTCGAGCTGGAGCAGTCCGCTGGCCGTGCCCAAGCTCGTGGCGGCATCGCAGCGAGCGCTGCCTTCCTGCAACGTGCTGCGGTGTTGACAGAGAACCCGGTGTCGCGTGCTGAGCGTGCGTTGGCAGCGGCGCAAGTGAGCCTTCAGGCGGGAGCGTTCGGCGCGGTGCTCGAGCTCCTTACGACGGCGGAGACAGGACCGCTTGACGAGTTCCAGCGAGCGCGGGTGGCTCTCGTGCGCGGTCATCTCTCCTTTGCCTCAGGCCCTCGCAGCGACGCTGCATCGCTGCTTCTGACGGCCGCGCAACAGCTCCAACCGTTCGACCTGCAGCTCTCTCGGGAGACCTACCTCAACGCGTGGGCGGCGGCGATCGTATCGGGAAAGTACGCGGGACCGCATGTCCTCCGGGAAATCTGCCACTCGATCCGTGCGCTTCCGGCACGCGTCGGCCAGCCGCTTCCGCTCGACCTGCTCCTCGACGCCCTTGCGCAGCTGGCCATCGACGGCTACGTCGCCGCTGCACCGGCGCTCAAACGCGCCAAAGAGGCTGTCCTCGATCTTCCGGCCGAGATCACCATCAGGTGGGGATGGCTCGCCCCCGCGCCCGCCAGCATCATGTGGGACGACGAGTTGGAGCGCGCGATCGTCGCCCGGTCCGTTCAGACTCTCCGCGATGCGGGAGCCCTCGCGGCGCTCCCGCTTCAGCTGAATGGAGTGGCTCAGGAGCAGGCTTGGATGGGCGACTTCGCTGGTGCGCGCGCAACGATCGCCGAGAGCAAACGGGTCGCCGCGGTGACGGGCAGTCGTTTCGCGGATTTCGCGTCACTGAGGCTCGAGGCGCTGCGAGGTAACGAGGAGAACACGTGCGCGTTGATCGCTCGTGTCCGAGCGCAGGCGGCTGAACACCAATCCTTCGCGCTGTCGCATGCGGACTGGGGTGCGGCAGTCCTGTACAACGGTCTTGGCCGCTACGAGGAGGCGGCTGTCGCTGCACAAAGGGCCGCTTCGCCTACGTTCGAGTTCTACGTCGACAAGCGGGCTCTCGCCGAACTGGTCGAGGCCGCCGTTCGCCTCGGGCAGCTCGACGTTGCGCAGAGCGCGCTTGAGCGGCTCGTCGAAACGACGGAGCCTGCCGGCACCGACTTCGCGCGTGGGATCGAGGCACGCTCGCGTGCGCTGCTGGCCGACGGTTCGGACGCAGATGGCCTGTACCTCCTCGCGATCGACGTTCTATCGCGAACCAAGCTTCAGCCTGAAGTCGCCCGCGCCCACCTGCTCTACGGAGAGTGGCTGCGCCGTGCGGGGCGACGGGTCGACGCACGCAGGCACCTTCGGACGGCCCACGGGATGTTCGACGCGATTGGGATGGAGGCGTTTGCTGAGCGTGCGCGGCGCGAGTTGATCGTCACGGGCGAGAGAGTTCGCAAGCGCACTCCGGAAACGCGCGACGACCTCACACCGCAAGAGGAGCAGATCGCCAGGCTCGCGCGCGACGGTCTATCGAGCCCTGAGATCGGCGCGCAGCTCTTCCTCAGCTCACGCACCGTCGAATGGCATCTCCGCAAGGTGTACGCCAAACTCAAAGTCGGCTCGCGCCGCGAGCTTCGGGCCGCACTTCCTCAGCGGAATCGGCCGGTCCGCGATTAGCCAAAACCCTGTTCGCGCAGCACGTCACCTCGGCCAAGGCCAGTGGGTGATGCGAACCAGGGTCGATGACGGCGCGCGAGTGGTCCGAGCAGCTTAGGGGCGTCGACGAAGCCACGCTCGATGGCTCGCACCGCTACCCAGGAGAACCGCCTTGACCAATGGAGGAACCGCGCTCGTCGCGGAGGCCGACTACGCGCAGCTCCCGTCTCGTGCTCGAGCACGCCTGCCGGGACAACAACGGCCTGTACGACACGCTGCACGAGGTCTACGTCGAGCACGGTGAGCCGTCGGCGGGCCACCGCTCGGCGAGATGCTGGTTCCCAACGGGGACAACAGGACGGGTGCTACCGGAGGTAATCGAGGCCGCCGTCAGGAATCGACAGTCCGAGATCGCGCAGGAAGCGATGGACCAAGTCCCGAGTATGTGCTCGAAGAGTCCGATTGGGCAGCGTGATGCACGCCCGATCGCACGCCTTGGCGACCGACCGCGGCGAGGTCGAGCTTTAGTACGCGGAAGCGGTCGAGCTGCTTGCCCGTACCTAGTTCCGGACGGAGCTCGCAGGTGCCCACCTGCTGTATGACGAGCCCAGATCTGAGGGCCGAGCCACGACACACCGGTGGGCGCCGGGTCCGTGCAGACCAGTGGGTATTACGGGCGCGACGGACGCGGCTGTCAGCCAAGCTCTGGAAGCCTACGAACCCAACACAGAGCGGCCCGCAGCCTGGCCGCTCAGTGACGAAATGACACCAGGACGAGCACGTCGCCAATCACAGATCGAGGAGGAGGCACATGGCCGTTATGACGCAAGAGCCGGCCTCTGGCACCGAGATTCGCCCGTTCCGCGTCGAGAATCTCGAAGAGGAGATCGTTGATCTGCGCCGGCGCATCGCAGCGACGCGTTGGTCGAGCAAGGAGCTGGTCGCCGACCGCTCGCAGGGGGTCCAGCTCGAAGTCCTGCAGGCGCTCGCCCGCTACTGGGGGACCGAGTACGACTTCGGGCGCGTCGAGGCGCGCCTGAACGCGCTTCCCCAGTTCATGACAGAGATCGATGGCGTGGACGTCCACTTCATCCACGTCACGTCGGCGCGCGAGAACGCGCTGCCGCTGCTCATGACCCACGGCTGGCCCGGCTCGGTGATCGAGCTGCTCGACACCGTCGGCCCGCTGACCGATCCGACGTCGCACGGCGGCAACGGCGGGGACGCCTTCCACCTCGTCATGCCCTCCTTGCCGGGGTACGGCTTCTCTGGCGAGCCTCTCGAGATCGGGTGGGATCTGGATCGGACGGCACGGGCGTGGGCCAAGTTGATGCGCCGTCTCGGCTACACCCGCTACGTCGCCCAGGGCGGCGACGTCGGCGCCGGCGTCACCGACGTGATGGGACGCCAGCAGCCCACGGGTCTGATCGGCATCCATACCAACCTCTTGGTGCCCGCGCTGAACGGGCCGATGCCGACTAGCACCGAGGAGGAGCGCGCGGCGGCGGCGCAGATCGCCCTCTTCCAGAAGTCGGGAAACGGCTACTTCGTCGAGATGGCCACCCGGCCGCAGACGATCGGCCACGCCCTCCTCGACTCGCCGATCGCCCTCGCAGCCTGGATGATCGACCACGACACGGACGCCTACTACAAGATCGCCGGGGCCTTCGTCGACGGGCGACCCTCGGGCAATCTCACGCGCGACCACATCCTCGACAACATCACGCTGTACTGGCTGACCGGCACGGGCGCGTCCGCCGCCCGATCGTACTGGGAGGCCTACGGCCCCGACGCCCCGGCCGCCGGCCGGCAACCGCTGCCGCCGTCGACGATCCCATTCGCCTTCACGACCTTCCCGGGCGAGATCTGGCGGACGCCGCGCAGCTGGGTCGAGGCGAGCTACCCGAATGTCATCTACTTCAACGCCGTCGAGCGGGGCGGCCACTTCGCCGCCTGGGAAGAGCCCGAGCTCGTCACAGCCGAGATCGCCAACGCGTTCCGGTCGCTGCGTTGAAGAAAGGAGCCGACATGTCAGACGCAACACCCACGGTCGTGCTCGTACACGGTGCGTTCGCCGACGCCTCGAGCTGGAGCGGCGTGATCGAGAGGCTGCAGGGCAAGGGCGTAACCGTCATCGCCCCGGCTAATCCACTGCGCGGGGTCGCGCACGACTCCGCCTACACCGCAGCCGTCTTCGAGCAGATCGACGGGCCCGTGCTCGCGGTCGGCCACTCATACGGCGGCGCCGTGATCACGAACGCCGCAACAGACGCGAAGAACGTCGTCGGCCTTGTCTACGTTGCCGCATTCGCACCCGAAGAGGGTGAGACTCTCGGCGCCGCCGAGGCGAACTCGAAGGACAGCGTCCTGAACAGCGCGCTCGTACCCCGGCAGTATCCGACGGCGGACGGCGGGTCAGCGGCGGAGTTCTACATCGACCCGGCGAAAGCGCGCGATGCATTCGCGGGCGATCTCTCCGACCAGCAGGCGGCGCTGATCGCCGCCACGCAGCGCCCCGTCGCCGAGTCGGCCTTCTCCGAGCCGAACGGGCCGCCGGCGTGGAAGCACCTGCCCTCCTGGACCGTCCTCGCCAAGAGTGACAAGGCTGCGGGCACCGACGTCGTCCGCTCGATGGCGGAACGGGCCGGCTCGACGATCACCGAGGTCGAGGGATCGCACGTGATCATGGTGTCCCAACCGAAGGCAGTGGCGGACGTGATCCTCGAAGCAGTGGCGGCGGTCGCGTCGGTCTCCGTCGTTGCGTGAGATGGCCTCCACGATCCCCGCGGCGGCGTCCTTCGGCACGCTCAGCCAGATCGACGCCGGACCGCTGAACGTCGGCTACGTCGACGCAGGCCCTTCCGACGGCCCCGTTGTCGTCCTTCTGCACGGCTGGCCGTACGACATCCACAGCTTCGTCGAAGCCGTCCCCTTGTTGACATCGGCGGGCTGTCGGGTGCTCGTGCCGCACCTTCGTGGCTACGGCTCCACACGGTTCGTGTCAGACGACACGTTCCGCAACGGCGAGCCGGCCGCGCTTGCCCTCGACGTCATCGACTTTCTCGATGCCCTCGGGCTCCAAAGCGCAATCCTCGCTGGCTTCGACTGGGGGGCACGAAGCGCTGACATCGTCGCTGCGCTGTGGCCGGAGCGTTGCGCCGGCCTCGTGGCAGTCAGCGGCTACCTGATCGGAAGCCAGGCGGCCGGCAAGCTGCCCCTGGCGCCGGAGGCCGAGCTGCAATGGTGGTACCAGTACTACTTCGCCACCGAGCGCGGCCGCGCGGGATACGAGAAGTACCGGCGCGAATTCGCGAAGCTCATTTGGCGAACGGCTTCACCGAAATGGGCCTTCGACGATGCCACCTTCGATCGCAGCGCCGCGTCCCTCGAGAACCCGGATCACGTCGCGATCGCGATTCACAACTATCGCTGGCGACTGGGACTCGCCGACGGCGAAGCTCGATACGGCGAGACGGAGAAACAACTCGCGGAAGGTCCGGTCATCACCGTGCCCGCCATCACGCTCGAGGGTGACGCCAACGGCGCACCACATCCGGACCCAAGCGCATATGCCGCGAAGTTCTCCGGCACCTATTCGCACCGAACGATCGAGGGTGGCATCGGACACAACCTTCCCCAGGAAGCCCCGGCGGCGTTCGCCGATGCCGTCCTCGAAGTAGGCGGGATCCGCAAGTGAGCCTCTTCGACAAGCAACGTAAGGCTGGAACGGCCGGACTACCAGTCGAGGGTCACCTGCCTGGCTTCCAGGGGCCACCGCCTGGCTCAACTCCGCGCCCCTGACTGAGGCGGATCTGCGCGGGAAGGTCGTCCTAACCGATTTCTGGACATACACGTGCATCAACTGGCTCCGCACACTCGGCTATGTCCGCGCGTGGGCCAAAAAGTACGAGGACCAGGGCCTGGTCGTGACGAAGGAGGCCACAGAACCATTGCGCAACCGCGGCTCTATCAGCTCGTTCGCGCGCCCGGATCGACCACCGACAGGACCCTTGAGATCACATTCCTCGCCGCCGTCGTCGAGGCCTACGTGTTCACGTTCGGCTAGCACGATGCTTCGCTCGGTAGCCAGCTTCCCCACGCGGATAGAGGCAGAGGTCGTTCAGGGACTGCTCGCCTCGGCGGGGATCGAGTCGTGGCCTATACACAGCCGTACGGAGACTAATTGTCACGATCGAATTAGCCTGCATCTGGTCACCTGGGAGGAGCTTCATGAGCGCTTATGTCATCGCTAATTACCGCATCACAAACCCGGATGGATATGCCGAGTACCCGCAGCACGTCTTGCAGTCGATTCTCAGCCATGGTGGCGAGTTCCTCGTCGCCGATCAACAGTCTGAGGTCCTGGACGGCTCCCCAGGGAACGTCACCGTCGTATGCCGCTTCGCGTCTAAAGAAACCGCAAAGGCGTGGTATGAGTCCGACGACTATTCGAACATCAGGCACCTCCGAACCGACAATTCGGAGGGCTTCTTGGCCCTATGCGACGAGGTCGTACTGCCCCGGTCAGACGAAGAAACGCGCGAGCCCGCTCGATCGGCGCAGCCCTGAGTTCGCCACAACCGCGCACGCTACCCATCGCCGAGGAATCGGCTCGACGTGGTGTCGGGCTTCTCTCTCGATCGAGCGTGCCGCGTCGGAACAACCAGATGGTGTTCGCAAGGCCGCGGTGGTCGGTCATGACATCGAACACCGCCGCGCCTGGTTGCCGGTCTCGACGGGATCGGCCTGGACCGCGAGCTGATCGCGGTGGCCGGGCACAGCTTGGGCGGCTGGACCGCCCTGGCCGCGCCCGGCAGCGAGCCGCGCGTGCGCGCCGTCGTCGCGCTCGCGCCCGGTGGTAGCTCGCGCCCGGTCCCGGGCGTGCTCCCGCTCACCTTGGCATTCGGCTGGGAACGAGCCGTAGGACTGCTGATCCTGGCTGGTGACCGCGACGTGCCTGTGCCGCTGGACGGGGTGCAGGAGATATTCGGCCGCGCTCCCGAGCCCAAGCAGATGTTCGTGCTGCACCGCGCCGGCCATCAGCATTTCGCCGACGACGTCGAGGCCAGCCACGAGGCGCTGCGGGCCATGACACTGCCCGGCCAGGCGTCGTGGATGACCGCGGCTATGCTGCCCATGAGCCAGCTGTGCCCCGGCGAGCACGGGCACACGTTCACCCGCGGCCTATCGCTGGCCCACCTGGACGCCGCCCTGCGCGGCAATGATGCGGCCCGGCGGTTCCTGGCCGGCGGCGCCCAGAGCGCCCTGGCCGCCCGCGGCGTGCAGGTAGTGCCGTACCAGCCCACCTGAGCTTCGCTGACGCCAGGAGATGCCCGTTGCGCCCAGCGGCCACGCGAGCGTGCCGAGCCACAGCCGGCCGGCGCCGTACGGCAGATCAGAGACATGCTCGGACATTGACCGGGCCGGCAGCCCGAGTCCAGCCGGACGCGCATCAGCAGAGATCACCAGCAGTTCCACCCGCGACCTGCCGACGTCCCCGCACCGCGCACACCACCAGGTACCATCATCGCCAGCTCAGCCTCGTCGTCCACGCAGGACACGACCCGCCACCGACGATGGCCCCGCCCGGCCACTGCGGCGGTAGCCGATGCGGTGACAGCGAGGTTCCAGCTGGCCTGCCAGGCCTGGTCGCTGACCAGGGTGCCGCGCAAGGTGTCGATGTTGTAGAAGGTGTCCAGGAAGCCCTTCATCCAAGCCGGGGTGTCGGCCCGGGCAGCTTGGGTGAACCCGTCGAACAGGCTTTGCGGCACCCCGTCGGGGTTGTCGGGTGCCTGCAGAAGGTAGGGCGGGATCGGGGAGACCAGCACGCCTTTCGCCACCCGCCCCGAACCAAAAGCACCGAGGTAGCGGGTGACCTCCCCGGTGCCCATCGAGTGGCCGGCCAGGATGGCGTCGCGCAGGTCGAGGTGTTCCATCAGGGCGTGCAGGTCAGCGGCGAAGGTGTCGTAGTCGTAGCCGGACGCCGGCTGGCTGGACTTGCCGAACCCGCGCCGGTCATAGGTGATGACCCGGTGCCCGGCGTCCAGCAGCACTGGGACCTGCTTATCCCAGGCACGGCCGCTGAGCGGGTAGCCGTGGATCAGCACGACGGGCTGGCCGGCGCCATGATCCTCGTAGTAGATCTCGATGTCGGTGTTGTTCTCCTGTCCGACAGTTACTGTGGCCATGGCGCTACCTTTCCCCTGGCCGGCATGCCCGGTGTCCGCGTTCCCGGGCCAGGCACCCGCCGATTTGATCTGCCGGCCGGTAGGGTCAGGGTCGCGCTTATTGTGGGCGCGTCGCGCCCGTAGAATTGCGGGCCGGTGCCCTGGAAATCCCGGGCCGGGTGCCCAAGTGCGCGGCCCGGCCCGCGCCAGGACCCGGGTGGTGCCCGGCAAGCCGGGCACAGGCAAGACCGTGCCGATTGACGACCTGGCAGGGCCGGCCTCGGAGTGCCGGATGGCGTGCGGTGGGCAAGCAGTCGCAGATGGAACCGGCCCTCGCGGGGTCATCGGCTGAGTACGCCAATGCATGGGTCATGATGCGCCTTTGCCCGCGCCCACAGCGGGAGGCGCGGCGGCCCCGTTGGGCCTGAGCGCCCGCCCGGCTCCTGGTGGGCCTGGCCGTACTCGGCTTGCTGTCCGAGGCGGCGAGGAGCGTCCGCTGGTCTGCGTAGCCGAGGACGGGCAGTGGCTGACCCGGGCCTCGACGCAGGCGCTAAGGTTCGCCGCCCGGCGGCTGACAGCCGACCCGGGTGGCGGGTATTCGCGCGGCACGGGTTCCAGGCGGGGACACAGATCATCGCTGAGACGCACGCCGATCCGACGGCATTGCTGGAGCTGCCGTGAGGGCTGACGTCGGCGCTACTGGCGGGCGGCTTCGGGCTCAGCGGCGCGATGCCGCTCGCCCGGCGGATCGAGGAGACCTTCAGATAAGCAGCCCCGGTGCTGACGGCGGTTGCGCGACTTGACCGACATCGGGCAGTGACCCGAACGGAGCCCGGCGGCCGACATGTCGCACCCGGGCCACCCAGATCCCGGGCCAGGGTATCGGCCCGCAATTCTACGGGCGCGACAGCACCGTCCCGAGAGCGACGATGGGCCATCGCCCGCAGGCAACTCGCAGGAGGACGCAGTCATGGCAGAGCCGACTCTTTATGAACGTCTTGGCGGGGCGTTCGCGATCGCAGCAGTGATCGACCACTTCAGTGATGCGGTCGTGCGCAACCCGATCACCGGAA
>Ga0306926_10003394_pt1 | contig 16485 bp, 16 predicted proteins | sample flu12Cox44000178_FD_203759 | JGI IMG/M metagenome (GOLD analysis project Ga0306926, IMG submission 203759) | Lab enrichment of tropical soil microbial communities from Luquillo Experimental Forest, Puerto Rico - flux8day.12C.oxic.44.000.178 (v2)... | ecosystem: Environmental > Terrestrial >... | reverse complement strand
CGGGATCTGCTACGCGGTGGCGTCAGCTGCCGCGATTCTCGCCATGAGCAAGGCGACTTCCGAGAGCGAGCACCTCAAGGACATGCTGGTGGGGAACATCCTCGCCGTCTCATGGCCGGAGGTCGGGAAAACGGCGCTCCTGTACGGCGCGATCGGCCTGTTCCATTACATCTTCCGCAAGCGGTTCCTCGCGATTTCGTTGGCGCACCATAATGAATACGATCACAGCGTCTCGACGAAATTCTGGGATTTTCTGTTCTATGCGTCGTTCGGCTTCGTCGTCACCTCTTCGGTGTCGATCGCGGGAGTCCTCCTGGTGTTCTGCTATTTGATTGTTCCGTCGGTCGCCGCGATGCTGTATGCCGAATCGATTGGCAAACGGCTGGCGATCGGGTGGTCGATGGGTACCTTGGTGTCGGCGCTCGGTGTGTATCTTTCGTTGCGCGTCGACCTTCCAACCGGCGCGACGATCGTGTGCACGTTCGGTCTCGTTCTGGCTATCATGGCGGCGGTGCGGCCATTGTTGCCAAGTGAGGAGCGGGTGGGGGCGGGCGAGCGTGACGTGCAGACAGTGCCGCGCTGAAATCGCGGACAAGGCGCTCATCTGCTACCGTTGCGGGACCGCCACGACCGAGGCGAAATACCAGCCGCCGCCGATCCGGTCGGCACGGTCCGGACCGGGTGGCATGAGGATGGTATGGATCGTTCTCGTGGTTCTTGCGCTGCTCATGGCTACCGCGTACTTCCTGCGCCATGTGGGTTAGCGCCGCGCGAGGAACGAGCGTCGTGCGATAATCGCACCATATGCTGACCGCGGTCGCGCGCCAGCGTGTCGCCGCGCTCAGGCAGCCTCACAGCGCCTCGCGAATTGCCCTCCTGCTCTGGCTCGCCTGGGCCGTCATCGTCTGGAACGTGGTGTTCGATCACGTGATCGTCGTGGCGGGGCGAGAGTACATCGCCGCGGCGCAAGCGCATGCCACGAGCGGTGATCCAGCGCAGCTCACCGGCGGAGGGGAAAGGGCTCCCGGAGCAAATCCGTCCGGTTACGAGAACATGGACAGCTGGATGCGGCCAGCCGTCGCGCGCGGTCTGTGGATTGCCAGCTCGTGCTCTGCGGCGATTCTGTGTGCCGGATATCTTCTCGTGCGCGCAGCCGCTCGCATTCCGGCAAAGCCGGTGTCCCCGTGCGCGTAGCGCCGCACCCGTTGATCTACGACTGGAACGACGATGCAGCGGGGCCGCGGCCCGTTGCGATGCTGGACGACGAGACGCTGCGTGATGGATTGCAGTCGCCGTCGGTCCGGACGCCAGGCATTGAAGAGAAGATCGAGATTCTGCGACACATGGATGGTCTGGGGATCGACACGGCCGACATCGGCCTGCCCGGGGCCGGGCCTCACGTCGCGCGGGATGTCGAGCGGCTGGCCCGCGCGATCGGCGAGGGGCGTCTATCGATCCGCGCCAATTGCGCCGCCAGGACGCTGGTCGCGGACATCAAGCCGATTGCGGACATCGTGCAACGCACGGGTGTGCCGATCGAGTGCTGCACGTTCATCGGGTCGAGCCCCATTCGCCAGTTCGCCGAGGGGTGGACGATTGAGTATCTGCAGAAGGCCACCGAAGACGCGTTGGCGTTCGCGGCGAAGGAAGGGCTGACCACGACATATGTCACGGAGGACACGACGCGGGCCGATCCCCAGTCCCTGCGCCTCCTGTTTACGACCGCCGTCAGGGCCGGGGTCAAGCGCCTGTGCGTGGCCGACACCGTCGGCTACTCCACGCCGAACGGCGCGAAGGCCGTCGTGGCGTTCGTCAAATCGCTCATTGCGGAGCTGGGCGCGGACGTCGGCATCGATTGGCATGGTCACCGCGATCGCGGTTTCGGCGTCGCCTCCAGCCTCGCGGCGCTGGAGGCGGGAGCCACGCGGCTGCACGGCGCTGCGCTCGGCATCGGCGAGCGCTGCGGCAACACGCCGATCGATCTGTTGATGGTCAACCTGGTGATGATGGGGTACCGCGACAACGACCTCACTGGCCTCCCGTCGTACTGCGAGGCGGTCGCGCGCTTCTGCGACGTGCGCATTCCGCCGAATTATCCGGTCATCGGAGCCGATGCGTTCCGGACCGCAACCGGCGTGCACGCTGCGGCCGTGGTGAAAGCGTTCCGGAAGGGCGATCGGGCGCTGATGGACGCCGTTTACGCCGCCGTCCCCGCGAGCCTGGTGGGTCGGCAGCAGGCCATCGAAGTGGGGCCGATGTCCGGGCGTTCGAACGTGGTGTTCTGGCTCGAGAGCCGCGGCCTGCCATCCAGCGACGAGATTGTCGATCGGATTTTTGCGGCGGCGAAGGCCTCGAATCGGACGCTGACGCACGATCAGATACAGGCGATCGTGGACCAAACGCGAAAACCGGCCGTGAAGTAGCGTCGCCGCCGGCAGCGCTACTTTTTCAGGAGGATGTCCTCGAAGAACTGAACGGCGCGCGGATCCTTGCTCTGTCCGAGCCAGAAAAACGCCTGTTTGCGCACCTCAGGGTTGCGGTTGTTGCGCGCCACATCGATCAGCCTGGGCACGCCTTCGTCTTTGGGCAGCTGGCTCAGCGCGAAGACGGCCTTTTTCTTCACTTCGGTCTCTGGATCCCGATCGATGGCCTCCGTGATCGTCACGGCTGCTTCGTTGCCGGCCTTACGCGCCAGCCAGAACAGGGCCTGGCCGCGCACGCGCGGGCTCTTGTCTTCCTTCGCCGCCGCAATGAGCGTTGGCAGCGCGGATGGGGCCTGGCTGATTGAGAGAGCAAAGGCGGCTTTGTCGCGCACTTTGTCGCTCGGGTCCTGCTGAACCATTCGCGCGAGGAGGCGGGCGCCCGCCTCGCCACGGCCCGATCCGAGCCAGAAGGCCGTGTTGCTGCGCAGCCATTCGGGCTGGCTTGGCGCGACGAACCCCTCGAGCGCGCGGTCGGCGGCCGCGACGTTGTGCAGAGCGATCGCGGTGACCGCCTGCTTGGCGACGCGCTCGCGCGCCCGCCCGGCATCGGACGCGGCCGTGGTGGAGGTCGCGAGCGTCGAGAGCCAGGCGACGCTTTCTTCAGGCTTGACGTCCGTCATCCAGATCATGGTCATCGCGCCGGCATCGATATCGCAGTCGGGCGTGAATGTCCGCACACGCGTGATACCGCCGTTCTCGAAACGCGCCAGGACGAGAAACTCGGTGGGCGATTCGAGCACGATCCGCGACGCGGAATCCGCAGTACTGAGTGTCACGCCGCTTCCGCCGTCGAGACGGCAGACACCGCAGCAGATGCTCGAATCGCCGTCGCCCGTGACACTGTCGGAGCAGCACATCCGCCGGGGCCCCACCACCATCGGCGCCCGGTAGCCGATCCAGACGATGCCGCCCCGCGCCGCCTCGGCGCGGATCTCGCGTTCGAGCCCTTGCGCGGCCGATCGTGTTTCTAACTTGACGTTGGTGAAGCGCCCCTGCGCCGCCAGGCCGGTCGCGGAGAGCAGCAGCCAGGCAAGGACCGTGGTCATTTGAGCAGCTCCATCAAGTAGTCCATGGCTTCCTTGGACTTCATGGTCGAGAGCTTCGAGACGATGTCTTTCTTCAAGTCCAGATTCTTCTCCGCGCGCGCCAGTGTCACGAGCGCCGTCGCGTTCGTCTGGATGAACAGGGCGTTGATGACGGCCTTTTTGACGTCGACGGACGAGTCCGCGTTGTAGATCGACACGAGCGCGTCGCCCGTCCCCGCGCGTTTCATCAATCCGAGGTTGCGGATGGCCGTTTTGCGAAGCTCCGGGTCTTTTTCGCTCTTGGCCAGCTCAATGAGCCGATCCGAATCGCCGCCGAGGAACATCGCCTGGAGGATCTGCTTCTTGACGTCCGCCGACGACTCGCTCGAATAGAGCTGTTCGAGCTCGCCGCGCGCGTTCATGAGACCGAGCTGCCGGACGGCCTCGGCACGCAACGACGGATCGGTCTCGCTCTTCGCCAGTCCGAACAGGCGCTCGCGGTCGCCGGACTGCATGTAGCCGCGAAGGATGGCCCGCTTGACCGCCGGATCGTTGCTGCTTCGATACACGTCGACCAGGACCTGCCGGCTGTCGGCGCCGCCCATCAATCCAAGATAGCGGATGGCCCTAAGCTGCAAATCCGGGTTCGCGTTACCTTTGGCGACGCCCGCGATGATGTCGCGGGCGCGCGCCGACCGGCTCTGGCTGAGCACGAAGAGGGCGCGGTCCTTGACCTTCGGAGAATTCGAGCCGGTCAGCATCTTTTCAAGGACCGGCAGCGCCTGTTCAGGATCACTCTGCATGATCCCTCTGAGCGCCATCAGCTTCAGCTCCTCGTCGTCCTGCGAAGCGGGGGAGACCGTCTGGCCGGACGCTTGACGCACCTCGACCTCGAGCGCCTTGGCGTCGCGAAGCCATTTGCTCTCGGGGAACTGTTTCGTTAGGTCCGCAATGGCGGTGAGCGCATCGGCGCGCTGGCCGAGCTTAGCCAGGCTATACGCCTTCCAGAACATGGCGGCATCGGTCAGCCGGCTCTTGAGGGCGATCACGCGGTCGAACTCGACGATGGCGCGATCGAATCTGCCGTTCTCGATGAGATCGCGAGCGCGCTCGTAGAGGTCATCGGCGCGATCGTCGGGATCGGACGCGATCGCCATCGGCAGAGCGCCGCCGAACCGCCCGGCCGCCGTTGCGGCAAACGCTCTTGCGGCCGCTGTCGCGCGATCGATTGTGCCGCTCTCGGAGAGGTCGCGCGCCAAAGCGTAGAGATCCTGCGCGCGATCCACGAGGTCGGACGGGATCGCCATCGACAGACCAGGGCCGAACGGCCCGGCCGGCACCGGTGCCGGGGAGACCGCCTGCCCGGCCGCCGCCTGCGCAGCCGCGACGCCGAGCAAAACAGGAGTCATCAGGAATCGGGTGATAGTCATATGAGTCAGCTGACGGTGGAGGTTGACGTTCGCGGGGCCGAGCGGCCGTCGGGCGCGGCTTCGCGCTGCCTCAGTTCCTCGCTCATGACCCGCACTTTGAAGAGCAGCGCCGCCGCGTCCACTCGCCGCCGAATCTGCTCCAGATCGGCAGCGCCGATCTTCGACGGGCTGTGAACGATTTCCAGAAGCGTCCGCTCGAGATCGTCGAGGACGGTTGCGACCGATTGCTCGCCCGCGTCCATCGCATCCTGACGATAGAGACGGCTCGCCGTCACCAGATCCTCCGCCCACCGCTGCTCGGCGGAGATGTCGCCCGGCTCACCCGTGTTCATGATCTCCGTCAGCACGCGTTCAGAGCGATCGAGGTGATCGGCCACTGATGTCAGGAGGATGCGGGAGCGGGCAGTGTCCGAACCGGACGGGTTCGCCGGGTTCCCCCGGGTTGCCGGATTGATTGTGCTTCCTGGGCTGGCAAGATTCCCGGCGACGGGTGGTGTCGTACCTGGCGATTGCCATGTGCGTCCCGCGATGAAGGCCGCGACCGCCAGCAGCGCCGCCGCGCCGGCGAGCGCGACGCCATCCCACTTGAAGAACCTTGAAAACCCGGCACCGAAGCCCGCGAGCCGTCCTAACTCTGCGAATCGACCGAACCCTGATCGCCGCTCGGGCAGCCGATGCCGAATCCGCTGCCACACCTCCAGCCCATACTGGTCGCCACGTTCCGGCACTTCGTCGGCTACGACCAAGGCGAGCGTGCTCGAGATGTCGTGATAGAGCGCCGCGCATGCCGCGCACGTTTGCAGATGCCGCGACAGGTCGCTTCGGGAGCGCTCGCGATGAGAGGCATACCGCCCTTCGCGGTAGTAATAGAGCGTCAAATCGTCTTCGGAATAGTGCGAGCTCACGATACCTGACTCCTCAGCGGCGCGAGCGCCACCCTCAGCTTCCTCACGGCGCGGAAGACGCTGTGCTTGGCGGCGCTCGTGCCAAGCCCGAGCGTCGCGCTGATCTCCTCGATCGATCGCCCCTCGTAATGCCTGAGCGTGAATGCCGCGCGCTCGAGCGGGCTCAATGCGCCGAGCGCGTCGCGCACCCGCCGCTGGATCTCGGCGCTTTCGGCCAGCCGCTCCGGTCCGGCGCCGCCGTGCGCCGAGATCTCGGCCGTCTCGACGGTTTCATCCAAGCTTTCGCTTCGGCTCATATCGTGCCGCGATAGCTTGGCGCGCATCAAATCCACCGAGCAGTTCGCGACGATCCGATAGAGCCACGTGCCGAAATTTGCGCGCAACTCGAATCGCCCGAGCTGTTTGTAAGCACGAAGGAACGCTTCCTGGACCACATCCTCCGCATCCTGCTCACTTCCGGTCATCCGAAAGGCCAGCCGGAAAGCGCTCCGGCTGTGACGTTCGACAAGCGCGCGAAACGCGTCGCCGTCGCCCTGGCGGGCACGGGCCAGGACGGCTGCCGTCTCGGTCGCGTCCATCTGATCCACTTAGACGGAGTGTAGCCCCGGCGGTTAGGCGCGGCGCGCCGGGCAGGCGACCGCTAACCGCTCACGGTCAAACGACTTACGTGAGTGAAGAAGGGCAACCCGGCCGCGAGGGGTCGTGCTGGCCGGGTCCCGTGTGTCGGCTGGCAGGTCGAGTAGGTCCGTCCGGTCGCGAGGCGGCGCAGAACGAAGGACCAAAACTGGCTAGCGAACAAACGTGATTGGCGAACTGCGACCCTCGCCTGCCCCGTCTACGGCGCTGACCGTGGCGGCATATGTCCCGGGCGCCAGCGCCGCGAGGAACGCGGTGCAATCAGCGGTGATAACGCCCGAGCCATCAGGGGCCGGCTTGCCGAGATCGTACGAGGACAACGGCGTCGCCGCATTGGGATCATCGCCCACGTTGAAGATGTCCAGCCGGTAACTCGTTACCAGCGTCGCATCATCCGCCGAGGCTTGAAAGATCGCGAACCTTGGCGAATTCCCGACGGCCGTGACCGTGATCGTCACCGGATCGGATGTTGTGCTGAGGCCAGCCGCGTCGGAGGCGACCGCGGTCAACGAGTACGTGCCCGCTGGTACTGCCGGCCAGGTCATCCAGAATGGTGCAGCGGTCAGACTCGCGATCCGGGTTCCGTTCGCGTAGAACTGAACCAGGACCAATTGGTTCTGTGGGTCGGCTGCGTCGGCACTCACGACGATGTCAGCCGGTTCCGTGAATGGCGAGCCGGGCACCGGTGCGGTCAGCGAGACCGTAGGTGGCTGTTGGAAGCCGGGCTGCGTGATCGTCAGTTGATCGATCACCGCGGTCGTCGTCTGCGTGGTGCTGTGACTCGTGACGGCGAGGCCGACGTACACCGTGTCCGCCATGGGCACGACCTGTGCGCCCATCGAGGTCCAGCTCGACCCGTCGGCCGACTTGAAGGCCTCGATGGTCGAGCCGATTCGAACCAGCCGCAGCCAAACGGGCGCCGTGCCGCCACCGCCCCAGGCGCCGTCAGCCAGTCCCCCGGGATCGAGTCGCCACTGGAATAAGCAGCCTTGCCCCCCTGAGATCAAAGCCATCGCGTTGCGCGCATCGGGATCGAGCGACTCGCGGATCATCACCCCGGCTTTGGCCCACGAGTCCCCGCCGACGACGGAGTCGACGCGTGCCACGATGTCAACATCACCGGTCACCTGCTGAAAGACAAACCTGAATTGATCCCAGGTGCTCCAGATGTCGGCGCCGCTTGCGGTGATCGTGTAGACGCCCTGGCTGTGGGTCGTCGATCCGGGGATCGGCGGGGATCCAATGTCGGCTGACTGCTCGCCGGTCCGAAGCGAGAGCGGAGTCACCCTCACCTGAGAGACGGTCGCCTGGGCGGTCGCGCCGGAATTGTGGCTCGTCATGGCAATGCCGACGTAAGCCGAGTCTCCGAGCGCGATCGTCGCGCTCCCCATCATCAGCCACGATGTGCCGTCGACTGACGAGTATCCGGTGACGGTTGTGCCGACGCGCGTGAGGCGAACCCACTGCGGGGCGCCCGCTGGCTCACCTGCGATCGAGTCGGTGGTCCCGCCGGGCACGGGCCGGCTCTGAAACGCCAGTCCCATGGCGCCCGTCACCGTCGCGAACGCATTGGCCGCGTCAGGGGTCACATCGCTCCGAATCATGACCCCGATCTTCGACCACGGGTCCGCCGGCGAGAGGCTGTCGATGCTGGCTTGGATGTCGACGTCGCCAGAGACCTGTTCATAAACGAAATGAAATTGATCGGACACGTTCCAGATATCAGCGCCCCCGACGGAAAGGGCAAAGCTTCCACTGTCGAATGATGCAAAGCCCGTGGGCGACGGGTTGCCGATATCGCCACCGACCCACGGACTCGGTAATTGATCGGTTTGGGCAGCGATCCGGATCGGCCAACCCACGCTGATCAAACCTGCGAGCACACACACCCCTACCCACTCGACACATCGCTGTCGCATGCGCCTACGCTCCCTGTTTTGTGATCGGCCGAGCCCTAGGCAATTTGCTTGCCGAAAGAATCGCGGAAGGCGCGCGAGAAGCTGACAAAACAGGAAACTGCTCAGATGCGTGCTGATGCAGTGAGGTATGTAAGCGTGTCAGTTTTTACAGCCCATCTATATCATTTCTACCAGCTCATTTGTACCAGCGCATCTCTGACAGCTTCGCCTGTGAGTACACCAGCCCACGGCGTTCATCATGCGATCGCCACCATCTTGGCGGTCGTCTCAACGCAGCCGGTCAGACTCGACGTGATTTCCCGGAGAGAATTATCGGGTCGCGAGGCGAGATTCGATCCGAGGCAGCGCGGCGACGAGCGTGTCGCCGACGATCTGAAGACTCCGCGCGCTCACGGCATCAAGCGTGTCGCCGGCTGTGTGCCAAGGCGGGTAGTCGAGGTCGATGATGTCAACCGACGGCACTCCGGCAGCCAGGAACGGCAGATGATCGTCCTCTACCCTGGTCGACTCCGACATGAACGCCGCGCCGCCGTTGACGCCTCTTGCCGCCGACCAGATCGCATCGGTGAGCCACGGCGTCGAGTTGGTCTCGCGGCGAATGGTCAGGTTGCGGTCGCCAATCATGTCGACGAGGATCATCGCTCTCGTCAATGCCAGCGAACCGTCCCTGCTTGCGGCCATGATGTAGTGCCGGCTGCCGTACGTGTTATCGGTGCCGCTCCAATCGGGCAGGCGCGCCTCCTCGCCGTCGAGAAACAGCAGCTGGACAGCGAAGGCGTTCCTTCGAGCCTTCAGCACGCGGCCGAGCTCGAGCAGAAACGCCGCGCTCGACCCCCCGTCGCTTGCGCCGACGAACCTGAACTCCCTGTACAACTTGGTGTCGTAATGGCCGGCTACGATCAGCTGCTCCTTGCGCGCGCCCGGAATGGTGGCCATCACGTTGACCATCTTGACTTGATCGATTGGCGTCGGCTGGTCCCACGTCTGCTCGACGACAGGAATCCCAATGGCCGTCAATTGATCCTTGATGTACTTGCGCGTCTGGTCGATGGCCGGTGATCCCGATGGCCGGGGCCCGATGGCGACGATCTGCCGCAGGTGATCCCACGCCCGGCTCGAGTCGAAGGCCGGCACCGCCGATCCCTGAAACCCGAACACGGCCGCGGCGAGCTCAAACAGAAGCAGACAGCCGACAACAGGCAGAAAACCGGCCGACCGTACAGGCAGACTCATGATTTACCGACGCTGATCGCGCGGCACATAATCCCGTTTCGGAGGTCCTACGTAGACTTGCCGCGGCCGAGCGATCTTTTGCTCCGGATCCAGCAGCATCTCCTCCCACTGGGCGACCCACCCGGCAGTACGCGGAATCGCAAACAGCACGGGGAACATCTCGACTGGAAAGCCCATCGCCTGATAGATGAGGCCGGAATAGAAATCCACGTTGGGGTAGAGCTTGCGGCTGACGAAGTATTCGTCCTCGAGCGCAATCCGCTCCAGCTCGAGGGCAATCTCGAGGAGAGGATTCTTGCCCGTCACCGTGAACACGAGATCGGCGATCCGTTTGATGACCTTGGCGCGGGGGTCGTACGACTTGTAGACCCGGTGGCCAAAGCCCATGAGACGTTCCTTGCCTTCGCCTGACTTCACTTTCTTGATGAACTCGGGGACTTTGCTGACCGACCCGATCTCGCTGAGCATCCGGAGCACGGCTTCGTTCGCGCCGCCGTGCAGCGGCCCGTAGAGCGCGGCGGCCGCGCCGGCCAGCGCGCAGTACGGGTCAACGTGGGAGCTGCCGATGTTCCGCATGGTCGCCGTGCTGCAGTTCTGCTCGTGGTCCGCGTGGAGGATGAAGAGGACGTCGAGCGCGCGCTCGAGCACCGGGTTCGGCTGGTATTTGAGCTCCGTCATCTTGAAGAGCATGTTCAGGAAGTTCCCGGTGAAGCTCAAGTCATTGTCCGGATAGTTGTACCCTCGGCCGATGCTGTGCCGGAAGGCGTACGCGGCGATCCCCGGCACTTTGGCGATGAGTCGCCGCGTCTGAAGAATCCGCGAGTTGCGGTCGAAGATGTTCTTGGCGTCGGGGTTGAGCGTCGACAGCGCGCCCACGGTGCTGATGAAAATGCCCATGGGATGGGCGTCGTAGCGGAAGCCCTCCATGAACTTCTTGATGTTCTCGTGGAGCATCGTGTGCAGCGTGATCTCGCGCGTCCACGACTGCAGCTCGGCTTCCGTCGGCAGATTGCCGAACAAGATCAGATACGCTGTCTCGAGATAGTTGCTGTTCTCCGCGAGCTGCTCAATCGGGTAGCCGCGATAGAGCAGGACGCCTTTGTCGCCGTCGATGTAGGTGATGGCGCTCCGGCAATTGGCCGTGTTCAGGAACGCCGGGTCGTATGTCATCAACCCGAAATCGTCCGGGGCATTCCTGATTTGGCGCAGGTCCATCGCCCGAATCGTGCCGTCATAAATCGGCAGGTCGTATTTCTTGCCCGTGCGGTTGTCGACGATCGTCAGGCTCTCGCTCATAGGTCGTGAGGCTTCAGTCCTGGGGCGTGTCGTTCTCGGGCGTTTCAGGGCGTTTCATGGCGTCGCCGGCGACCCGATAGCTGCCATCGACCCAACGCGCCAGATCGAGCAGCTTGCAGCGCTCGCTGCAGAAGGGGCGCCAGTCCGGGTCGATCGGGCGCGCCCGGCAGCATACGCACATGGCCGGCGCTTCAGCCATCCGGCTATTTTATACCGGGGATTGCGTCTGATCGGTGACGGCTACCCGCTCTCGGAAGCGTGATGCCGGACGTCCCTGGCAGAGACCATGAAGATGACGTCCTCCGCGATGTTCGTCGCGTGGTCGCCAATGCGCTCCAGATGGCGCGAGATCAGGATCAGATCGAGGGCCGGTTCGATCGTCGCCGGATCCTGGAGCATATAGGTCAAGAGCTCGCGGAAGATCTGCGTCTTCAGCGCGTCGAGCGTATCGTCCTCGTTGAGCACGCCCTGCGCGAGATCGGTATCGCGGCGTACGAACGCGTCGAGCGCGTCCCGCAGCATGCGCTGGGCCACGGTAGCCATGCGAGGGATGTCGATAAGCCTCTTGACGGGCAGATGGCTCGAGTACTGACGCGCGGCCTCGGCGATGTTGATGGCGAGGTCGCCCACACGCTCCAGGTCGGTGTTGATCTTGACGGCCGCGACGATAGCGCGAAGGTCGACGGCCATCGGCTGATAAAGCGCCAATAACGTGAAGCAGCGGCTGTCAATCTCGATGTGCAGCGCGTTGAGCGGCTCGTCGCTGACAAGCACCCGGTCGATCAGGTCGCGGTCCCGCTCGACGAGGCCCTTGACCGCCAGGCGTACCTGCTCCTCGGCCAGCCCGCCCATCTCGAGCAGCCTGGCCTTGAGCTGTTCCAGCTCCTCCTGGAAATGCCTGACGCCGTGCTCTGACGCCATCAGCCGAACCTTCCGGTGACGTAGTCCTCCGTCAGCTTCTGGGTCGGCGCCGTGAAGATCTTGTTGGTTCGATCGGACTCGATCAACTTGCCGAGCCAGAAAAAAGCGGTCACGTCGGACACGCGCGCAGCCTGCTGCATGTTGTGCGTGACGATGACTATGGTATAGCGGACCTTGAGCTGATAGATCAATTCCTCGATCCGTTGCGTGGCGATCGGGTCGAGCGCGGACGCCGGCTCATCCATGAGAAGGATTTCGGGCTCCACCGCCAGCGCGCGCGCGATGCACAGGCGCTGCTGCTGCCCGCCGGAGAGGGCAAGCGCTGACGTGTGCAGCCTGTCCTTCACTTCCTCCCAGAGCGCGGCCGCCTTGAGGCTCGACTCGACGCGCCCGCCAAGCTCCTCGCGCGAGCGCGTCAGCCGATTGATTCGAAGACCGTAGGCGACGTTGTCGAAAATGGACTTCGGGAACGGGTTCGATTTCTGGAACACCATCCCCACGCGCCGGCGCAGATCGACGACATCGACCGAGGACGCGTAGATGTCGCGCCCGTCGATGCTGACCGAGCCTTCCACGCGCGCGCCGGGGACGATGTCGTTCATCCTGTTCAGTGAGCGGAGGAACGTCGATTTGCCGCACCCGGACGGCCCGATGAGTGCGGTGACCTCGTTCGGGCGGATCTTGAGATGAATCTGCTCCAGGACTCGGCGTGGGCCGTAGTAGAAGTTGAGCTGGTCGACGTCGATCTTCGCGGGCGCTTCGATGGTCTGATGGACTCCAGCGGGCGGAACGGAGGGCGTTACCGGCGGCTGTGGCCGCACTGGGGCCGTCGTGGACATTACGCCACGATAGCGAACGGGCCAGGCGCCAACATTTCGGCTGGGTAAAATGCTTGACAGCGGTGAGCAGTAAGCATACACTTACCGTTAGTGATTACTGACCGAGAAGATGCCACAAGGTACCACAACGCTCAGATGGATGCGCTGGGCGATCCCACCAGACGGGCGATTCTCGAACGGCTGCTCAATGGCCCGGTCGCCGTGGGTGAGTTGGCGCGCGACTTTCCTGTCAGCCGGCCGGCGATCTCCCAACACCTGAAGATCCTCAAAAACGCGCACCTCGTGCTCGATACGCCCGCGGGCACGAGGCGCCTGTACCAGGTCGATCCGGCCGGGATTGACACGCTTCGTCGGTATTTTGATCGCTTCTGGACGGAAGCTCTGACCGCGTTCAAGAAGGCCGCGGAACAACGGGGCAGCGATCGCGAGTAACGCCAGCAATCAGCAAGTCAGGCTCGAAACGCTGAGAGCCGCCAGCTGACCGCCATAAAGGAGACGCCGATGACGACAGTCGATTCCGTAAGCGTGACGCCGGTTCGCAAGAGCGTAACGGTGAAGGTGCCTGCCGAGAAGGCTTTCGACGTGTTTACGAACGGGTTCGATACGTGGTGGCCGCGGAGTCACCATATCGGCAAGTCGCCCATGAAGAGGGCGGTTGTCGAGGGGAGAGTCGGAGGCCGCTGCTACACGGAGCAGGTCGACGGCACGGACTGCGATTGGGGGAGCGTGCTCGACTGGGAACCTCCCAAGCGCGTGCTGATTGCCTGGCAAATCACACCCGACTGGCAGTACGAGCCAGACCCCGCGAAAGCCAGCGAAGTCGAAATCACCTTCACACCGCAACCTGACGGATCGACCCGCGTCGACCTCGAGCATCGCCACTTCGAGCGTCACGGCGCAGGTGCCGCGGCTATGAAAGCCGGCGTCGACTCGGCGGGAGGATGGGGCAGCCTGCTCGAACTGTACGCGGAGGCGGCTCAGCGTTAGAAGGTCCTTGGTTCTTCGTGCTTGGTCCGTCCCAGGTCCTGTGTCCTTGGTCCTTGGGGTCCTTGGTCCTCGGTCCTCACGGACCAAGCACGGCGGAGATGCCGGCTCCCTCGGTGTAGGATCGACACTTCTGAACAGGAGCCGGCATGACGACGACGCACAATCCCGTTACGGCGCCGCTTGTGATGATCTTCGACGTCAACAACGTCCTGATCACACGTGCACTCAACGGCCTGAGCGAGGACGAGCTGAGACGGCGTCCTTCGGATCATTCGAACTCGATGTTCTGGCTGCTCGGCCACATCGTCCACACTCGCGGCGGCCTGCTTCGGCTGTTGGGCGAGGACTATCGGACCGGCTGGGGCGACGTGTTTCGGCGGGGAGCGTCCGAGGTCGATCGCCAACAGTACCCGATGCTCTCCTCGATCGAGCAGGTGCGTGAGGACGTCATCGGCCGCGTGCGCGCGCGGCTCGCTTCGGTTGACGATGATCAGTTGTCGAAGCCCGCGCCTACATCACCGGCGCCGAACATCAAGACGGTTCGGGACCTGATCGCTTTTCTCGCCATGCACGAGGCCTACCACGTCGGTCAGCTTGGATTCATTCGAAAGCTGATGGGGCACTCGGCGATCGCGGGATGATTGCGCCCGGGGCGGGCGGCCCTCCTCGCCACCACGCGTTCCTTCGGCTTCCGGCTTTTTGCCAGGAACGAGCTCCATTCTCCCTCGATGGGGGGGCTGTGAGCTTGATCGTCCCGCCGCTTCGCTGCGACCTGCTTGCCGGGACGCCCGCGCAGGCGGGTGAAGCTGCTCGCCGTAGACTTGCGTCGACTCGATCCGCACCGGCTTGCCTGTCAGGCGCTCGAACGGGGCGGCATGGCGCGCCGCGGACCAGAGCTCGAGCTCCGCATCGCCGTTTGCGCGGACCTGAAGGAGGTCGTCGTCTCCGCGATCGTGCAGCTCGACGCCGTTGACGACCTGCGCGTGGCTGCGGTCGAGGCTCTCCGCGAGGCGGAGAATGGCGGCGAGCGTGCGGACGGTCCGCCGCGCGCCTCGGCTCAACTCGCCGAAGCCCTCATGCGTTCGCTTCGGTGTGGCTTGCCGATGATAGCGTGCGACAAGGGCGATCGCCTCGATCTCTTCCGGCTCGAACCCGCGCAGCTGACCATTCTTGATCAGGTAGTACGAATGCTTGTGGTGACGATCGTAACTGATGTGGACGCCAACGTCATGGAGGATTGATGCGTACTCGAGCCACTCCCGCTCGCGGTCGGTCAAGCCGTGAATCGCGCGCGTCTGGTCGAACAGGGCGACGCTCAGCCGCGCGACCTGCTGCGCGTGCTCCGGCCAGTAGTTGCAGCGCTCGGCCAGCTCGTAGACGCTTCGTCTCCGGACGTCGGGATATCGATCGGCCTGTGCGATTTCCTTCCGATGGCGTGCGATGTAGTCGAGGATCAGACCCTCTCGGAGGGACAGATCGCACAACGTAATGTCGGCGGCACCGAGTCGCCGCACGATCTCATCCAGCAGGATCGCGCCTGCGACAGCGAGATCCGCTCGGCGTGGCTCCAGTCCGGGCACGCGCAAGCGTTGCTCGAGGTTCAGCGACGCCAACTCCTTCCGCACGCGCCGCAGGTACTTGGCCGGAATCCGGCGATTCCGCAGCGTCGTGCCGGGCGGGCGGCCGCCGGCCGCCGCGACGACGGCGCCAAGGCTGAGAATCGTCCCTGACGTGCCGATCAAGCGGTCGAACCCGGCGCGGGCAATCTGATCCAGGTACCTCCCGATTTCGGCATCGATACGGCGCGTGAGCTTCCGTTCATCCTTGCCGTCGAGTGGGTCGCTCTTGACGAAACGCTCCGTGAGTCGAATGACGCCCAGCTTGAAACTGCGGCCGACGTCGACGGTCGTGCCCGACCCTCGCGTGACCTCGACGCTTCCGCCCCCGATATCGATGACGACGACGGTGTCACCGGGCAGGCTGACGCCGTACACTGCCGCCTGGTGGATCAGGCGCGCTTCTTCCGTACCGGAAATGACTCGGGGGCGGATCCCAATCTGCTGAGTGATGGAGCGCAGGAATTCTCCGCCGTTTTCGGCCTCGCGTGTGGCGCTCGTCGCAACCGCGATCACTTCATCCACCTGATGGGACTCGGCAAGGCGACGGAACTTGGAGAGGACTTGAAGGGCCGCGTGCGTGGCCTCCGGCGTCAGGGCCCGGCCGTCGAGTCCGCCTGCGCCAAGGCGGACCATCTCCTTCTCCCGGTCGATGACGCCGAACGAGAAATCGGGCCGTATCTCCACTACTATCATGTGGATAGAGTTGGTGCCGATGTCGATGGCTGCTACCCGCATGTACTATAATGGCTCCTTTCCGGCTGTCTCCCGAACGATGTCAGGATTCGTTCCTCGCTCCAACCTCCTCAAGCACTGTCTCGGCCGCTTCACTCGCGTTCTTTCCGGCGTGGAGAGCGGCGACGAACGGTCGCTCCACCGCGCCCGCGTCGCATCGCGGCGCCTGCGGGAGCTGGTACCCGTGCTTCAACTCGATTCGGAAGCGACGCACAAGCTGAGCCGCCGACTTCGAAAAGTGACGAAACGGCTCGGGACTGTTCGAGAGCTCGACGTGATGTTGGCGTTGGTCGACGAGCTGCAGGAGTCGCAACCCGTTCACCATGACGCCTTGAGACGTGTGAGGGCGGCCGTTGCCGAAGCGCGAGAGGACGCGAGGAAGCGTCTGTTGGATAACATGCCCGCCGCCGAAATGAGGCGAACCGCCGGCAAGCTCAGCCGCGTGCTGGACGAGCTTCGT
>Ga0306926_10003393_pt1 | contig 16490 bp, 17 predicted proteins | sample flu12Cox44000178_FD_203759 | JGI IMG/M metagenome (GOLD analysis project Ga0306926, IMG submission 203759) | Lab enrichment of tropical soil microbial communities from Luquillo Experimental Forest, Puerto Rico - flux8day.12C.oxic.44.000.178 (v2)... | ecosystem: Environmental > Terrestrial >... | reverse complement strand
CTACCAACACGGGCACGATTGTCACCGCGCCGGACCTTTAGGATTGCATCATTGCTACGTGCGGATATGATTTTCGGCGGGACAGATACTTTCTTCCGACAACGAGGTATTGCGAACGATGACGACCCGTCCCCATGCCTTCGTCGCCATGCCGTTCGGGGTCAAGCCGGGTGTAGACGGCCAGCCCATCGATTTCAACCGGGTGTACGGAGAGTATGTCGCGCCAGCGCTGGAAGCAGCTGGGCTAGAAGCGTTCAGGGCGGACGAGGAGATACGCGCAGGCGACATCCGCACCGACATGTTCCAAGAGCTGTTGGTGGCCGACCTGGTGATCGCGGACCTGAGCATCGACAACCCAAACGTCTGGTATGAGCTGGGGGTGCGCCACGCGCTACGCGCGCGCGGCGTCGTGCTTGTCAGCGGCGGAGGGGTGCCGACCGCCTTTGACCTCTACACGGATCGCAAGGTGCGGTACAGCCTCAAGCACGGCGGGCCTGATCCAGCGACAATCGAGGATGACAAACGCAAGCTCACTGAGATGGTGATTCGGACCATGGAGTCCTGGCATGGGCGCAAGGTTAGTCCAGTCTACAATCTCATGCCGAACCTGCAGGAGCCAAACTGGAAGTCGCTGCGGATTGGGGACGTCCGTGAGTTCTGGGAACAGCACAGAGATTGGGAAAATCGCCTAGATCTGGCGCGCAAGGCCGGCAGGATCGGCGATGTGTTGGTGCTGGCCGAGGAGGCGCCGGTTGCTGCGTTCCGTGCTGAGGCATGGATCAAAGCCGGCGAGGCGCTTCGCAAGGCCGAGCGCTTCCGGTTTGCGCTCGAACATTTAGAGCATGGGTTGGAAATAGAGCCCGAGAATCTTCGTGCGTTGCATGAGAAGGGCATGTGCTTGCAAAGGTTGGCCGTCGCCGGCCTTCCCGGCCACTCCCTCGATCGCGCGCGCGACCACTACCGCGAAGTGTTGAAGGTGTACCCAACGGATCCGGAGACTTGGGCACTACTCGGCCGCGTTGACAAGGACGCTTGGGTCGCCGCGTGGCGCCGGCCTGGAGGATCGCCAGCGCAGATGAGAGAGGACGCCGCTTACGAAGACACGCACTTGCGTGCGGCGATCGATAGTTACGCCCGCGGCTATCGCGCCAACTCAGGCCACTACTACTCCGGGATCAACGCGCTAACACTTATGCACCTCGCAAGCTATCTCACGAAGGATGCGCGCTACGATCGCGACATGGCCATTTGGGCCGGCGCGGTGCGCTTCGCGGCCGAGTGCGAGCCCGACGAGCGACAGCTTTTTTGGTCGAAGATGACCCTCGGAGATCTGGAGGTGCTGATCGGCACGGCCGATACGGTAAAGGACGCCTATAAAGAGGCGATCGCCAAAAACGAGCGGGATTGGTTTGCGCTCAACTCAAGCCTCGCGCAGCTACTGCTCCTCCAAGATCTCGGCTTCCGCCCGGACACCGTCGCGGCCGGCATCGCAATTTTTGTCCGCGCGCTTGAGCGTCTAAAAAAGCCCGAAGATCACTGGCAACCGCGCCAGGTCTTGCTCTTCAGCGGGCACATGATGGACGCGCCTGATCGCAAAACCCCACGCTTTCCCCCCGACAAGGAAGACGTCGCGGCGCAGGCGATCGGTGCGGGGCTCGACCAGCTCGGCGCCGGCTCTGAGGATCTCGCGTTCAGCCAAGCCGCAGCCGGAGGCGACCTGCTGTTCATCGAGGCGTGCCAGAAGCGCGGTGTTCGCTGCCAGGTGCTGCTGCCGCTCATCGAACCGGAGTTCATTGAACGCTCAATCCTGCCTTCGGCCGGCGGCGAGAAGTGGCGCGATCGATTTTACGCGATGAAGTCAAAGTTGACGGAGCCGATCCGCATCATGCCCGATGAGCTAGGTCCGCTACGGAAAGGCGTAAATTCTTTCGAGAGATGCAATCTCTGGCTCCTATACTCAGCCTTGGCGTGCGGTGTAGATAAGGTCCGATTCGTCACGTTATGGAACGGAGGAGGCGGGGACGGACCCGGTGGCACTGCATACGTGTACAACGAGGTCAAGGGAAGAACCGGCAGAGTGACGTGGCTGGATACGCGTAAGCTGTGGCAGGGTCCTTCATGAATGTCGCCGACCCCTTACATTGATGGACCCAATCAACGCAGAGTACCGCGTCATGAGCCCGGTACCTTTGTATCCGAACAAGATCTGCATTTCGTACTTTGTGACTTTCGGTCGGTCCGGTCAGGCTTATGTCGACACTGACCCGAAGGAAGCAGACGCCTCCACCATCGTGCGCAAGCTCCTAGGGGGCAATACGATCGACCCGTTCGAGTTTTAGCGCTGAATGTAGAGGAAGGTTGGGTCCGGGATGTATCGGAAATCATCGCCGTTAAGGTGCAAGACGTGGCTCGACGTGAGGCACAAGGGCTGACGGTCGGAACGCGTGCGTTCATTGACGCACATAGACCCCACTGACGAGCAACAAATGTTGCCGCTGTGGCAGTGAATTGCCCCGCTGCCGTGGCTCTGTCGGAGCGCACCGAGTAGCTTCTCAGTGTGCCGTGTCGTCTCTCGCGCCTTCAACCTTTTCTTCGACGAGGCGGAAGGTCGATACGATGGCCTGTCGGTGCTGGCCGCCGATCTGGTTCGCCGCCAAGTGAACGTCATCGTCACCCCCGGTAGCACCGCTGGGGCGCTCGCGGCCAAAGCTGTGAACACGGCGATCCCGATCGTCTTCCGAGTCAGCGAAGACCCGGTCAAACTGGGTCTTGTCACCAGCCTTGCCCGGCCGGGCGGTAACGCGACCGGTGTGAACTTTTTCTTCACTCCAGCACACGGTGCGCAAACCGAGCTTCGCGGCGGCGTCGTGGGCCGCTCGCGGCACGCGCGCAGCAACCGGGCAGGCTCATTCGGCTGGGCTAACTTGGTCGGCTGCTCGACCGGCAGGTCGTTAGGCTTTGCCCCACGCAGAATCTTGTCGACCAAATGGGCGGTGCGTCGGGACTGATCCGAGAATTTGGGCCATGGGACATGAGACCGCCCGCTTTGACATCCTCGGAATACTATTCACAGCTTTGACTCTGGTGGAATCTCTCTGGCCCCGGAATCTGCTCGAAGCGCGAGAACCAATTTCTCGAAAATCAGTTCAAACTTAGACTCGTCTTCCCATCCTCGAAAGTCAGCCGCGATACGGGTTTTAACCTCCTGCGCCTTGCCGCTCGTCCATTCTAATAGCATGAAATCGTCAAGCATGAGAGGGATTAGCGCTAGTACCTTTCTGTGTCTCCCTTTGAAAAGCTCGCGTTCCTTCTGGAATATGCGATCGATCTCGCTGTCCACCCACCAACTACTCAGCGACGCCTTGGAGGCGCACAGCAAGACTTTGTCCCATCGTTGGATACCTTTCTGGACCTCTTCGTAGATGTCGTCGCCGGGGAGCATCTGTTTCACATCCAGCCAGGCCCTGATCCCTCGCGCATGGAGCGCGTTGTACAAACGGTTTGCAAACACAGAGTCAGCGTGGCTGTAGCTTATGAAGGCAGAGAAGTACTCGGGGTCGACCTCCGCCTCTCCGGATCGGGTTGTAGCGCGTATCGCATTCACGACGTCGTCCGAGACCGACTTGCCCACTAATCTATTCTTGGCATCAAGAAGCACGGCATCGATCGCAACACCATAATTGCGGCCCACGTCATGGCCGTTATGAACGCCAGCAAGCTCCCAGCTCTCATTGAACACGGGGCCACCTGAGGAGCCCGGTTCCGTCGGTGCGCGGTAGAAAAAGTGATGCGCCTGGAACCGGCCAAACTGGTTACCCGCTGTGTCTGATTGCTGCTCACGGGTGACAACCTCGTTGTCGTCCAGAGCAATCGTAAGGCCGCCTCCCCCTGGATAGCTGATCACGAAAACCTTGTCCTCGGGCTGTGGTGTGCGCGGCGCAAGGAGGAGATCGCTAACCGTTCCCGGCCAGCGGTCAAGTAAAAGAAGCGCGTAGTTCAAGTGTTCTATCGGGGAATCAATGAGGACGTGATGACACTTGGCTGTTACACGTGGCGACGGGTCCTCAAGCATGGCCTCGAAAAGAATCGTCACGTCAGCGGGTGAAGATGGATACGGGGCTACGCCAATCACGTGCTTGCACGTCAAGAAGATCGGGAGACCTTTGAAGGCTTGCCCGAGTAAGCTGCCCTCTACCAAGAAACCTGAACCGATTCTTATAGATCGTGCCGAGGCGGTAGTTGGCCTGAAGGTCATCGGGATCAAGGCGGCGCACCGCCTCAAATGTCTCTTTTCCGCCGGCAAAGGCTTGGATTCCAAACTGTGCCTCGCCAACGAGGCGCAGCCCCTCACTGCCCCATTCGAAGCCGCGAGCCTCTTCTGCAAGCAGGCGCAGATCGCCAGCGCAGCGCGCGTTTTGTGCGCGTTCAACATCCTCCTGAAAATCCCACGGCACGATCATCAGAGCACGCCGATCGTGCGGTTTGAGTCGGGGCAGTAGCTGGAAGACCGGACTGTCCCTGCTGCTCGAGGCGAGCGTCGATCTCAGGGCGTCGAGAAATGCGGCTAGGCCGGAACATGTCCTCCCGAATGTTCCCTTGTCGCGTGATTTCGGCCGTTGTGCGCCCCTCAGTCCCACACGCGTTGAGCGCCGGCGCGATCAGCTTGCGCTCCACCTCCTCAAAATCGATCCCTTCCTTGACCCCAAAAGGCCGGACAATGAAGGCGCGCGTTGCCGACATCCCGCCCTCCAAACCTATCTGTGTACGATACCAGGAATGCAAGTGCGCTAGGAGGGTCACATGACATCGAAGGAGGCTGGAAAATGCTCCGGCTTGACCTGTTTTGCCGCGGCAATCCGCCCGATGTCCGCGAGCTCATCCACGTTCATCGGATCATCCATTTCGGCGATCCAAGCGAGAGTGAAACGCGGAGAACGCAGGCCCGTCCCGCTCCGCTTTGGGGTCATTTTCGTCAGAGAGACACGCTCCCGCCGCTCACGGGATGTCCGCTTTGCCCAAAAGCAGACAAACGAACGCTTGTCTCGGTTAGTGCCAAAAGCGGCTGTGAGCAATCGCAGCAAAGCGGCCTTATTCATTTTGTTGGCCGGATCGAAACCTATTGAATTGTGCCGGCATAGTTGCTTTTCCATCTGGGCGGACACCAGACCATCGACGATCGCCGGCAAATTCTCGTCGAGCCAAGCCTTGAGCAGAGGCGCCGACCTGCTCACGATCATCGGTCGATCGATCTTTCAAGCCGACGTGATCCATCTCCCCTCGATATCTCATCGCAACCGACCATAATGGCGAGGCCGCCGCCACGGCGAGTTCGCCTCGCCGATGATGCGGTGTCGGCGATGCAGCAACGGAGGAATGAGATGGCGACGAAGCGATCCAAGCGCGCGTCGAACACGTCGGCTGCGCGTAGTAAACGCAAAGTCCGGGCACGCGCGGCAACCACGGAACGCAGGGCGCAACCGGGGGGTGTGATCAACGCTTGGGAGGACGACCCCGGCGCCGGTGCTCAGCCGAGTGGAGGCCAAGTGATCCAGCGGCCGGTCCCCGTTCTGAGGGATCAGCCGTTTCCGATCCGAATTGCGCACCCGGCCTCCGCTCCGGAGGCCAAGCCGCATCCGCCCGGAACTGCAGCGTTTCGCTATTGGACTGCCGCCGAAGCGTTGCGTCGCGGCGCGGACTTCTGGGGGGCATTGCTGCCGGGGATATCGTGGGAAGTGGGTTCCATCCTGCCGGTGGAGCTCGATTTCGGCACCGACCTCAATGCCTTCTATGACCGCAAGGGCCTGAAGTTTTTTCATGGTACGGCCGCGGGACGAACCGTCTTTTCCGGCGAGAGCCCCGACGTCGTATGTCATGAGCTCGGGCATGCGGTTCTCGATTCGCTCAAGCCGCAATTATTCGATGCCGCGAGCATCGAGGTCGCGGCCTTTCACGAATCGTTCGGCGACATGAGCGCGCTGTTATCGGCGCTTCAGCTGCCGAGCGTGCGCGAGCGAGTCGTGGCGGAAACCGGCGGGGTGCTGGGCCGCTCGTCCCGGCTCTCGCGATTGGCGGAACAGCTCGGCTGGGCCATCCGTCAATCCGTTCCTTCCGCAGTCGAGCCCGACTGCTTGCGCAACGCGGTGAATACGTTCTTCTACCGGGACCCCGACACCCTTCCGACCACGGCTCCGGCTACGTCACTCAGCTCGGAGCCGCACTCCTTCTCCCGCGTTTTCACCGGTGCGTTCTTCGAGGGCCTGGCCGGCATGCTGGCCACGACCGACAAGGAAGACGAAGCCGCACTGCTGCAAGTCAGTCAGGACATGGGTACGATTCTGATCCAGGGCATCCGCGCAGCATCCGTCGTTCCAACTTTTTTCAGTCAGGTCGCCGCGACCATGCTCGGGGTTGCTGCAAGCCAATTCTCAGCCCAAGGCTATGAGGTGCCGCTGCGGAGCGGCTTCGTCCGCCACGGTGTCCTGCCGCCATCGGTAGCGCTGGCCGCAACGCGTGCGCGAGTGCCGAGGCGCACGGAGGCGGTTGCCGCAACCCGCACAGAATCCAAGACATTGCCCATGCTTCATCTGTCGGTCGCCGAGTATGGGCTCGGTATTCCGTCCATTGTGGTCTATGCCGCCGCCGAGCCCAAGCGCCTCGAGGTCAGCGGTGCGGCACTTGCGGTCGGCGCGGCGCCATCGCCGGGGGAGGACCAGGCCGCAAAATCCTTCTTCGAGGATTTGCTGCGTCGTGGGCGGCTCAAGGTCGCCAAACCCGGCAAACCGGGTGCGGAAATCATGCGCTCCTCGGCGGCCTCAACCCACGAAACGCACACCCACGAGTTACGGCGCGAAGGAGGGCAGATGGTGCTGCGCCGGGTGCGCATCGACTGCGGACACGCGTGCTGTTGAGGGGATGCGCGCGGCGCCTGTATGATCCCCGGTTGGAATTCGGCGGGCGAAATGCCAGGACCAATGCCGCGCATCAACCAACAGGCGCTGAAAACCGAGCTTGCCAAGCGCGGCTTCGAGTCAGTGTCGGTCAAGCGCGAGCTACCGGGCGGACGCGTTGAAGTCGAAGCCAACAAGCTCCATCCCGTGCATGTGGAGGCGGGGGAGTCGATTTACGCGCCCGTCCCGGTGTCGTTGTCAGTTGCGCTCGACCCACGCGGCCGGATCAAATCAATCGACGGCGGTACTCCGGATCCGGCCGCCCTCGCCGATGCCGCGCGCTATATCAAGACCCTGCGCGACAGCAGGCAGCTGGCTCCCCCCGGAGCACAAGAATCGACCGCGGGGTTTACTCACCGCATCGAGCGCGACGACCAAGGCCGGCAGGTCTTGCGGCGCAAGCGGTTCTCGACGGGCGGAGTTTAGCTGGGCACAGTAGCATAATGAAATCGCGCCGCTTCACTGCGCTCTGCGTCCCATGCTTGCGGCCGGGACGGTAGCACACACCTTGATGCGGCAGGAGACTGCTAAGGTGATTTAAAATCAAATATTCAAGTTCTGCCTCAGCGACCTCGTCAAAATGAAAGCAGTACCGGCGCGGACGTGCGCTGCACGCGAGCTCGGCCTCGACCTTGGCGAGCAGACGCTCAATGCGACGGGCGCTGGGCTTCATGGGTGGCTGGTCCTCTCGCGCGCAACGTTTGTCCTGTCGCGAGCAACCCGGTCGGCGATCTTGTCCATGCGGGCTTCGAGTTGCTCTAGCTTCTGCGTCTCAAGGCACGCGCGCATTATGCCCAGGCCATTGCAGATACGGGCACCGACCTGACTGTCAAGAGCAATGTGCTGCATCTTCAATGCCCGCACTGCGGAACGAAACATGAGACTGAGGTGCAGCGGCTTGCCGCGAAGCCATTCTCGCTCGAACCCCTAAAACGCAACGCACGAGGCATCAGCACTCCGCGGTGGTCGGTGGCACAAAGTCGGTGACCGAGGAGGTGGTGCGGGCGTAGCGCATCCCTGGGATACTTTGGCACGCTAGGAAGCTACATTCCAATGCCCTCGCCTCGGGGGTGTGTGATAGTTATGCAACGGTTTGCCACGCGATCTCAAAGTTCGATGAACCTACTTCACGATGAATTGGCCTTCTGAGCAGCCTGTTCGCTGCGACGAGGAAATTGTGGAGAAGTCTGGCGAGAACGTCGGCGAGCAGGAGTTGCGGTCAGGTTGTTGAGCTTGGCATTCTCAATGAGCGTATGATGGCGGCGACTTTCGTGCACGTGTTGGGCAACGCCGGCACTGTCGCATCGTCTGCATGGATGCACGAGGTGAAAGCGCGGAGGACTTCGACCAACTGCATTAGGAGTGCCGTGCAGGCGCCCACCACAGGGCCAGTGTCGGCATACCCTTAACCTACTTCAAATCGGCGCTTCGAATGCGACGGTGGTTCCTAAGTTACCATTCGCCCGATCAGGCACTTGCCGAGCGGCTCAAGGCCACGCTTGAGCGCAAGGATAACGCCCGGGTGTTTTTTGCACCGACAAGCCTGCGCGCCGGCGGCTTCTGGTCACGGGCCCTCGCCGAGGAAATCGCGCAAGCGGATGCCTTCATCCTGCTGGTGGGCGAGAGGGGTGTCGGCGATTGGCAGGTGCTTGAGTACGATGAAGCTCTCGACAAGCGAATAAAGGTTACTGATTTTCCCCTTGTCCTAGTGCTGCTTGAAGGACAGACCGCGCCTGGTCTGCCCTTTCTGCGGCGCTTACATTGGATCATCACGCCCGACCCGTCATCCGAAAAGGACGTCGCTCGGCTCCTCGACGCGGCATCCGGCAGTAGCACAAGGCCGGGCGAGCTGTGGCGCTACACGTCGCCTTATCGTGGCCTTGCCGCGATGGAGGAAAAGGACAGCGACTACTTCTTCGGCCGAGAGCGGGAAACTATTGATGTGCTCTCCGCCCTCGCGGTGGCGGTGGACCGATTGCCTGTGTTGCTCGGCAATTCCGGCGTCGGCAAGTCCTCGCTGGCGCAGGCCGGCGTGCTGGCGGCGCTCAAGCGCCAGGCCTGGCCCGAGCGCGTAGATAATGCGCCGGAGTGGCCGCAAGCCTTTCGCGACAGCCGCCGCTGGTGCTTCCTCACGCTCAAGCCCGGGACCGAGCCGCTCAAGGCGCTGGTCGAATCGTTTCTCGACACGTGGCAGTTCGGCGCGACGGATCCCGAGCGGGTCAAACAACAGAATGGCTGGATCGAGCTCTTGCGTGACGGCAAGGCGATGCTGCGCGACCTGCTTGACGCGACCGAGCGCCGCTACAACGAACTGGATCGCACCAAGCCGCCTGCCTTTCTCCTCTATATCGACCAGGGTGAGGAGCTGTACGTGCGCGCCGAGGAGCACCAGCGCAACCGGTTTTCAGAGGTGATTGCGCAGGGCGTTACCGATCAGCGTCTGTATATGCTCATGAGCATGCGTGCGGATTTTCTCGGTGAGCTGCAGAAAGACGAACCACTTTTCAAGATGCATCGTAAGATCGACGTGCCACCGCTGCGCGAGGCGGAGCTTCGCGAGGTCGTGAGCCGGCCTGCCGAACTGCTCTCCGCACGGTTCGAGCCCACTGGGCTTATGGACATCATTACCCGGCGCGCCGCTGAGGATTCGGTCAAGGACGTCGGTGCTTTGCCGCTGCTGTCTTATACACTTGACGACATGTGGACACAGATGACGAAGCGCGGTGACGGGCTGCTCCGTTTTCCCGCTCAGTCCTTCGAGCTTGGAGGCGTTCTGGTTGATCGCGCCGATACCTTTCTCGCCAAACATCCGAAATCTCAGGACGAGCTTCGCCGCCTGTTTACCCTGAAGCTTGCGACCGTGCGTGAGGGCGAGGAGCCGACGCGGCGGCTCGCAGCGCGTTCTGAGTTGACGAATGAGGAGTGGCGTCTGGTCAGCGAACTCGCCGATCATCCCAACCGGCTTCTCGTTACGGCAACACCCGAGGGGGGCGAGACGTATACCGAGGTGGCGCATGAGGCGATCTTCCGGCGCTGGGATAAGCTACGGAACTGGATTGCTGCCGAGCGCGAATTTCTCGCCTGGAAGACTGGACTCGAAGCCGCGCGGCGGGCGTGGCAGGAAACGGTCGACACTTCAAAGAACGACGCGCTACTCATGGGCGCGGCCCTCACACAGGCCCAAAGCTGGCTTGCAAAGCGCGGGAGCGATCTGCCCGTCATCGACCGGGACTTCATCGATCAGAGCTCCCGACGTGAAAGGAAGGTGCGGAGCCAGGCACGTCGCGTGCAGGCACTTGTCTACGTGTTGCTGGTCGGCAGCATCGCTGGACTGATCGGCTGGATTAACCAGTCTTATCTCAGGGAACAGGTGAACTGGTACACGACCGTGCGGCCCTACATGCTCCGCCAGGTTCGGCCGTATGTGCTCACCGCAGAAGCCGAGCGAGTGTTGAAGTCGGGGGATTCTTTCAGAGAATGCGCCAAGGACTGTCCCGAGATGGTCGTGTTGCCCGCAGGGGAATTTATGATGGGATCGCCAGCCGATGAAAGGGACCATTACGACAATGAAGAGCCGCTGCACAGCGTCAGCATCGCGCGGCCACTTGCAGTTTCGAAGTTCGAAGTCATGTTCGAACAATGGGATGCCTGCGTCGCCCTTGGCACATGCACGCAGGTGCCTGACAGCAATATGGGACGGGGCAGCCAGCCCGTCATCAATGTAAGCTGGGATCAAGCCCAGCAGTATGTGGCTTGGTTGTCAAAGATGACCGGTCGGTCCTACCGTCTGCTTTCCGAAGCCGAATGGGAGTATGCGGCTCGCGCCGGCACAAGGACGGCCTACTCCTGGGGCGACGACCTCGGCAAAAACAATGCCAACTGCAACAGCTGCGGCAGCGAGTGGGACAGCCGGCGAACCGCTCCGGTTGGCTCGTTTGCGCCCAACCAGTTCGGTCTCTACGATATGCACGGCAACGTCTGGGAATGGGTAGAGGATTGTTTGCACACCAACTACGAAGGGGCACCCACGGACGGCTCGGCCTGGATAACACAAGGCGATTGCAACAACCGCATTATTCGCGGCGGTTCCTGGGTTGGCTATCCAGTAGGTCTCCGCTCGGCCCTCCGTTTCTGGTTCTCCGCCGATGATCATGGCATGGATGTCGGCTTCCGTGTCGCGCGGACGCTTAACCCTTAATGGTTTGGCCGCCATCCCTACAAAGTGGCCAACGACGCCGACCCGCAAGTCTGGCCGGCCGCTGTTCTCGCCCAACTGCCCGACAATCCCGGCAAGCGCATCGGCGACCGATAATCGCCAACCCCAACCTGCGTGATTAAGCAGCCCCAGCGGTCGCCGTCTCCGCTAGGTTTCAGCGGGCGGGTACTTTATTGCAAGGTGGATACGGATAACGTCCACACACAGTGGTGCTGCTATAGGATGCGGGTGCATAGTATCGCGTCCCCGCGGCTGCACCGCCGCTAGTGGCAGCTCCGCCGGCACCACCAGTGGGGCCTCCAGCACCGAAGGTCACTTCATTAGATATCCCACTACGGGGGGGCTGGTGGGGGGGCGCCTCCGGCACCGCCGGCCCTTTTACGCGGCCCACTACCGGCAGGCTGGTTTGCAGCGGGTTTGTTTGCAGCGCCCGTTTTTGCAGCGCCCGCTATGGGACCAGCCCCTCCGCGAGCACCACCCCCGCCGCCACGCGCTGAGGCGTCAGTAGCAATGAACGAGATGCCGATCGCGGCAGCGGCTGCCAACGAAATAGCGATTCGATAAGGCATGGCTTTTCCTTTCTTGGAGTTGCCTGAGCCAGAGACCAACCGAGCCGGGATTCCTCAATCCGCAGACATTCGGATGGGCACAAGCAAATGATAGGGGCGTCGCCTTTGAACGCCGTGTAACTGAGATCACACATAGCAAGAATTTTTGACTAAAACCAACCAACAGCGTCAGTCGCCTAGGCTCGCAGGCACGTGAACCATCTCTTACATTACCGCCGGGGCGCGCATAACTCTGCACGAAGCCTGCTCTTATCGGATCACCAGAGATCACAGCTACGATAGGCGTCGTGGTGGTCTGCTTGCGTACGGCCGCCACGGCCGGATGCGGGGACGCAAAAATGACATCCGGCGCGATTGCAATAAGATCCGCCGCTGGCGTGACGGGATTGGGATCGGACGCGGGGTCGTTGTGCCTTGACATGCCAGCGTCAGCGTCGTGTCGGCGGCACTTCGATGCCCAGCGCCTTGGCGGTCTGCGCGCGGTCGAAAAGGTTCGAGCGAGGCAGGATAGAGTAGTCTTGTGAGTGTGGGCGTTCTGAGGGGTTCACCGCCCGCGCACCCGTTCGACGATAGCGCGTGCCCTGGGGAGCTGCCGTTCATAATACGCGGCACTTCGCGCGTTGCCGCTATCGCGCATCGTTTCAAACGCCTCATTGATCTGGCTGAGCGCGGTCTCAGCCATGGCAGCGTCCCGCCGCCGCTCGGCGAGGAGCATCATTGTAATGCCTGCATTGCCAAAACTCGTCGCCCAATCGAGCGGCGCGCGCTCGCGGGTCCGTTCCTTCAGGGCCTCACGGTAGGCGGCGACGGCCTCTTCAAGCTTCGTAGTCCCGCCCTCGCGCGTTCCGAGGGTGTAGAGCGCATTGCCCAGATTGTTCTGGGTCGTGGCCCAGCCGAGCGGCGCACGCTCGCGGGTGTCTTCCTTCAGCGCGTCGCGATAGGCAACGATCGCCTCTTCGAGTTTTGTCGTCCCGCCCTCGCGCGTTCCGAGAGTGTAAAGCGCATTGCCCAGACCGATTTGGGTGCCGGCCCATGAGAGCGGCACGCGCTCGCATCGACGGGTTGTTGGTCTTGGTCGATCCCCTCTTTTTCGCTCAGGCAACCCGAATCATCGCATTGGCAGCGGCAGCGCGGGTACCCGCCATTCATAGTTTCCGCCAACATGTCGAGCTCGGCGGACTGATGAGCTACGGCATTGCTGACAAGGAGAGCTTCCGGCGCGCCGCCTATTTCGTCGATCGTATCTTGAAAGGCGCACATCCGGGCGATCTACCGATTGAGCTTCCCTCCAAGCTAGAGTTCGTAATCAACCTCAAGACCGCCAAGGCGCTTGGCCTCGAAGTGCCGCCAACGCTGCTTGTCCGCGCCGACGAGGTGATCGAGTGAAGCGGCGCGAATTCATCATCGGTGGAGATCCGGTTCAACTGGGCATTGTCGCCAGCTTCAACCGGCCTGGCGGCAACATCACCGGGATCAACATATTCACCTCGGAAATGGGCGCAAAGCGGCTCGGCCTCCTGCATGAGATGGTCCCGAACGCGAGTTTGATCGCGGTGCTGATCAATCCGAAGAACCCGAATGCTGAGATGCTATCAAAAGAGATCCCCGAGGCCGCCCGCTCCGTTGCTCAACGGATCCACATCTTGACCGCCTCAACCGAACGCGAACTCGATGCCGCGTTCAAGACCATGACCGAATTGCGAGCCGGTGCGCTCCTTGTTGCCGCCGATCCATTCTTCAATAGCCGACGTGAGTACATCGTCGCATTGGCGGCACGGCACGGCGTACCCGCAATGTACGAACAGCGAGAATTCGCGCTGGCCGGCGGGCTGATGAGCTACGGCACTAACCTTCCCCACGCCTATCGCCAGGCCGGCCTCTACACCGGGCGGGTGCTTAAAGGCGAGAAGCCTGAGAACCTGCCCGTCATACAGTCAACCGAATTTGAGTTCGTGATCAATTTGAATGCCGCAAAGGCGCTCGGTATCGAGGTGCCGCCCGGGCTCTCCGCCAGTGCCGACGAGGTGATCGAATGACCAAGACAACGCAGTGTCGGATACTGCCGTTACGCGCCTACGCCTTAGTCAGTTCGCCTTCCCGCGCAACGCGCTCATGCTCTTCATTTGCACTCTTGATGCGATATTCGAACTCGCGCCCATCGTGGGAGAGTTGTTTGGTCATAAACCCCGCCTGGCACATTGCGACTGATTGTGGGCCTCAGGATCACGCTCTCACCGACATGGAATTTATGCGGCATCACAGAGCACCCTCAAGTTGGCCATGAGCGTGGCGCGGCCCAGAGAAGTCATTGTTGGCTCCGCTCGGGCTTGTCTTCGGCGGTCGTGTGGGCGATCCATGGCGGCGAGATATTCCTTGCCGCAGTGGGCGCTTTTGCGATGAACTCGTATGCTGCTCGGGCGTGGGGCGAGCAACCCATTGCTCCGCAGAGGTTACGGTTTTCGGCCGGTCCGCCGCTGCCGGAACCACATGAACGATCTTGTAGCCGCGGCTTTTTAACTCGTTGAGAATTTCGGGCAGCGCGAGGACGGTGCGAGGGTGGATGTCGTTGTAGCAGCAAGATGCCCTTGCCGCGCGCCTCGATACGGCTGATGGCGCGTCGCGCAACCTCGCTATCGTTGATGCGGGTCCAGTCGTCCGCTAAGAAATCCGCGCTCCAAGTCATATCGCCATGGGCCGCGAGGTACTGCTCGACCGACTTCTGGCGCAACAGACCGGGTATCCGAAAGAAAGGCGACACCGCCTGCGGGTCGCCGATGGCCTCGCGCAACGACGCAAAACCCTCTTCGATCTCGCGCGCCGCCTGATCCATAGACATTTTGCGAATGGGGTGGTTTTGGGTGTGGTTGGCGACGGTGTGGCCCTCGTCGTAAACGCGCCGCACCATCGACGGGTAGGCGCGCGCCATTTGCCCAACCATGAAGAAGGTCGCCTTCACACATTCCGATGCGAGGGTTTCGAGGATGGGGCTGGTGTAACGCGGCAGCGGACCATCGTCGAATGTCAGAACGATCTCATGATCGTTAAGCGGCAGCGTTTCGGGGTACTGCATGGAGCCGACACGGGAATGTTCGTTGGGACCGACCACGAGTGTGCGGCTGACCCCGAGTGCGCCCGGTGGGCATTGCTCGGCATCTGCCGTGCCGATCAGCAAAACCAGAATGGCGCACGCTGCGATGGTGTTGCGCATGATCCCGTTTAAACCTTTAGGAGGACGCCTATCCTCCGCATCCGCTCGCCCTGCTGCGCGCGCGCCACCCGCGGCCATGTCGCCAGCGCTCCGCCGAGCACCGTGATGAACTCCCGGCGGTTCCTCACTCGATCACCTCGTCGGCAAGTGCAAGGAGCGTCGGCGGCACTGTGGCCGGATGGATTTGCGAAGCTGGAAGGACTAGAGGGTGAGAGCCCCTGGGGCTCGATAGTTTGGCGCAAGGAGGACCTCAGGGGCTCTCTAGCCAACGGGCATTCCCCCGATCCCGCTGGACTGGCCCCAAAATACTGCAAGTGCTGCCCATTGACTGTGTCGTGTCGGTCACAGTTCAGATTATTCGTGCGACTGGTAAATGCTTGAATTCAGCACTTGGGCGCTCGTAATAACGATTGTGGCGCTGCTAATCATCCTCGCGGCAGTCCTCTTATGGGATGCGTTTCGCTCCTGAGGAGCGAGGCGGAGGCACCGGCCGATGGATGCAGCTATCATTCCTCGTTGATCGTGATGATAACGTTGCCCGCTCTTAAGCTGGACCCTGATACGGAACTCGCCGGTGTAGTTAGTGCACGCGCCGACAAATAACGCGAAAGCTTCGCAATCTGTTGCGCAAACCGCTCGCCAGCGCGCGGCAATGGTGCGGTTCAAAAGGCGCGTATAACCGTCGCAGTTACCCGTGCCACTATTGTACTTATAGAGGTGGGCTCGTGCGGCAGGGCGTTGTGGAATAGGCCAAAGCCGACGACCAGCGTCACACAGGCGAGCACCAGCATCAGCACCTTCAGGTGCGTAAGGCGGTTGGCGGCAAGCAGCGAAAAATTGTTCATGACACGCTCCCCAAAGACGTCCCTGTCATTAGTCGGAACGAGCCGGCGGAAGGTTCGCCGTTGGCACCCATCGCGCAAATGGATCTCACCCATAGCGTTAATGGGGTCGTGAGAAGAAGTGTGCAACGGCGCACTATTGGGCTCGCGAGCTGGGCTTGGGCACGAGGTGCGGCTGATGCCGGCGCAATACGTGAAGGCGTACATCAAGCGCAACAAGCACGATGCCGCCGATGCGGAAGCGATTTGCGAAGCGGTTGGGCGCCCGACGATGCGGTTTGTGCCGGTCAAGACGGCGGAGCAGCAGGCGAACCAGCTGCTGCATCGGGGCCGCGATCAGTTGGTGCGCCAGCGCACGATGTTGGTGAATGCGTTGCGGGCGCATCTGGCGGAGTTCGGAATGGTGGCGGCGCAGGGCTTGCGCAATGTGGGCGAGCTGATCGCCATTGTTCGCGCCGATGGCGATAGGCGCCTGCCGGCTGTGGCGCGGCAGGTGCTGCAGGTGCTGGCAAATCAGATCGAGCAGATCGAGACGGCGGTTGCAGCGCTGGAGCGGCAGCTGCTGGCCTGGCACAAGACCAACCCTGTGAGTCAGCGGCTGGCCAGCATTCCTGGTATTGGGCCTATCATCGCCCCGCGAGGGCGGTCGCTAACGCCAGCAAGGAGAGTACAGGCGTCAGAGGCCCGAGAACTGCATCAACCGCCTCG
>Ga0306926_10003392_pt1 | contig 16492 bp, 15 predicted proteins | sample flu12Cox44000178_FD_203759 | JGI IMG/M metagenome (GOLD analysis project Ga0306926, IMG submission 203759) | Lab enrichment of tropical soil microbial communities from Luquillo Experimental Forest, Puerto Rico - flux8day.12C.oxic.44.000.178 (v2)... | ecosystem: Environmental > Terrestrial >... | reverse complement strand
CAGGTCAGCGTAACTCTGCCTCTTCCGTACAAGCTTTGCTTCGGCCCCGGAAACGAGCAGCTCGGCCGGCAACGGTCTCGAATTATAGTTCGAAGCCATCGTGAATCCGTAGGCACCTGCACTCATTAGCGCCAAGACTTCACCCGCCTCGACTTCCCTGATTTCGCGACCAAGCGCAAAGAAATCGCCGGATTCGCAAACCGGCCCGACAACGTCGACCTGCAGGAGGCCCCGCTCTTTGGACTCCCGGACCGGAACAACTTCATGATATCCCTGGTACAATGCGGGCCGTATAAGATCATTCATCCCAGCATCGACGATTACAAAGGTCTTTTCCGGTGTTCGTTTGACATACAACACCCGGGTCAGCAGCACGCCGGCGTTGCCAACTATAAAACGGCCCGGTTCGAGCAGAATTCGTATACCGAGGTCCTTCAGCAAGGGAACCGCCGCGTTTGCATATTGGTCGATAGTCAATCCATGTCTTGATGTGTCTTTCCACCAGACTTCATCGCCGCTTTCAAGCGATCCCTGATACACGATCCCAATTCCGCCGCCGATGCTAAAGAATTCAATCCCGAACTCCGATTTCAGGTGCCGAACAAGCGGCAGCATTTTTTCGATCGCGTGGACGAACGGTTTCGCTTCGATAATTTGGGACCCAATGTGCATCTGTACGCCGCGGATCGTAACATTGGGTAGTGACTGAACCCTCCGGTAAACCTGCGCAGCGCGATCGATGCCGATCCCAAACTTGTCCTCCGTTTTTCCGGTGCTGATGTACTTATGAGTGTTCGCTGAAACTCCCGGATTCACCCGAATCGCAATTGGTGCCCGTTTATGCAATGATTTAGCGATTTCGCTGATGGCCGTCAATTCCTGCTCGGATTCGACATTGAAACTCAACACCTCGCTTCGCAGGGCATACTCAATTTCCTCGCGACTCTTTCCAACTCCTGCAAATGTGCATTTAAGCGGATTTCCGCCGGCCTTGATAACCCGATAAAGTTCGCCGCCGGAGACAATATCGAATCCGGCGCCGTGCTCCGCCAGCAGCCGTACCACAGCCATGTTGGAATTTGCTTTGACTGCGTAACAGATTTGATGGCTCAAATCGCGCAAAGACTTATCGAGGCGCTGATAGTGATCGGTGATCGTCTGCGAACTGTAAACATAAAGCGGGGTGCCGTAATGCTCCGCAGCCTTATCGAGCGAATACGATTCGCAGGTCAATTTGCCTCGCTGGTAGTGAAATGAGTGCATGAACAACTGGTGTGCAACCCGGCACCTTCAGGGCCCGCGGTCCGGCTCGAACGCTCCGGTCTGATGCTGGCAAGCAGTGACTGTGTTTGCCATCAGCATGGCCACCGTCATCGGACCGACTCCTCCGGGGACGGGCGTGATTGCCGCCGTTTTCGGCGCGACTTCATCAAACGCAACGTCTCCCGCAAGACGGTAACCTGTTCGCCGCGCTGGATCAACCATCCTATTAATCCCGACATCGATTACTACAGCACCTTCTCTAACGAACTCTGATCGGACGAATTCCGCTCTTCCGATAGCAGCCACAAGAACATCGGCTCGCCTGGTAATCTCCGGTAGATTGCGGCTGCGCGAATGAGCAATAGTGACCGTTGCATCACCGCCCTTTCCTTTTCGCATGAGAAGCAGCGCCAGCGGTTTTCCCACGAGCATGCTCCTTCCAACAATGACCACGTGCGCGCCAGAGATCTCAATGCCGCTTTCGGCTATCAGACGCTGGCAACCCAAAGGAGTACACGGAACAAGCGCCGTCAGATCTCCGATCGCCAGTTTGCCTACATTGATCGGATGGAGTCCATCCACATCTTTTTCCGGATCTATCGCCCGCACGACCTCCTCCTCTTTGATCTGTGGAGGTTGAGGCGACTGAACCAGAATTCCGTGAATGGCAGGATTGGCGTTCAACCGACTCACGGTTGCCAGAAGTTCCCGCGGCGTCGTGGCAGCATCCAGCTCGATTTTTTGTGAGTAAAATCCGAGTTCCGTCGAGATTTTGTCCTTATTGCGGACGTAGGCAGCCGATGCGGGATCATCGCCAACGAGCACCACGGCGAGCCCGGGGATGATTCCGCGTCTCTTTAATTCTACTACCCTTCCGCGAGTCTCCTCATTGATTCGTTCCGCGACAGCCCTTCCATCAAGCAATTTCATTCTTGTAATCGCCGGTCGGAATTGCCGCCTCCGAATGCTATTGCAGCCATTCCGTGTGAAATGTTCCCGGCTTGTCGATCCGCTCGTAGGTGTGCGCTCCAAAATAATCTCGCTGCGCCTGCAGCAGATTGGCCGGTAGTCGCTCCTGACGATAGCTGTCAAAGTATGCGAGGGACGCTCCAAACGCAGGAACGGCAACTCCTGCCCGAGTCGCAAGGGACACAGCCAAACGCCAGTTTGCCTGGCTTTTCTCGAGAATTGAGCCGAAGAATGAATCGAGCATCAAATTTTCCAGCTGCGGATTGCGATCGAAAGCTTCCTTGATCCGATTCAAGAATTTCGCGCGAATGATGCAACCGCCTCGCCAGATTGTCGCTATGTCCCCGAAGTTCAGGTTCCATTTGAAATGTTTGGCTGCGGCGGCAAACAGCGTAAATCCCTGAGCGTAAGAAATGATTTTTGACGCGTACAAAGCGTCCCGCACCGCATCGACTAACTGCTGGCGCTCGCCATCATGGTGAACAGGCGCCGGCGCAGGCAATTGTTTCGCAGCCCGGACTCGCTGTTCCTTCATGGACGATAGAATTCGTGCTTCGACGGCTGCGTTGATAGTTGATACGACCACTCCCAGATCAATCGCAGATTGCAAAGTCCATTTCCCGGTCCCTTTCTGGCCGGCCTTATCGAGAATGACATCAACGAGCGCCTTACCGGTTTCCGGGTCTCTCTTTTTGAAGATATTCGCGGTGATTTCAATCAGGAAGCTATCGAGATCTCCCTTGTTCCAAGTGTCGAAAACGTTGTGCAGTTCGTCGGGACTAAGGCCGAGCAGATCGCGCAGAATGGCGTATGCTTCGCAAATAAGCTGCATGTCTCCATACTCGATCCCGTTGTGTACCATTTTGACGTAATGTCCCGCGCCCCCGGTCCCCATGTATCGGCAACAAGGCTCCCCGTCGACCTGTGCCGCGATCTTTCTATAGATCGGGGCGACAATTTCCCAAGCCTCCTTGGTTCCTCCCGGCATTAACGAAGGACCTTTGAGCGCTCCCTCTTCACCGCCGGAAACACCCATTCCGAGGTAGTTCAAACCTTTTGCGGCCAAGGCTTCCTCCCGGCGTTGTGTATCGGTATACAGCGAGTTACCTCCGTCGATCACGACATCGCCGGCTTCAAGATGGGGCAACAGTTGATCGATGACCGCGTCTACCGGAGCGCCAGCCTTGACCATGATCATCATTTTACGTGGTTTTGCGAGGCTGCCGGCAAACTCCTCAATGGAGCGAGTTGCCGTAATACGTTTTCCAGCACCGCGCCCGGCCGCAAACTTCTCCGTAACGTCCGTAGTCCGATTGTAAACCGAAACGGAAAAACCTTTGCTCTCCATATTGAGAACAAGATTTTCGCCCATGACAGCAAGGCCGATGAGTCCGATATCTGATAAATTCATGATTTTGGGAGCTGAAGATTGAGTTGAATGTCCTATTTCGGAGTATCTAAAATCCTGGATGCTTAGCAATGGAGTTTTGTGACATAAGAGTGAACGACGATCCGATTAGCGCGCCGGAGCTGAATTTTTCGCGTGCGGAAGGGGCGGTTGTCGATTTCTTCGGCGTGGTTCGGGCGCTTGAAGGAAGCCGCCTGATTGAAGGCATCGAATACGAAGCCTTTCAGCCAATGGCGGAACGCCAACTCCTGATAATCGCGGAGGAGGCGAAGTCGGGGCACGGCCTGCGCCAGGTGGTGATTCATCATCGGATTGGTTTTGTGCCCGTCGGAGACGCCTCCTTGTTTGTGCGTGTGACGGCGCGGCATCGTCGAGCCGCCTTCGAGGGGAGTAGCCAAATCATCGAGCAGCTGAAAATTGCTGTTCCAATTTGGAAGCACCCAGTGTACGCGCAGGCTCAGATGGCATGAATCTTCCGAATCAATTGACTGTTCTGCGGCTGGTCTTGACGTTCCCCTTCGTTTTTGCCCTCAGTGTCAATTTTCCTGGAGCCAAACTCCTGGCGCTCGTGATTTTTATTGTCGGGAGCGCTACGGACTATGCAGACGGGTACATCGCCCGGAGGTTTAATCTCATCACGGATTTTGGCAAATTAATGGACCCTCTTGTCGACAAAATCATGACGATTTCCGCCTTCATCTGTCTGGTTTCGCTAAGAACTCTTCCGGCATGGGCCGTCATAATCATTGTAAGTCGAGAATTTTTAATCACCGGACTTCGCCTGATAGCAGCGGCTCGGGGCAAGGTATTGCCAGCCGAGCGGCTCGGAAAGCACAAGACAGTCTGGCAAATTGTGACAATCCTTTACTGCCTGCTGCTTGTCGCGGTTGATCCCCGCTTGGACCCGCGCCTTTCGGCGTTTCTGCACGTCACGGCCTTTATTCTTATTTGTTTCACCGTCAGCCTCACTCTTTGGTCCGGCATTTCATATTTCGCAAAGAATTGGGACCTCATCCGAGAACAGTGAAGTGGGAGAAGGCAGAAGACAGAATTCTGATTTCTCCAGCAGTCCGAATAGGTGCGGTTCAATTTGCAGTTTCGTGGTCGTCGCGTACTTCTATTCAGCATCATGATTTCCTTTCTCGATGGCGAACTTGTCGAGGCGCTCCCTACGCAGGTGGTCATCTCAGTACAGGGCGTTGGATACCTCGTCCAGATTCCGCTCTCGAGTTTTGATCATTTGCCATCTGTCGGAAAGCGCGTCCGATTGCTTACTCATCTTGTGGTTCGCGAGGATGCGCACCTTTTATTTGGCTTCATGACAATTGCCGAACGAGATCTTTTCCGGTTATTGATTCAGCATGTAACCGGAGTGGGACCCAAGATGGCGCTCGCTCTGCTGAGCGGCATGAGCGTGGCTCAGTTCAAGACGGCGGTCGTCAAGGGCGATGTCAACGCGCTGGCAAAAATCAGCGGCCTTGGCAAGAAAACCGCCGAAAGAATAATTTTGGAGCTGAAGGATAAAATTGGTGTTGCTGCCGCATGGGAGCTTGCGGCTTCCGGGCGCGATGACAACCAGGCAAGAGGAAACGACGCCGTCCTGGCCCTGCTCTCCCTTGGATTCAAGCAGGTCGAGGTACAAAAGGCAGTCCGTGAGGTCCTTTCCTCCCTGAAGGTGGATGACATCAATACGGAAGAACTGGTCCGCCAAGCCCTAAAGCTGCTTGCCTAGCCCGCAAAATCACGTGAAAGCGACAGCAACGAGCTTACTGCGGACTGGCAAGCAAATGGATAACGCCGTAGCCCTAGAGCGGATTCAGCGAATCCAGGAACGATTTCCGAAGCAGGGACTTTTCGCGCAAAAAGAGTGGCTCGTTTCGCCACAGCCATTCCTGATCGGAGCCGAGTTTGCGGACGAACTTGAACGGCTTGGCCATTGGCTTCTCAAATTCGTCAGAAAATCGAATCTGCTCTATTACCTCAGCGTGAACGGCAAACAGCCTCGCTGGATCGCGCATTACCTGGACCTCGGAAAGCCGGATCAGTTGATCGAAATATCCCAGAAATATCGGTACGAGATTCCACAGGTCATTCGCCCGGACATCATTCTGACCGACGACGGATACGCAATTTCAGAACTCGATTCCGTGCCTGGGGGGATTGGTCTTACGGGATGGCTGAACCAGACCTATCGGGAACTCGGCTTTGATGTCATTGGAGGCGGGGATGGCATGATCGAAGGATTTCGGTCGATTCTTCCAAGGGGTGTTGTCGCAATCTCAAGCGAATCAGAAACCTATCGGCCCGAAATGCAATGGCTCTGTGAGGAGCTAGCCTCGCGTTACGGACCCAACTGGCGTGTAGTCCAAGCTGAAGATTGGGACTTCCGTACGTCGGAGCCGGTTTACCGTTTCTTTGAAATGTTCGATGTCGAGAACTTGCCGTCCAGGCAGTTGCTGCTGGCCGCGACCGCCTCGGATCGCTTCAGGATCACGCCTCCGCTTAAACCACATCTCGAAGAGAAGTCCTGGTTCGCGCTCTTCTGGGCCAAGCCTCTTCAGCGTTTCTGGCGACGCGAACTTCGAGCTAATCATTGGTCGAGGCTTCAGTCACTTCTCCCGAGGACATGGGTCATCGATCCAGCTCCAGTTCCGCATTACGCCGTGATCCCAGGACTCGAAATTCAAAATTGGAGGGAACTGAAGAAATTCAGTCAGCGAGAACGGGAGTATGTCCTTAAGGTGAGCGGATTTTCAGAACTCGCCTGGGGTAGTCGGGGCGTATTTGCCGGCCAGGATCTGCCGCAGAAGGAATGGGCAGACCGCATCGAGGAAGCGATCGCATCGTTCTCCCGGAGTCCGTTCATTCTTCAAAAATTTTTCAAGGGACGTCTGGTGAAGCAGCCATTCTTTAACCCGGCCACCGAGTCGATTGAGACCCTCACTGGCCGGGTACGTCTTTGTCCCTATTATTTTGTTATCTCGGAGAAGGAAGTTCGGTTGGGTGGCGTATTGGCCACGATCGTTCCCGCAGACAAGAAAATCGTTCACGGAATGCGAGACGGCATCATGGTGCCTGCGGCCGTGGAATTATGATCCAAGGATTCGTATTTCTCGCTGCTGCACAACCGAATCCGCCACTGCCTGAACCACGCGCATGTATCGCACCCCCTGTGCGAAATTCGGCTGCGGCTGTATGCTTCCGGGTGAGCGAACCGCAGCGATAAAATCTTCCTCTACACTCCAGTTCTGCTCCAATCCCGGCGGGATTTGAAGTTTTGCGACTCCTTTTTCTCCAACCCTTCCACCCCTAATCTCATCATTCGCAAAGTCGTAGGCGAGCGTTCCCTCGTTTCCGAAGACTTGAAGAAGATCCGATTTTTCAAAGCACGCGACTCCGCTGAATTCCATGACCCCTGCCATGCCATTCTCAAACTTGCATAGAACCAAGACGAGATCGGGAATTCTGATCTCATAACCCTGGCGAATCAGATGAATAGTCTTTTGATGGGCGAAGACCTCTGTGATCGGCCCGAACCAGCGCTGAACAACTTCGGCATAGATACCCAGCGTTAGAATATTCAAACCGGAAAGCTCATCCCGTTGTCTCCAGTGGGGCGGCGCATCGGGGTCCAAAAAAACGTCCGAAAGACTTTGTAGGCGAAGATGATGCGGATGACCGAGATAGTTCTCGGCGAGTAACTTTTGAATGAAAAGATTGCCGCGCAGCCCGTGTGGAGGGGGACAGACCATTGTGACCAGATGGGGATTCCGCTGCGCCGCCGCAAACATTTCTTCGGCTTCCGGAAGATTCATGGCCATCCGTGCCTGAGAAAATACATGCTTACCCGCCTCAAGTGCCGAAACTGTGATCGTGGCATGAAGGTAGGGCGGAGTTCCTATCCAGATGATATCAATCTCTGGATCAGCAACGAGTTCTGCCCAATTTCCGAAAGGAGTTGCTTCGGGCGCATACTCGGCGCAGAATTTTTCCGACGATTCGTAGGTGGAATTGCAAATCGCCACAACTTCAACATCCGGAATATTCTTGAGCGCCGGTAAGTGCCGCGTCTTTACAACCGTGCCGGCCCCGACGATCCCAATGCGTAGTTTAGAATGGCGCGCAGACATTGCGATGTACCTCAGTCAACACAGCGTGACCTCGATTTGTTTAAAAAGGAAGACTATTCGGACTAGCGAGGCCGCCCCTCAGACCAGCGAGATCCAGGGATAACGTGGCAGGCTGGGAGCAGCGTCGACTTGGTGAAGCAGCCTCGCTATCGAATCCTTGAAAAGCAAAACCACCTAATGAGCAATGTGTGGATACGGAAAAAACTTGACTCATCTGCAATCAGTTTTGCTTTTCAAGGATTCTATTGGAAAAACTCCTCGGGGCGCACCATCGCTGGCGGGGTGCAAATGCGCTGGACGCATTGTTCCCAGGTTTCTTGTCCGTTGAGTATCTCAATTTCTACTCTCAAAAAATAAATTGGCATTTCAAGTTTATCGAGTACCGGAAGACGAACGGCATCCTTTTCCGTCGTGATGACGGCGCTTACATCCCGCCGTACACACCGCTGAAGAAACGAGGTCAATTCCTTTACAACGTATCGATGATGATCGGCGAAATGGCGTGACAATTCGATCTTGGCCCCCAGCTTTCGCAACCCTTCCTCGAAACTTTCGGGGGCTGCAATTCCGCACAGCGATCCAATATAGAGGCCCTTAAGATAGTCCAGAGGCAAACGTTCCTCTCTGTAAACATGCTTCAGGTAGAGCGGTTTGTGGGTACACTCAATAATTTCGGCCGTCCGATTGTGCTGTCTTATGCGCTCAATGAGGTCGCTGTTGGATTCGCCGTTGCATTTCGTAATGAAAATGTAGCTAGCCCGCCGCAAATTGCGCGGCGGCTCGCGCAAGGTTCCGCGAGGCAGCAGGTGCTCATTTCCAAACGGGGCCTGACGATCCACTAGAACAATATCGAGCCGGTGCTTCAGGTGCAGGTATTGAAGTCCGTCGTCGAGGAGCAAAGTATCGACTCCTAGTTCTTTCAGGGCATGCAACCCTCCTTTGACACGGTCCTTGTCCACGACAACAGCCACGCCGCGCAAATTCGAAGCCAGCATATAGGGCTCATCACCGGAGGTGCCGGAATCAAGCAGCACACGTTTTCCGTCCGAAACAACGCGAGGAGGATTTTCGCTGCGCTGACCTAAGACTCTTTCCCACCAGGTCTTTCTTCTGCGCCGATCGACGCTCTTGTACCCGCGGCTAAGTATCGCAACTTTTCGGCCTCCGCTTTGCAATGCGCGCGCAAATTTCTCAACCACAGGGGTTTTACCAGTACCGCCAACCGTGAGGTTCCCGATGCTGATGACCAGGCACCCGAGTTGTCGCTCTTTCAAGATGCGTTTGCTGTAGAGATAGAGTCGAAGCTGCACTATCGCCAGATAAATGAACGAGAGCAGACGCAGAACGATTCGGAGGATCGACGCCCTGAACTCATGCCTCTTATCCAGGATGACTTCGATCGCATACTGCTCAAGATCATCGAGCCACCTACGCATCCCTTAGCCTTCCAGAATCCGAGCCCCCGAGTTGTCAGCGCTAACAATCAAAACCTTCGCTTTGGCCTCAGGAGCGGCAACCGCAACCGATGCAGCGACCTTGTCGTCGTCCGAAAGCGTGAGGCATGCAATAGTCGATCCAGAACCGCTAAGAAAGCCACCCAAAGCGCCCGCATTTCGCGCTGCGCTGATCACCTTTGGCAGGAATGGCACAAACTGGGTTCGAGACGGTTGGTGAACACGGTCAACGAAGGAGTCCTGCAACTGCTCGTAGCGCCGCGACGCAAAGGCCGCAGCCACCAAACTTGCATTTGCCAGATTTTCGACCACCGCCTGACGCGAGAAGGACTCCGGCAATACTCTCCTGGCTTCGCTGGTCTTCACTTCAAAGTTTGGGATGAACAGGACAAATTTCAGATCCGGATCAATATCGAATCTGGCTATCTTGTTCCGCGCTTTTGAGACGATTGTAAAACCTCCGTAAACTGCGGCGGCAGCATTGTCCGGATGTCCCTCCAACTTTGCACAAAACTCACACAACTCGCTCTTTGTGAGATGACCGGTCGCAAGCGCATTCAACGCCAGTAATACGGCTGCCCGAATTGTAGCGCTGCTGCCCAGCCCGCGAGCCTGCGGTATATCGCCCTCAATGACGCACCGGAAAGCAAATCGTTTTATCCCCGTTTGATCAAAAAATAGATTTGCCGCCTCCGAAACGATCGACGGATTCTTCGCCTCGTTTTCGCCAGGTTCGACTCTAATTCGGTTCCAAAGCTGAAGCGCTACTCCGAGGCAATCGAAGCCCGGACCAAGGTTAGTTGTCGAAGCCGGAACCTGAATTGACAGCACCATATTCGATGGGATGCAAAAATTGGTCTACCGGGATGGACTGATCAACCGTCGCGGGGAATTTTCAACGAAAATCGCAGACGGGCCCCCGTCCAGCACTATTTTTATACTGGCGGCCAGAGGACCAGAATGCCAAAAGATAAAAATGGTGCGGGAAGCGCGTCGCTGCCTGCACGTGTGATTTTTGCGGGGTAGTCGCACTTTTCGTATGACAAATAACCAGGAACCAGGACTGTCTGCTCGTCGCGACGGGCGTAAAGATAATCAACTTCGCCCATTGAATTTCAATCTCGGTATTGCTCCTTACGCTGATGGTTCTGTTTTGATTTCCTCCGGGAATACGCAGGTCATCTGTGCGGCAACAATTGAGCCTTCGGTCCCGAGGTGGATGAAAGAGCAGGGAATCGGAGGAGGGTGGATCACCGCGGAATATTCAATGTTGCCGTATTCAACGTTGACACGGCGTCCGCGGGATATTTCGAGGGGCAAACTTGACGGTCGCTGCGTCGAAATTCAACGGCTCATTGGGAGGGCTCTTCGGGCGACGGTAGACTTGGATGCTCTCGGAGAACAGACGCTTTGGATTGATTGTGACGTTCTGCAGGCTGATGGAGGCACCAGAACGGCTTCGATCACCGGAGCATCAGTTGCCGTTGCATGCGCGTTTGCGAAACTCAGGCAGGCGGGCGTAATCGCACGCTGGCCGTTGCGCTGCCTGGTTGCGGCCACCAGCGTGGGAGTGGTGCACGGACGAACTTTGCTTGATCTCAACTACGAAGAGGACAGGGAAGCGCAGGTCGACTTGAATCTGGTAATGACCAGCGCGGGCACGTTCGTCGAGATGCAGGGTGCGGGCGAAGAGGCCACTTTTACTCAAGGCGATCTCAATGGGATGATCGCATTTGGGCAAGTCGGAATCAGCCATCTAGTTGCCCTTCAACGGGAACTACTGAAATCTGCAATTCCCGATATTCCAGAGTTATGACCGGGTCATTTGAATGAATACACTGCACGTTCTTCAACACGTTGCCTTCGAGGGGTGTGGCTTGATCCAGAACTGGTGCATTGAGCATTGCATCACTGTGCGGGTCTGCCGTCTCGATCTCGGCGACCCGTTGCCAATTGCGCAAGCAGGCGACGGTTTATGCATCATGGGGGGCCCCATGAATATCTACGAAGAAAACAGGTATCCTTGGTTGAAAGACGAAAGGGCATGGATTCGCTCATTCCTGGGGACAGACATTCCCATGCTCGGAGTTTGCTTGGGTGCGCAACTTTTGGCCGACGCCTTGGGCTCGAAAGTGTACGCTAATCGCGTCAAGGAAATCGGCTGGATGCCGGTCCAGTGGAGCGAGCAGGCAAGAAGCCACTTTCCTGGATTGGAGAGATCACTCTACGTACTCCATTGGCATGGGGACACCTTTGATCTTCCGCAGGGAGCATTGCTTTTGGCGAGTTCCGCAAACTGTGCTAACCAAGCTTTCCTTTACGGAAGCGCTCTTGCGTTTCAGTTTCACCTCGAAGCCGGCGTGACTGAATGCAGGCGTATGATAGAAAATTGTGGTGCGGAGTTAGCGAAACAGACACCGACTGTGCATGACGCCTCCAGACTATGTCACGACTCGGAAATCCATTCCGGAGCCGCCTTCGAGAGAATGCGCGGATTGCTCAATGCGCACTTCAGATCGTGAACGATGGATCGTTGCTTAAGCTACGGAGCGCTCAAGCGTTTCTTCGATCTGAGATCGATCGAGATCCCTTCCGATAAAAACAAGCTGGCTCGACCTGTTCTCTTCTTTTTCCCACAAACGATCCCAATAGAGCGTGAACCGGTTGTTCACTCCGTGAAATACAGCGCGGCGCGGTGTTCCCTCAATCCAGAGGAACCCCTTCGATCGGTAAATTCTCGCCTTGTCCGACAAGTCCTGCAGTCCTGTCTCCAGGCGTTCGATAGCGAATGGCCGATCAAATCGAAAAGAAAAGGAGGTGATATCCGAATGGTACTTCTCTTTCAATTCATCAAGGAATTTCGGATCAGCATCCAGCCTCCGGTCCAGATCAAACGCATTCACGTCGAGCAACTCGCTCAGATTCAGACGCGAATGGACCGTTTGGAAGATGCGGGCGTGCGGATTAAGTGCGAGGATCGATTGTTCTACCCTCTGGATCCTTTCCGAGCTAACAAGATCAACCTTGTTTAGCAGGATGAAATCTGCCAGGGCGACCTGTTCCCTGGCGACATCTGCTTCGCGCAGTTGGCTTTCCAGGTGCTCGGCATCGACCACGGTGATGATGGAGTCCAGGCGCGCGAGCTGCTGAAGTTGTGCAATGTTCAGAAACGTCTGGGCAACCGGGCCCGGATCGGCAACACCGGTAGTTTCGATCAGGACATAATCGAGATTATCCTTCTTCAGTAGTTTCTGAATGCCTTTCACCAGGTCTTTGCGAACCGTGCAGCAGATGCATCCGTTACTCATCTCAACCACATCCTCGGCCTGAGTTTCAATGAGTTTGCCGTCGATACCGATCTCCCCGACCTCATTGATGATTACGCCGAAGCGGTAATCGGACTGCTCCTTAAGGATATGATTCAGTAGAGTCGTCTTGCCCGCACCCAGAAAACCAGTCAGCACGCTTACAGGGATGACTTTTCTTTGTGCCATAGAATAAAAAAGAGCGACCGGCGCATGCCAGATCGCCCTTACAAATAGTCAAAAAATTGATTTATACCAGACCTGCCTTCTTGAGCGTCTGGAAAGCCCCGTTTTTGGCAATCGTCTTCAAGGCTCGTGCGCTGAGTTTCAACGTTAGATAACGATTCAGCTCCGGAACCCAGATGCGTTTTATTTTAAGGTTGGGCAGAAAGAGGCGCGGTGTGTTGGCGGTGACGTGCCGCCCGACTCCTCCTTTTTTCTTTGCCATACCGCGTCGGTGGATGACATGGCCCCTTGCCGCTTTAGTCCCGGTGATGCAACATTGTCTAGACATAGTAAGTCCCGTTCGGAAAGAGCGCGGGACAATGCGCGGGTTTTGCACTCCCGTCAAGGCGAAACTGTCGAGCGGTGGGGTAGCGACGGGGTCATGTCTTCAACTTTCAGCATTCGCGCCGATTTATTTCAAGGCGCATCTGTACTCTTGTACAGACGATGTTGAAAGTTGAGACATGACCCCGTCGGGGAATGTGCTAGAATCCTCGAAAGGCAAAATCGATTGCAGATGAGTCAAGGAGGTTTTTCCGGGATCCGTACACTATTCATGAGATTGCTCTGGTTTTCATGGATTCTACAGAGGGGTACCGCAGGTCTCGCCGGTCCCAGGCGCGGCCTCCCTAGAGTTGTGTTTGCATGATGCGGAAGGTTCTTTATGGCTTCCTGGGAATTTGCGTCTTCCTGGACCTGTGGATCGGGGTCAGAGTATTGAGTTCCAGTGCTGGGACAGACGATCGCGGAGTTGACTATGCGGCAATCGCCGGCTTCACGAGAGCTGTTCAGTTGATTCGCCGGGACTACGTCGATGGGGATGCCGTTACGTATAAAAAACTTATGTATTCCGCGCTCCACGCCATGCTCCCACATCTGGATCCGCATAGCCAGTTTTTGGAGCCGGATGACCTTAAAGATCGAGAGAATGAGACTCGCGGCGAGTTCGGCGGCTTCGGGTTTACAATTTCCAGAAAAGAGCAAGGCGTCACGATTTTGTCGACGATGGAAAACAGTCCCAGCGCTAGAGCGGGCATTCTACCTGGGGACCAGATTGTGGCAGTTGAAGGAAAATCGACCGTTAACATGCCGATTGAAAACTTGAACCAATTGCTTCGCGGCAAGCCAAGTCAGAGGCTCAAGGTAACGATTTACAGGCCAGCGACAAATGAGACCAAGGATTATGAATTGCGGCGCGAGCTCATTAAAGTCGCCAGCGTCGTAGATGCGAAAATCCTGGATCCGTTGCTAACCGGGGGGATGAAAATCGGGTACGTGCGGATAACGGAATTCACGGAGCCAACCGCGCGTGAATTGAGCGAGAAGCTGGAATACTTGCAAGCGCAGGGAATGCAATCGCTGATCGTGGATCTGCGCTTCAACCCTGGAGGCCTTTTGACGAGCGCGGTTGACGTTTGCGGGTTGTTCCTCCCTCCTCGCACAAGAGTCGCCTATACGGAGGGCCGGGATGCGGCTCAGCGGCGCGAATATTTTACCGACGCCGGGGGCAAGCAGCGACTTGGATTGCCGATGGCGGTCCTTGCTAATGGCCTGAGCGCGAGCGGCGCGGAGATTGTTGCCGGCGCGTTAAAAGATCTGAAACGGGCAGTCATCGTAGGCGAAACCACTTTCGGAAAAGGAGTGGTCCAGACTCCGATGCCTTTACCTGACGGTTCAGCTCTTTGGCTAACGACCGCTAAATATTATACGCCGGGTAAACAGGTCATTCAGGAAAAAGGCATCACGCCGGACATAGAGTCAGCCTTTGACCCTCAGCAGGAGAGAGCTCTTTTGCTTCGCGAGCGGGGTGGGCTACTGACTCCGGAGGAACAGAGACTGGTGCGAGATGAACCGGATACACAGTTGCAGAGGGCGATAGACGCCCTGCGCGGTTTGCTTATCTACCAAAGGTATGCGGCACGGTAAGAGAGAAAATTATTCTTCGGCCCTCAAAAAACGGATGCGTTTATTCACGTCCGTGTTGATGGAATGATAGGGCAGAACGAGGTTACCCACCGAAAACAATGTCCGGCGTAAATGCTCAATGTCGCTGTCGCCGATGGCGTCAGTAAAAATCGGGAGCAGGTAATCGATGCCTAGACGTGAAGGTTTCAGAAGCTTCGGATCATAAAGCAACGGGTACAATCGTCTTGCATGAATGTGCCCCCACCGGTCACGAAACCGGCCTGCGTCGCAGCCGTCTACCTCAAAGCCTTTTGCTGAGTTATATTGCAAGGTGGCCACCGCATTGTTGCGTGCCTCGAGCAAGAGATCGACCGCCTTGGCACCCAGTTGCGCAGCATAAAAACGATCGAACAGAATCGGCCTTCCTCCTCTTTGAGTATGCCCGACTTTTCTTGTGAAGATAGCTTCGCGCGCGGAGTTGCCTCGACGATAAAGCTGAAAATATTTATCCCCTATCATCGCAATAAGCTTATGACGCAGGGCTTCCGCCGCTCCACTTAAGGCAATGTTTCCGGCTGGATCCGTGGACTTCGTTTCGGCACCCAATTCCCTGCCTTGTTCATCGACAATCCCCTCGCCGCAAACGATCACGACGTTTTTCTGTAGATCGTAAATATGCTTCACGCGTTCGACGATGTGTTCAATGTCGAGAGCATGCTCCGGCACCAGGATGATATCGGGTCGCCCATATGCCGATCCGAGCGCGATGTACCCGGAGTGCCGCCCCATAACCTCAATAATGGCGATCCTTCGGTGGCTTTCGGCCGTGGTCCGAATCCTTTCGACGCCGCTGGCTGACACGAAGACGGCTGTTGCGTAGCCGGGTGTTACGTAATTAACGATGTAGTTCAGATCGAACACCGCCTGAGAATCGCGCTTCTCATAGCGAAATCCTCCTTTTGCTGACGGTTGATTCACCCGGACCCATTCATCCGGCTCGCCGGGGTAATTCATTCCCAGGTCGTTGTCGATGGTCTTCGGGGCAAGCACTGTTGGAAGCCGTTCGGCGAGGGGCTGCAATCCATTAAGCGTGCCATCGCCTCCTACGCAGATCAGCCCATCGATGTGCAGTTTCTCCAATCGCGAGGCAATGGTATCAAGTTCATCCTTTTTTTCGGGATCCACAAAATCGCGGGAAGATCCGATGATTGTACCTCCCTTGGTGGGGTCAAGTTCCGGTATTTCCTGATAAAGCGGGTTGAGGTGAACGTGTGGAACCCGCGGATTGAACAGGCTGTTGAAGCCCTTGATGAGTCCAAAAATTTCGACTCGCAGCTGGTTCGCGCGCACGACCGCTCCGTGGATCGTCGCGTTCATCGCCGGTGTATCGCCCCCGGCAGTTAAGATCCCGATGCGCTTCATTTCTGCAGGAGTTTGTGTTTATTTGATTGAGCGATCTTATTGCCTTGGTGAAGAATTCCCAATACAATCGCTTTGTTTTCGGCTACGACGCAAATCGAAATAGTATAACGGAACCGTACTCGGGAAGTAAATGCAGCACTAACCCCCAAACCTAATGCAAGATCCTCCGGTTCCAATAGGGATTATCGTTTGTACGGTGGCTGTCGCGTGATGGAATTCCTTGTGGTCGCGGCTTCTTTAGGTTGGGTGGCAGTGTTGCTTGCGCCTTGGCGGCCTTGGGACACCGGAGAAGGCCTGGAAGCCGTTGGCGACTCGTTCAAGAAAAATCTTCGTGATATCACCGTTTTAATTCCAGCCAGAAACGAAGCCGCCTTCATTGGACGCACCCTGGCGGCACTTCGCTCCCAGGGG
>Ga0306926_10003391_pt1 | contig 16493 bp, 12 predicted proteins | sample flu12Cox44000178_FD_203759 | JGI IMG/M metagenome (GOLD analysis project Ga0306926, IMG submission 203759) | Lab enrichment of tropical soil microbial communities from Luquillo Experimental Forest, Puerto Rico - flux8day.12C.oxic.44.000.178 (v2)... | ecosystem: Environmental > Terrestrial >... | reverse complement strand
GACCGTGAAGTCGATCTCGATGCCAGCATGCGGGAGGCGTTCAAGCCTGGCCAGGAACGCCACCACTTCACCCGGCACCTCGTACACCCTGCTCACCGATTCGCCGGGCGGGACGGTGAAGGAGTCAAGCCCGGCGCGCTGTCCAGAGCGGACAGAGAGGACCTGCGCAGCCTCGTCGCCCGCCCGAAAGGCAGAAAGGGCATGGGTGACCGCCCATCCCGGCCCCTGTCCTACGGAAAGGACCCTGGCCCTCCCCCGCATCTGCCGGCGCTGCCACCCGCCCTGCGTCAGGTCAATGCCGCCGTGATCCAGACGGTGCAGCTCTGCTTGGCCCGGGCACGCCACAGGACGCGCCGAACGAGTTGCACAGCGTTCCCGGCTCCCCGGGGCGTTACTCGGGAACCGTCCGCGTCGTTCGCGACGAGACCGAGTTCACCAGACTGAGCCCTGGCGATGTGCTCGTCGCACTCGTGACGTCCCCGCCCTGGTCGGTACTCTTCCTCCAAGCCGCCGCCGTAGTCACCGACGGCGGTGGGGTGCTCTGCCACACCGCGGTGATCGCACGTGAGTACGGCATCCCGGCGGTGCTCGCCACCGGCGAGGCATCCCGGCGTCTGCACGACGGGGACCTGGTGAGCGACGACGGCACCACCGGGATCGTCTCGATCGCGCCACCCGCATCCGGCTTCGTGGAGCCAGGCTCGAGCCCGCCCCAATAAGCACGGTTACGGGACGAAGACCATGCCTTTGGGCGTGATCACCCCGGTGAAGGTGAGCGGGCTGACCGCGCCGGTCGTCAGGTTAATCGTGCCGAGGTAGTTGCCCTTGTACGTGGTAGGCGGTGGGGGTGGGCAGACAGACGGAGCGGTGTTGGCGTTGCACGGGGCTACCGCGGTGTACGCGGTTCCTACCTTGAACGGGCCCGTGATGACATCGACCGCGTCGGCAGCGGAGTCCGTCACGTACAGCGAACCGCTGGCCGAGGTCGCCCAGGCGGTGTCATCGACAGGTAGGGAGAGCTTCAGGACCTGCAGGTTCTGGCCGCTGGAATCGGAGAAGATGAGTTGCAGGTCGCCCTGGGAGTTCAGCATGAATTTGCCGGCGAAAGCAGGCGAACCCGACGGGACGACCGCGTTCGAGTCCGGGTCCGTGAGCGCGAGGGTGACCTTGGTGCCGGCGTTCGGAGCGTTTACCCCGGTCGCCGTCGCGTTGATAGCGAAGAACGGGGCGGCGGTGGCGACCTTGGTCGTGGAATCCAGTGTGACCACGTACACCGCCGGCGCGTTCTTCGGCGCCGTGCCGCCGGTGCCGGGCGCGGACGCGCTGATCAGGATCTTCCCCTGGAACACCGAGACGGCGTCGGTGCCGCCCATATGCGGCAGTGGCGACGGGCTGTAGGTGTAGTGCGCGACGGCCCCGCTGCCGGACACCGTGTACAAACTGGATTTCGAGTCTTCGTTAACGGTCACGATGACCTGGTTGGCCGCTGGGTCGGCGCCCATCCCGTCGATCTTGCCCGGCAGGCTCCACTGCTTCACGACGCTGCCCGCAGGTGTGAACTCGAGAAGGGTGCTGTTCAGGTTGCCGGAAGGGGCCGGCTCCCCTTGCGCGCCGACGCCGTTCTGGAACCCGACGTAGAGCTTGCCGCCGAGGGCGGTGATGTCGTCCGGCTGGCTGTGGTGAAGGGGCCCGCCCAGGATGAGCTGCCTAACGGTAAGCGTCTTAGGGGCGGCGCTGGGGCTGGGGCTGGGGCTTGAGGTGGAGCTAGAGCACCCGGCAGCGGCCGCCGCGACGACCGTGACGCCCAGCCAAGCAGCAGTGCGCAGACTGAAGATGTTCACCATGCTGTTGTAAGCGATTTGAGTGACGCACGGCACAGCAGAGCTAAAACCGCAGGAGAACGGCTCATGACAAGAAGGTGACCAAAATATAAAGCTATGGTCAGCAGGTTAAATCTGGCGAGCACTCCGCGCGGTTCACGGGCGAGGATCTGCCTGGTCGAACGCGACCAGGTCATCGACGCCCTTTTGGCGGAGATAACGGGACTGGCCAACCGGGAAATCCTGCTGCCCGCGCCGTGCTTCCGACCTGCGCTTCCTGCTTCCCGTCCGGCGGATCGTGCCCGAACTCGAACGGCCCCACGGCCTCGTGGTAGAGATCGCCCGCTTGTCCGAGTGCACGCGGCCCACATCGCCCGCCGGGTGGTCTACCTGGCCGGTCCCGCTCACGACGGGCCGCTCTGTTCCTTGATGACGTAGGTGAACAGGCGCACGCGGCCGTCGGAATCTTTCTCCGGGTATACGCCTTGGATCTCGTTGGCGAACCCCGGGAAGTGGGCGTAGCTCTCCTCGAACAGCTTGAGATAGGCGATCATGGGCGCGGCGCGTTGGTCCCAGCGCTCGCCGGGTACCACGATGCCAATGCCCGGCGGGTACACCAGCGCCATCGTCGCCGCCACCCGGCCCCCTACCTCGTCGATGGGCAGATAGTCGATCTGGTTGGCGGTGAACAGCCGGGTGGCCTCCTGCGGCGACATCACCACTTCCGGGAATTGCTCGGCACGGAACTGCAGGCGCTGCAACTCCGATGTGTGCCCCTTCCGGTAGAAGTCGTGCATACGCAGGCACAGGTCGCGCAGCCGGTCGTCACCGTAGGCCTGCGGCCAGGCGGCGACGAAGGCAGGCATCACCTCCCGGAGCCGGGCATTGCTGTCGAAGAAGCGCTTGAAGTCGTCAAGCGCGGCAATCAGCGTCCCGGCCTTGCTGACCTCGATGCCCGGTGTGACAAGGAAGAGGATGGTGTTGAAGTCGTTCTTCTCGGGGACGATGCCGCGTTCGCGCAGGAACTGGGCGAGCACCGGCGCCGGAACGCCCCAGTCGAGGTAGCCACCGGTCTCGCGGTCGAAGCCGGGCGTGACCAGCGTGAGCTTGTTGGGATCGGTCATCACGTAGCCGTCGGTCACCTGTCCGAATCCGTGCCAGCGCGCGCCGGGCCGAAGCAGCCAGCACTGCTGTTCCGCGAGAAGGACGCTGTTGGGCACGTTCTCCCACGGCTCGTCGTGCAGGTCCTCCGTATGCGGGGAGCCGGTCACCGTGACCACGTCGGGGACAAACGGGTCGAAGAACCAGGCCCGCGGCGAGCCGGGCCCACCTGCCTCAGCCTCGTACTTGCGCAGCAGGTTGCGAACGGCCTTGCGCATATCCACGGCCAGCCGGGTAGCGTCGTTCCACAGGTGGAAACCGTTGCGTCCCTTCATCATCTGGGCGCCCACGTCCAGCGATGAGAAGAGCGGGTAAAAGGGCGACGTGGAGGCGTGCAGCAGGTAGGCCTCGTTGAAGCGGCGCTCGCTCACGTGCCGCTGCTGGCCCTCGATGTGCCGGCCCTTCACGTGGATCTGCGAGGCCTGCGAGAAACCGGCCAGCTGCTTGTGCGTGGACTGGGTAGCGATGATGCCGGGGTCGTCCGGCCCCAGGTCGGCAAAACCCATGGCGTAGTGCCCGGCAAAAAGCGGGTGGAACTTCATGAAGCCGCCCCACGCCTCGTCGAACAGGATGTAGTCGCAGAGGTGGCCGATACGGTCAAGGATCATCTGGGCGTTATAGATGGTGCCGTCGTAGGTGCACTGCTCGATGATGGCGAGCCGGAAAGGCCGCTTGGCCTGCCACCGGTCCGGGTCGGTGACCAGCGGGTGAGCGCGGATGGCCAGGCGGAGGCGCTGCTCATCGAGCGCGTCGTGGTGGATGGGCCCGATCATGCCCTGCGGGTTGCGGTCGGTCGGCAGGTAGATGGGGATGCCGCCGCCCAGCACCAGGGCGCCGTGGTGATTGGACTTGTGGTTGTTGCGGTCGAAGAGAACCAGATCGCCCTGGGAGATCAGCGCGCCGCTGACGATCTTGTTGGCGGTGGAGGTGCCGTTGAGCACGAAGTATGTACGGTCGGCGCCGAAGATTTCCGCCGCGGCCGCTTCCGCTTCGCCCGCGGCGCCCTCGTGCACCAGCAGGTCACCAAGCTCGACTACCGAGTTGTCGAGGTCGGTGCGGAATATCGCCTCGCCCAGGTACTCGTAGAAGACGTGCCCGACAGGGCTCTTGCGGTAGAACATGCCCCCGTTGTGCCCTGGGCACGTCCACACTTCGTTGCTCGCCTCGGTGAACTCGATGACGCGCCCGAAGAACGGCGGCTTGAGCCTTTCGATGTACTCCTCGAAGTGCCGGTTGATGTACTTTGCCACGAAATCCGGCGTGTCCTCCTCGGGATAGATCAGGCCGCGCACGATGCCGGTCAGCAACCCCGGGTGATGACTCTCAAGATCGTCGGCCGGGACTACCAGGAACACCGGGATGTTGAGGCCGATGTCCTCGAGCGTGTGCACGACCCGCTCCCCGTTGATACCTCCGCTTTTTCCGCCCCACTCGAGCAGCAGGCAGGCCACCGAGGCGTCGTTGCGCAGGCGGATGACGGCGTCCTTGGTGGTGCCGATGAGGTCGGTGCGGAGATGATGATCATCACGAAGGTGCCCGAGGATGCGCTCGAATGCGTCGCCGAGGGACTGGGAGCGCTTGATGCGCGAGTCCACCACCAGGACCGTGAACATGTCTTTGTACGTCATGATTCGGCCCCCTCGGCCGTGCCAGCTAGGAAACGGGCCACCGTGCCAGGGGAGCCTTCGTGATCGGCGTGGGGGACAGCTGGCCGGGCTCAAGCTCCCGCATGTCCGCGGGAGCGCCGACGATCTTCGGGTCGGGCTGCCCGACGATGCCCGGGTCTTTGCGGTCGTAGTCGATACCGACAAGCAGGCTGCGCATCGCCTCGAGGCGGGCTCGCTTCTTGTCGTTGCTCTTGATCACAGTCCAGGGTGCTTCGGGTGTGTGAGTCCGCTCGAACATCGTGACCTTGGCCGCGGTGTAGGCGTCCCACTTGTCCAACAGCGCGATATCGGTGGGGCTGAGCTTCCACTGCCGCACGGGGTCGATCTGGCGGATGGCGAAGCGGGTGTTCTGCTCGCCGGGGGTAACGGAGAACCAGAATTTCGTCAGTGAGATGCCCTCGTCGACGAGCAGCTGTTCGAACTGCGGCACCTGCCGGAGAAAGGTCTCGTACTCCTCATCGGTGCAGAAACCCATGACCTTCTCGACACCGGCGCGGTTATACCACGAACGGTCGAAAAAGACGATCTCCCCCGCCGTCGGCAGGTGCTCCACGTAGCGCTGGAAATACCATTGCCAGCGCTCACGGTTGGTCGGGACGGTGAGCGCAACGACCCGCGCGGTGCGGGGATTCAGGTGTTCCATGAAACGCTTTATCGTACTGCCTTTGCCGGCGGCGTCACGGCCCTCAAAGAGGATAACTAGGCGGCGGCCTGAATCCTGGATCCAGTATTGCAGCTTGAGCAATTCCACCTGCAGCAGCCGCTTCTCGTGATCGTATTGATCACGGGTCAGCCGCTCGGCATAGGGATATTCTTCCCGCCAGGTGTCCACGATGCTCCCGTCGGCCTTCCGGAGCACTGGGTCATCCTCGTCCGAATCGTCCACCCACACGCCCGGCGGCACCACGCTCCTGTCGCCTGAGTCGCCCGTGCCGGAATCACTCATGTGGTCACGTCGCCCTTCGGTCATGTCCGGGACATCCCGCTCCTACTATGCCCCTACCAGCAGTATCCGTCGACCAGTCTCGCCGCTCCATGGCGCCCGGAGCAAGGTTCACCAGGAGTTCACCGCCCCCGACGCCCCGGCCGGCCGTGCCAATTACCCGGTTCGACGCCAGCAGCCCATCGATGACCACCCCGCCGAAATGTACTCACGATGGCACTCTCAGGCACTCCGGCCGAACGCGGCGGCCAGGTTTTGCGGCCGGCCTGCCGAGTGCGTTCAGTGCCCTTTATTTCGCCCGAACTTCGGCCGATACTGTAATCGGTAATAAAATCGGAACGAACCGGGAACCTGAGGAGCACAGACGTTCGGAATCCTCGTCGGGGTGGACGGCTCGGAGCATTCTCGCCGTGCCCTTAGCTGGGCGATGCGGCAAGCCGCACAGCAGGATGTCCCGCTGACATTCATGACCGCCCGCTGGGATCCGGTTCGCCCGGTGACCGAGATTTACTCGGGTGTGCACGCCTACCCCGAGGCTAGCCATAACCTGGCGGTCGCGGAGCGGGCGGTCCATGAAATCGTGGACAAGGTCGCGACCGAAATAGGCGAGTCGATGCCCGAGATCACAGTAAAGGTGGTCACGGGGGATCCCGCGGAAGAAGAACTCATCAAGACCGGACAGTGGCAGCCAGACTGCCGCGGCATGAGTCCCGGCGCGCTTGCTAGCAGGGGTCTTCCTGGCCCTTGCCAGAAGGAGTGGCCAGATGATCATCGACTGTGCTCACTACAAGGACGGCCGCAGGCGCGACGCCGGCCAGGTGCCGCTGGAGGTGGCAGCGGCGCGGCGCGCTGAGGGCGGCTTCATATGGCTCGGGTTGTTCGAACCCGGGGAGGAGGAGCTGGCGCAGGTGCACCGCCTGTTCGGGTTGCATGAGCTGGCGGTGGCGGATGCGCTGACCGATCACCGGCGCCCGAAGATCGAGACCTATCAGGATGATCTGCGGCTGGTCATCCTGCGTACCGCGCACTATGACGACGAGGAGGCGGTCCACTTCGGCGAGATCGGGATCTTCTTCGCGCCGACCTTCGTGATCACCGTCCGGCGGGGCGCGCCGACCGAGCGCATCTACTCACTGCGCAGCGAGGCCACCGGCTTCTACCGGGCCGTCCATCCGCTGGTCGCCATCGTCGACGCGGTCGAGCGCACCACCGTGGCCCGGAGGTTGCGGCCATACCTGCGCGACGTTTATGACCGCCTGCTGCTGGTCGAGGAGGAGGTGGCGGACCAGCGGGACCTGCTCGGCCTGGTGCTGGAGGCCAACATGACGGTGATCTCGGTGGAGCAGACGAGGGTGGGTGTCCGGCAGAACTCCACCATCGAGAGGCTCACTGTACTGGCGACGATCTTCCTGCCGCTGACCTTCATCACCGGCTTCTTCGACCAGAACTTCGGCTGGATGGTCGACCACATCGACACCCTGGCCGCGTTCGTGATCTACGGCATCGGCGGCCTGGCCGTGGCCCTGGTGCTGTTGTCCTCCTGGCTGAGAATTCACCCGGCGCACACAGACACCCGCGCCGCGGCCGGCGAGACGACGGGCCGCAATGGCGCCGCCAGGACCAACCCCCACACGCAGGCCGCCTGAACCTGGGCGGCGACGGGCAGCCGCCAGACCCGCCCCCCGGCAACCCCTGAAGATCACGGTCGGGCAGCGCGAGGCCGCCCGGCAGGGGCCGGATGCGGCGCGGGTGCTGGTACAGGCGCAACATGACCAGTGACAGTCAGCTTGGTGGCTGGCGGTCATGGCTGCCTATGGCATGGGCCAGGCCCCTGCAGGTGACTGACAGCGCCAGCCGGGCGGCCTCATCGTCGATGAAGACGGCAGCAAGATCACCCCCGAAGGGGTGATGACTCCGGGCCTGCCGTGCCGAACGCTGAAGCCGCCGGGCCGACCTCCTAGGAGGCTGTGATGACCCACCAGGGTGAGGCGAAGCAATCGAATCAGGGACTTACCGGCGGGGTGATCGCCTCGGCCATCGGGGCGGCGGTACTGGTCACCTTCGCTCTCCAGAACCGGATGCATATCAAGATACGCTTCCTGATCTGGAGCTTTGTCTGGCCGTTGTGGGTCTACACCATTGTGACCGCAGTATTTGGGGCACTGGTGTGGTTCGGGTGGGGTGTGATGCGGCGTCACAGGCGACGTAAGGAACGCCGCGAAAATCGGCGGGACTGACCCGCCTGGGCCCACCTTGCCAGCGATCACTTGTCACCCTCGGGGTAGTGGTCGGCCCACTCGGCCTGCCAGTCCGCTATGGCGCGGTCGCAGGCATCGCGCAGGGCGCAGCCATGCCAGCCCGCCCCAGCGCTGGTGGCCGGCTGGGCTGAGTTCACCCCCCGCACAGCGGGGTAGCGTTGCGCCGGCTGATACCCAAGGGCTGCCGCCCGACCCCGACCCCGACGCAAGGTAAGTAAACCGCGGCTGACCTGCGAGCCAATTAGTTGGTGCCGGGCAGGCTCAGCCCATCCGGCCGCTGACGTGGTGCCAGACGACGACTAACTGCACGCCGCCAGCGGCACCGCCATCACGTCCTAAGCCGGTCCCGCCACGGCGATTGTGGAGATGCGCCACGTTGCGTATTAGAAACTGCTCCCAGCTACCTGCCCAGAGTTGCTACCAGGATGGCCTTGATGGTGTGGAGGCGGTTTTCGGCCTGGTCGAAGACGATGCTGGCGGCGGAGCCGAAGACGTCGCCGGTGACTTCCAGGCCGGTGGTCATGCCGGTGTGTTCCATCATGTCCTTGCCGACGGTGGTGTTGGGGTCGTGGAAGGCGGGCAGGCAGTGCATGAATTTGACCTTGGGGTTGCCGGCCGCGGTCATCAGGTCGGTGTTGACCTGGTAGGGCTTGAGCAGTGCGACGCGTTCGGTCCACACGTCCTTGGGCTCGCCCATCGACACCCACACGTCGGTGTGGATGAAGTCGGCGCCGGCGACGGCGCGGGCGGGGTCGTCGGTGATGGTGATCCGGGCGCCGGTGGCGTCGGCGGCCTGCTGCGCCAGGTCGACGACGTCCTTGGGCGGGTGCAGCTCGGCCGGGCCGGTCAGCCGGACGTCGCTGCCCATCAGCGCGCCCATCACCAGCAGCGACCGGCCCATGTTGAACCGGCAGTCGCCGGTGAACGCGTACGAGATCGCGTCGTACGGCTTGCCACCGGCCTCGTGCATGGTCAGAAAGTCGGCCAGCATCTGGGTCGGGTGCCACTCGTCGGTCAGCCCGTTATACACCGGCACCCCGGCGTGCGCGGCCAGCTCCTCCACGTCGGCCTGGGCGTTGCCGCGGAACTCGATCGCGTCATACATCCGGCCCAGCACCGCGGCGGTGTCGGCGACCGACTCCTTGTGCCCCAGCTGCGACCCCGACGGATCCAGGTAGGTCACGTGCGCGCCCTGGTCATACGCGCCGACCTCAAACGCCGACCGGGTCCGGGTGGAGGTCTTCTCAAAGATCAGCGCGATCTCCTTGCCCGCCAGCTGATGGGTCTCGGTGCCGGCGTACTTGGCCAGCTTCAGCGCCTCCGACAGCCGCAGCAGGAACCGCAGCTCGGCCGGGGTGAAATCGATCTCCTTCAGGAAACTCCGGTTGCGCAGGTTGAACGCCATCGCTGGCTCCCCTCGGGGGTCAGAACGCGGGATCGCGTTCGATCGGGCAGGTCATGCAGTGGCCACCGCCGCGGCCCTTGCCCAGCTCAAACCCGGCGATCGTGATCACCTCGATGCCGGCCTTGCGCAGCGCCGTGTTGGTGCCGGTGTTCCGCTCATAGGCGACCACCACCCCCGGCTCCAGCGCGACCACATTGTTCCCGTCATCCCACTGCTCCCGCTCGGCCTCAAACGAGTCCCCGCCGGTCTCGATCACCCGCATCTTGCCCACCCCCAGCGCCCGGCCCATCAGCTCCGGCAGCGTCCCGTGCCGCTCCTCGGTCACCACGTCCTCAGCCGACTCACCGGGCGTCAGCGCCCACGTCCGCGCCCCGTAGACCACCTGCGGGAACAGCGTCACCAGATCCCGGTCGCACATGGTGATCACCGTGTCCAGATGCATATACGACCGCGACTTGGGCAGATGCACCGCCAGCACCTGCGCCGCCGACCCGGCCCGGAACAGCTCCCGCGCGATCCACAGCACCGCCTGCGGGGTGGTCCGCTCCCCCATCCCGATCATCACCGTGCCGTTGCCGATCGGCTGCACATCACCACCCTCCACATGGCAGCGGCCCCAGTCCTGGTCCGCGCCGCCCAGCCAGACCGGGAACTCCTCGCCCGCGAACATCGGATGGAACCGGTAAATCGCCTCCATGATCATCGTTTCCGGCTTCCGGGCCGGCTTGGTCATCGGGTTGATCGTCACCCCGTTGAAAATCCAGCACGACGGATCCCGCTGGAACAGCAGGTTCGGCAGCGGCGGCAACAGCATCGACGCCGGATCCGCCGACTCCCAGATCAGGCCCACGTCCTGCCGCACATCGGCCCTGGTGATCCCCCCGATCAAGAACTCCGCCACCTGCTCCGCGCCGGCCGTGGCGACCCACTGCCGGGCCCGGTCCGCCGCGGTGATACCGACCTCGCGCTCGTTGAGGATATGGCCGGCCACCCAGTCCCTGACCCCAGGCTGATCAAGCGCCTCCGCCAGCAGCCGCTCGGCCAGGAACACCTCCACACCGCGGCCACGCATCACCTCGACGAACATGTCGTGCTCAGCCTTAGCCCTTGCCACCCAGATCACGTCATCGAACAGCAGCTCCTCCGCATTCGACGGCGTCAGCCGGCTGTGCTCCAGGCCCGGCCGGTGCACCATGACCCGGCGCAGCTGGCCTACCTCGGAATAGACTCCCAGTGGCACGGCGATCTCCTTGCTTTGCGGACTGCCTGAAGCCTTGACTACCTGGACTCTGTGAAGTTGTGACGGCCTGGAGAGATCAGCCAGGTGAGGTTTCCCCGAACGTGACGCTTGCGGCGTCAGTCGTGACACGGGTGCCCGCGGTCCCGGCGAGCATGGCATCGATGTCGGCCAGTGCCCCGATCATGGCGGGCTTGCCCGTCGCCTTCGCGAAATCGCATGCGGCCACCACCTTGGGGAGCATCGATCCGGCCGCGAACTCCGCTTCATACTCGGTGAGCAGGACAGCCGGGTTGGCCTCTGCGATGGCCCGCTGCTGAGGGGTGCCGAACCCCACGAACACCGCCTGCGCGTCGGTGGCCATGATGAGCACGTCGGCCTCGATGTTGCGAGCCAGCAGCGCACTGGCCCGGTCTTTGTCTATCACTGCCTCAATGCCGATCAGCTCCCGGCCCGGCCGGTAGGCGGTGGGTATCCCACCGCCGCCGGCGCAGATCACCACGCATCCCCGCTCGAGCAGCCAGCTGATGGGCCGGTGCTCAAAGATCCGCTGTGGCACCGGTGACGGTACGACCCGGCGCATCCGGTCCCCATCGGGCTTGAACGTCCAGCCCCGTTCCGCAGCCAGCCTGTCCGCCTCGGACTTGTCATACACCGGGCCGATCGGTTTGCTCGGGTCGGCAAAGGCCGGGTCGTCCGGATCCACCTCGATCATCGTCAGCAGCGACGCCAGCGGCCGTTCGAACGGGAGCCGGTTGCCGAGCTCCTGCTCCACCAGATAACCGATCATCCCCTGGGTCTCTGCTCCCAATACATCAAGCGGCGCCTCGGGCACCTCCTCGTATGCCGCCTCCTCCAGAGCCAGCAGACCGATCTGCGGGCCGTTCCCGTGCGAGATGATCAGTTCGTGATGCTCTGCGATCGGCGCCAGGTGATCACACGCCACTCGGACGTTAGCCCGCTGGTTCTCGGTTGTCATCGGCTGACCCCGGCGCAACAGCGCGTTCCCGCCGAGGGCTACCACCACTCTCATGCCCGACCCCCACGCCTCATTTCCCCTATTCCCGCCGCAATGACCCGGTTTTGGTGGGGTCCCCGACCCAACCTATCGATATGGGCGGTGATCTGCGACAATCAGCATTATGGGTTCTCCGGCTCGGGGCGGCCAAGAGCCATCTGACAATTCTTCAACTTCTCCTCGCCTTAACTTCACCTCTTCGTCATTTAATTCTCACCGGAACTTTCCCGGCATCGCCGCCAGCCCTGATCTCATTTTGGTGCACGGCCGTATCTCAGGGCGGTGATCGCCCGGGCCTGCACGTAGCGACGGCTCCCCTGCTGCGCATGGAGAAAGCCTGGCGAGGCAGAACCGCACGAGGCAGAAAGAAGATGGACATGACCGGAGCGCCAGGCGACCCACCCGGGGGCGGAGTCCCGAACCCTCCGGCCGGAGCGGCCGTGCAGACAGCGCCGGGCGGGCCTGCAGCTACCCAGGACCGGGGCTTCGGCCTGCCGGTGGCGATCGCCCTGATCATGGGCAGCATCATCGGCGTCGGGATCTTCAATCTGCCCACCTCGCTGGCCGGCATCGGGCCGATCACGCTGGTCTCGATGGCGCTCACGACGGTCGGCGCCATCGCGCTGGCGCTGATGTTCGCGGCGCTGTCGCGCCGGCTGCCGGCCGACGGCGGGCCGTACGCGTACTCACGGGTCGCCTTCGGCAACGTGGTGGGCTTCTTCAACGCGTGGTCGTACTGGATCACGGCGTGGGCCGGTAACGCGGGGATCGCCGTTGGCTGGGTCCTGTACGTTGAGGTCTTCATCAACAAGGGCCAGAACAAGCTGATCACGGTCCTGCTCGTGCTGGTCGGCCTGTGGATCCCGGCTATCATCAACCTGTCGGGCGTGAAGAACATGGGCTCTGTCCAGCTGATCACCACGATCCTCAAGTTCGTCGCGCTCGCCTTCATGGCGATCGTGGGCCTGTTCTACATCAACACCGCAAACTTCACGCCGTGGAATATCAGTGGCGATAGCGCGATCAGCGCAATCGGCGCCGGCATGGCGATCGCACTGTTCAGCTATCTCGGCATCGAGGTCGCCTCCGTCGCCGCCGGCAAGGTGCGCGACCCCGACAAGAATGTCCCGAAGTCCACCGTGCTCGGGACGCTCGCCTGCGCCGCCGTCTACCTGCTGTCCCTGACAGCCGTGTTCGGCATCGTGCCGAACAGCACGCTGCAGAAGTCGACCGCGCCGTTCTCGACCGCGATCAATTCGATGTTCGGCGGCACCTGGGCTGGCTACGTCATGGCCGTTGTCGTTATCATCTCCGGCTTCGGGGCGCTGAACGGCTGGACCATGATCTGCGCTGAGATGCCCCTTGCGGCGGCCAAGGACGGGCTCTTCCCCGGCCGCTTCAACCGCATCTCAAAGAGGGGGGTGCCTGCCTATGGCATCATCGCCTCTACCGTGCTGGCGTCAATTGCGATGGCCATCAACTACATCGGCTCCGGCGGCGCGGAGGTTTTCACGACACTGGTGCTGATGACCGGCATCACCTCCGCTATCCCGTACGGGTTCTCCGCGCTGGCGCAAATCAAGTGGCGCATTGTAGACCGCCGGGCTATGCATGGGCGGCGTTTTGCGCGTGACGTGTCCGTCGCCGTGGTGGCGCTCGTGTTCTCGATCCTGTTCATCTATTACTCGCGCAATACCGGTGCCAGCGGCTTCCAGTACTGGGCCCCATTCGTGCTGGCGGGAGTCGCACTCCTGCTTGGTATCCCTGTCTACTTTGCCCAGCGGGGAAAGATCACCCCGCCAGAAACCGTTCCGGAGTACCGCTGAGAAGAAGACCGCGGTAACCGGCCGGAATCTGCTGCCGCTGACCGCCCTGCCGGGACAGCCCAGGGAGGAGCGCGCAGTCCCGGTCCCGGTCGGCCGGACCAGCAGTTCCACCCCCTTGGCCTGGGCCTTGCCCAGCAGCTGATCAGCCAGCTCCTCATCGACCAGCGGCCGCCGGACGGCCGATCGCCGCCGGTTTTCGGGGGCACCGTTGAAGTGTCTTACATTACGTGTCTTTCCGTGAGCCGCATTCCTGCGGCTTCATCGGTCAGGCCACGTTACTTACCCAGCTGGTATGAGACGCCCCGGACAGACTCCAGCCGGGTCAGAGTGCTTCACACACTCTGACCCGGCTGGGTGTGGTTGATTCGCTTGTTTAGCCGCCGGGGAGGACCTGGATGCCCTCGGTCCGTACGGAGTCAAGCTGGTTGGGGTTCAGGCCGAGGTCGAACAGGATGGTGGGAGCCACCTGGTACGTCCGCACCGGCTGGGTGATTGTGGTCCCGACCGGAGTGTTGTTGACGACGTTGGCTCCGTTGACGGTGAGCAGGGCGACGTGGGTGTCATCTGGGGCGAAGCCACCGTGCTCCATCACCTTGCCGGTGCTGTGGGAGTAGATGGTTCCCGGTATGGGCTGGATGATGATGTCGGGGGTTCGCGGATCAGTTGCCGGATTGCCGAACTGGGCTGCGAGAGCAGGCCCGGACAGCAACGTTTGGATACGGGCCGGGTTGCCAGCCGACATGCTGGCCTTCAGGGCTGCCACGCCCTTGGCCGTGTCGGCCACCCGGGTCGCCGGGTTCATCCAGATCAACGCGACGTCGTCGTCGGTGACCATGGCCGGGAAAACGCCGGCATTGTTGAGGACCGTGACCTCAGCGTGGCCGATGAGCGCGAGCTTGGAAGGATCGATGGGGGACTGTCCGTGCTTGGCGGTGATGATGATCGTGGTCGTGGCCAGCACACCCTGCTTACGCAGTTCGCTGACCATCGCCCCAATGGAGTTGTCAACGAACTTGATCGCGCGTTTCAGCTGTGGAGTGAAGATGGGGTGGGCCGAGGTGCTGCCCGGCTTGTACCCGCCAGGTACATAATTCGGGTCACACCCAGGTCCGTTGTTACTGCGAGGGCATGACAGGATCGGGTCGACCAGCTTTTGCCCCACGCTGACGGCCTGGAAGTTCATGCCGAAGATGTTCGGCACAGGAGCTGTCCTGGTTGCAGCCGAGTTGCGACCGTCGATCTCGTTGAGGATGGCGTCGACTTTGATCTGGTCGTAGGCCTCGGTGTTACCGAGGTAGTCGGTGATGAAGAACGGACCTGTTCCATCGGGGTTGGGCAAGGGGAAGGTAACGGTGTTCCCACGGGTGTCGACGAGCGATGGCGGGATGTGATCGGCGTTGATCTCGGTGTTGAATGGATCATTAACCGTATTCGGTGTGCTATTCCCGGCGACCTGGGCGTTGTAGACGGGATGCTTGTCTGCCCAGGCGGTATACAGGCCGGCCCGGTTTGCCACGCTGAAGATCGAGTTAGTGCGGAGGAAGTTGTTGGGCAGAAGCGGCTGGCACTTGCCCATTTGCTTCAGGAAGACTAGCTGGTTGGGATCGACTGTGGGGCCAATGATCGGCCGGGTTCCGTTGGGATTATAGAAGGTGGGAGCGCCCGTATCGACGTTCTCGAAGTACGGGGCCTCATTACCTGCGGGTCCGGTGCAGTTCTGGCTGAGCGCCGCTGTTTGGGCCGGAGGTGCGTAGACCGTGCGGTCGTAGCTGTCGTCGTAATACACGCCGGTCAGCTTTGGGTCACCGCCAGTGGCAAGAGCCATCAGGCCTGGAGCCGAGTCAGACGGTTCCGAGGTATGGGCGTTTGCATAAGTGGTGCCATGACTGGCCAGGGAGGCCAAGTTGGGGCACAGGCCCTGCGCCTCGCATGTGGCCAGGTCGGACGCGTGAAAACCGTCGATACTGATCAGCAGGACGTGCCTGTTCACTCCTGCGTTTGTCGCCGCCCCTGCGAATCCGCTGGGTACGGTCACCCACGCCAGCGCAGCAAGCGCGCTCACCGTGGTGGTCAGTATGACCTTCCATCGAAACCGTCTCTGCACGCGATCCTCCTTGAGCGGTAATTGATCGTTCACGTAAGCGGCTGGGGTTGCAGCATGGCCCCCCTTGTCACTTGCCAGGACCATCGACCACGGCGTTGCCACGACCTATGGGCCACTCTGCGCCGCTGCGTCATCTTGGTGCGTGCGGCTTACAGAACGGAGACCAGGAGGTAAACCGCTGGTGTGCGCAGCCGTAACACCACCGTCTAGCGGTGGGAGTCGCTCAACCGGCCCCCGCGGACCAGAGAACGCCAGCAACCGGTCAGCCGGCCGAACGGGTAGCTACTCCCGGTACCGGAAGCGCCTGGTCCACTGCGGGCCGACAGCGGCCCACGCCTGTTCCCAGCCCGCCAGCGCACGCCGGTCAAGCAGCAGCCGCCCGGCGCCCATCAGGCCGAGCAAAACGATTCCCAGCGCGATGACGGCAACGGTCGCTGCCCTGACCTCGTCGGCCACCACCGTCCCGGTCGACAGCGGCGGACCGGTGGGCGTCCCCGCCGCGTCCACCCACACCCGGACCGTCTGGCCCGCGGCCACCGCGGCAGTGACCGGGATCAGGCCAGCGCGTGCCCGCCCATCCGGTGCGGTCCACCGGGCCCGGACCCAGGAATACCCGACCAGGCCCCAGGCCGGTGACGCGGGCGCGGCCTTCTGCACCACGGCCAGGACCTGACGCCACGAGCGCGCGGCGTGCTGCCAGGTTGCCGCGCTCCGGCCGACCCAGCCGACGGCCGCCACCGACACAGCCGGCGCGCCGATGATGAACACCACGACCAGCAGGGCAGCGAGCCAGGCCGCGAGCTTGTCGGTCCGCCGCCGCAGCGGATTCCTGTCCACGCCCAGTCTGCGCGCAAGCCGGGAGGCTCTCATGACGGGACCGTTCGGATGTCGCGCACGGGCGTACCTCCTCCGCGTGCGGGCTCGAACCTACCGCACCCAAAGCGCATTGGTGCCTTGCGGCTGCCATCGACGCTCAGAACCTCGGGGACCGTCCCCGCGGGCGTGTGCTCCCTTCAGTGTGCATCACAGATGCAATAGCTGCTCAGGCTGGCTT
>Ga0306926_10003386_pt1 | contig 16512 bp, 13 predicted proteins | sample flu12Cox44000178_FD_203759 | JGI IMG/M metagenome (GOLD analysis project Ga0306926, IMG submission 203759) | Lab enrichment of tropical soil microbial communities from Luquillo Experimental Forest, Puerto Rico - flux8day.12C.oxic.44.000.178 (v2)... | ecosystem: Environmental > Terrestrial >... | reverse complement strand
CGGACCGGAATATACCCCAGTTGATTCTGGCTGCCGTTGCCAAAACCCTTCCCCCAGAAACCACCCGAGCCCACCGCTATCTTCGACTGCAACACCTGATAGCCCGAACCCTTGGCGTCTTCCTCAGGATGCAAAAACGACGTCACTCTTTCCTTTTGATACGGCTTCATGAAATGCCACCCAACGGGCAGCATCGAAATTCCTAGAACCACAATTACGGCGGCATGTTTCCACTGCAGCCCTGCCAAAAACGCCCCCACAATCAGCATCGGCATCAACACCAGTGCTGTGCCCAAGTCCGGCTGCTTCAGAATCAGTACCAGCGGTAAGCCTACCAGAAGCGCTGCTTTTATCAAGTCCTGCAGGGAAAGCTCATCCGTGCGCACTTCCGCAAAGAAACGCGCCAACACTATGATTATAATCAATTTGACCAATTCTGACACCTGGAGAAATTCCCCCAGCACCGGGATCCACCGTTTGGCCCCAAACCGCGTGTGCCCTACCGCCAGTACCGCAATAAGTGCCACCAGCCCAGCTATATACAGCCATGGCGCTTGATCCATGATCGCGTGGTAGTCGAGCCGCGACAGCACAAACATCAACACGATCCCGACCGCGATCCACCGGATCTGCTTCATGTGCATTCCGGCCAGTGCGCTACCGTGCGTCGCCGAATAAATCTCCACCACGCCGATCGTGCAGATCGCTGCCAGGATGGCCAGCAGCCAAAGGTCGTAGTCTCTTGCTCCAGGCGCTTCTTTCATCGGTCGCTCTTCTTCTCGCCGGCTGGCACCACAACCGCCGCTTCCTCAGGCTTCGGTACAACCTTCGAAACCTCTACGACTTGTTTCCCCTCATCCCTTTTCATGTCGTAGCCTTGATTCTCTGCCGTGATTTGTCCCTGATTCTTCTTGTTCTTCTTGTCGTAATACGCCTTCACGATGTCGCGCACCACAGGTCCCGCCGCTGTTCCACCGTGTTCGGCCGTATCTTGCACGACCGCCGCGACCACAATTTCCGGATTGCGTCTTGGAGCGTAACCCACGAACCAACCATCATTCTTGCCTTTTCCCAAACCCAGCCGGCTCGCCGCGCTGTAACTCATCATTTGCGCCGTACCGGACTTCCCGCAAAATTCGATTCCCTGAAGTTTTATCGCAATGCCCGTCCCACCTGGCTCGTTCACTACCCCAAACATCCCTCGGGTGACTTCCTCCACCGTATGTTCTGCCAGCTCTACGTGCTTCTCTCCGACCTTCTGGGCATCTTTCAGCATATGGGGCTGCTTGAACTCGCCCCCGGACGCTATGCCCCCGATCACGTAGGCCACTTGTAGCGGCGTGACCATCACCGAGCCTTGACCAATGGCCACCGAAATGGTCGATCCGGGATACCACTTGTGGTGGTACACCCGCTCCACCCATTCTTCCGTCGGCACCAACCCCGCTTCTTCCGCTGGCATGTCAATCCCGGTCTTATCTCCCAGCCCGAGCATCTTCGCGTATTTCGAAATCGTTCCAATGCCCATGCGCATTCCAACGTTGTAAAAGAACACGTCACAGGATCGTACGATGGCCTCGTGCAGGCTCACGCTGCCGTGCGCGGACTTCCCGTAGACCCAGCATTTGTGCATTTGCCCATAAAATATTCCGTATCCCGGGCAAAACGCCGTGAAGTTTTCCGGTGGAGTTTTCGACTCCAGCATCGCCGTGGCCATGATGATCTTGAACACGGAACCTGGAGCTATTTGTGCCTGTGTCACGCGGTTTAGCAGCGGCCGGTCCGGATCCTCGTTCAGCCTTTGCCATTCTTCCTTCGACACGCGAACCGCGAAATCATTCGGGTCCGGTGCAGGATGACTTGCAAATGCCAGCACCTCACCGGTCCGCGGGTCCATCGCAACCACCGCGCCCTTTTTGTCCCCCAGCCCTGTTTCCGCTACCTGCTGCAGGTCGTAATCGATCGTGAGCTGGATTTGCTTTCCGGGGATGACCTCCTGCTGCGACAAACGCCCCATTTCCTTGCCCACGCTGTTCACGATCACACGCCGCATGCCGTCCGTGCCCACCAGCAAGTCGTTGTACTGGCGTTCCAGACCGGACTTTCCCGCGATATCGCCAGGCCGCAACTTTCCGTTACTCGCTTCAATCTGCTGTTCGCTCACTTCGCCGACATACCCGCTCGCATGCGCCATGAATCCGCCCGGCAAATAACGCCGCCGGTGTACCATCAGCATTTCCAGCAGCGGAATGTCCGCGCGGTGCGACTCAATGAACGCTACGTCCGCCTGTGTCGCTTCCGGCTTGATCACAATGGGCTGAAATTTCGGCAGGTTCTTCGTGTTATAGAGCTGCTCTTTCAAGTCATCGAGTGACAATCCCAGCCCCTCGGCGATTGCGGGCAGGTTCTTCTCGATTTCCGCGGGATCGTCGCGCAGCAGCAGCACGCTGAACGAAGGATAATTGTCCACCAACACGCGGCCGTCGCGGTCCAGCATTCTTCCGCGCGGGGCGATAATCGGAATCGAACGCACGCGGTTGCGCTCGGCCAGTTGTCCGTACTTATCGGAATCGACGACCTGAAGCTTCCAGAATCCGAGCAGCAGAATCGTAAGCATCCCTACGATCACGTAGGATGCGGCGGCCAGCCGTTCTTGCGGCAGTCGGCTATCGTTGCGGAACCAGTACGACACGCAATCCCTGCGCGCGAGTCCTTCTCATTTCAGGGCTGAGCGGTGCCCGCTCGCGCAATCCTGCAAAACCTTCTGCAGCGAATAGTTCGATTCCTTCGCACTATGAGGCCTGCTTCATATGGCCTGATGATCTCGATGAAGCGTCCGAATCGCCGCGAGACTCGCGAATCCGTCATATTCGCAAAGTCTAATTAAAACTAGCACTTGGCCATGACTGGCGCAACTCGTTCGAAAGGGCAGGTGGCCCTCTCGTCAATGGGTCAGGGAAGCTGCCTGCCGCTTGCCCCGGCGATCGAAGGAAAGCGGACGGTATTGGCATGCCCAAACTCGCACACACTCATCCTCTTTGGCGTTCTTTGATGCTACAAAATCAATTACACTTTTTAGTTCCCCTATGCCGCCTGATTCTGAACAACCTCTGCGCCTCGCTCTCATTGGCATGTCCGGCGCGGGAAAGAGTCATTGGACAAAGAACCTCGCGGCCCACGGATGCCCCGCCGTGTGTTGCGACGACGAAATCGAGTTCCGCCTCGCCCCCGCTCTCCAATCCGGCGGTTACACCGGCATCAATGGCGTGGCCGCGTGGATGGGCTGGCCCGACAGCCCCACCTACGCCGGGCGCGAAGCCCGATACCTCGCCGAGGAAATCGCCACCCTCGACCAGGTCCTCTCCGATCTCGAGAAACATCCCCAGCGCGAACTCATCCTCGACACCACCGGCAGCGTTATCTACACCGGCAACAATATTTTGCTGCGCCTGCGCCGCCAGATGACCGTCATCTACCTCGCTGCTTCCGCCGACGAGCAGCAGTTGCTCATCGCGCGCTATTTGCAGGACCCCAAACCCGTGCTGTGGCGTGGCGCTTTCCAACCCCGGCACGGGGAAACTCCCCACGATACCGTCGCCCGCTGCTATCCTGCTCTTATCGCGGCACGCCGCCAGAGTTACGAAGCATTGGCGCATCTAACGGTCGCCACCGCAAGCCTGCGCGAAATTTCTCCACCGGGAACCAAGAACAGCCCCGTGGCGGGCCAGGCCTTTTTGGAAAAAATCCGGCAGTTTGGGCCAAACAGTTCTAAGTCTTAAGTTCTGTTCTGTCTATGTTGTTGGTGGAGCGTTGCCGCTCTAATTTCGAGCGAACCGAGGAATGTGCCCGAGCGAAGTTCAAAAAGCAGATTCTTGCGCACGAACCTCCCTCGGAGAGACAAATTGCGCATTTCCCCCGGCAATTGCTTTTTGTGAGTGCAAGCGGGTCTCACAACGGCTTTGGTTTTCACTTTACTTAGAACTTAAGATTCGAATCTGACCACTCTATGCGATACCGAAGCACAGCCGGCAAAGCGCCACTCACCTCATTGCGAGGCGCGGTTCTGCGCGGTTTGGCACCCGATGGCGGCCTGTACATGCCCGCCGAGATCGCGCGCCATACTCCCGACGAGCTTGAAGAATTTCGCCGCCTGCCCTTCACCGAAGTCTGCTTCCGTGTAGTTCATCCCTTTGCCACGCCCGACGTTCCCGAAGAAGTCCTCTGGCAAATCGTCGCCGAAGCCATCAATTTCCCGGTCAAGCTGGTTTCTCTCTCCCCGGCGCTGCACATTCTTGAACTTTTTCACGGACCAACGCTGGCGTTCAAAGATTTTGGCGCTCGGTTCATGGCGCGGCTCATGGGCTACTTCGTTCGTGGCGAATCGCGCCTGCTCACCGTTCTTGTCGCCACCTCCGGAGACACCGGCAGCGCCGTCGCTCACGGCTTTCTCGGCGTACCCGGAATCCGCGTCGTCATCCTCTATCCTTCGAAGCGCATCAGCGAGGCTCAGGAAAAACAGTTCACCACGCTTGGCGAAAATATCACCGCCCTCGAAGTCCAAGGCTCATTCGATGATTGCCAGCGCCTCGTCAAGCAAGCCTTCGCCGACGAAGCACTGAACCAGCGCGCCTTTCTGACCTCGGCCAATTCCATCAACGTTGGACGCCTGCTTCCCCAAATGTTCTATCACGTAGCCGCGTATCGTCAGTTACCGGTTGCTTCGGTGCCGCTCATCGTTTCGGTGCCCAGCGGAAATTTCGGCAATCTCACCGCAGGAATTTTCGCCAAACGCGTCGGCTTGCCCGTCGCCCGCTTTATCGCCGCTACCAATTCCAACGATGTGGTCCCGCAGTATCTGCTCTCCGGCAACTATTGTCCGCGCCCGGCCATCGCCACCTATTCGAATGCCATGGACGTCGGCAACCCCAACAATTTTCCGCGCCTCCTCGACCTCTGCCGCAACCGCATCGCGTACGTCCGCAAGGAAATTTGGGGGCACGGCGTCACCGATGAAGAAACGCTTCAGGAGATGCACGCCGTCTGGGACCGCTACCGTTACGTCTCTGACCCGCACACCGCTGTCGGCATTCGTTCCTGGGAAGCCTATCGCAAGGAACATCCCAAGCCTTCGCAAGGTCTCGTGCTCGCCACGGCTCACCCCGCCAAATTTGCCGACATCGTCGAAAAGGGAATTGGCGTCGCTCCGCCGCTCCCCGAGCGCCTTGCCCGCTACCTGCAGCGCCCCAAACTCTCCCGTCCCATGACCGCCCACTACGACGACTTCAAGCAATTCCTCCTCGCCCACTGGTAAACAAGCCGCCGACCGGCGCATTGCCAGGCTTCCGCTCGAGAAGAAATAATAATCGCTCGGGGAGACAACCCGTCGCTCGCCGGTCCCGGTCGGAGAAGTCAAAGGCAAGAGGCAGCCGGGTTCGCTCAAAGGCAAATTGCAGGTTGGCCCGGAATTCTTCGCACCACTTCCATCTGAGGAATCGGGGGGCTGGAGTAGACTCGCGTGCGCGCCTTGCTCGACACCCACGCCTTGCTTTGGTGGCTCTCGGATGATCCTGGGTTGGGCCGTCCGGCGCGCAGATTTATCGCGGAAGGGAAAAAAACTCTGCGGTAGTTAGCGCTGCCTGCGCCCGGGAGATTGCGACTAAGGTTCGCCTCGGAAAGCTGCCGACTTAGGTGCTCATTTCGCCGGTTGTTTGGAACAGGAAGGCTTCGACCTGTTACCCATTTCAGCCGACCACGCTATCCGCGTGGTCTTATGCCCGGACCACACAAGGACCCCTTCGACCGGGTGCGAATCGCACAAGCCCAGGTCGAGAGCATTCCGATAGTCAGCAATGATCCCGTGTTTGATGCCTACCGGTGTGCGCCGCTTCTGGTAACAGCCAGAGCGGAAGGTTGTAAGCCCCACTTCTTCGCCAGGCTTTTTGACTTCTTACCGGCCTACGACGATCGCCGCAGCCGGTCCAGCGCAAGGAACAGGAATGTCCCGAGCAGCGCATTCACCGCAGCCCCGACCGCAAGGTGTACGTTCAGCCACGCCTCGGCTTCCCCGGCCAGCAGCAACCGCCGGATCAGCGCCAGGACTGCCTGTTGCACGACGAAAAATCCCATGATCAATGCAAACCGCGCCGCCGGATGCTCCGTGTCGAGCCTCGCCCCAATGGACGAAGCCAGATATCCCACGATCGTTTTGGCGATGCCATAAAATCCCAGCGGCACCGTTGGCCCGCTCAACGCGTCCTGCGAAAGCCCGATTACCGTGCCCAACAACAGTCCGGTCGAAGGATTGCGCCGGCTCAGCCCGAAATAAATCGTTACCAGCATCGGCAGGTCCAGAATTTCTAACCTCGGGAAGTACACCGGGAAAGAAGCCTGCAACACCAAGGCCGCCACCGTAACCACTACAATTGCGCCGGGGAAAAACTTGTGCACCTCTATGTGTGTCTCGGAGCGCAGCTCATAGGCATCGTTCATGGCTTCTCCGTCGCTGCCGATTTGGCCGGTGCAGGGCCTTGCGTTGCCGCGGCCGGTTCCTGCGCTCCGCTCTGCGGATTCGGTGCTTCCGCTTCTTTCTTGAATTCCAGCGGCTGCTGCGTCAGGAGCACGATCACTTCTTCAAGCCGGTCGAGCTTCGCCGCGGGACGCACGCGGATCTGCTTGAAGGGGCTCCCTGGCCTGACTTCGACCACGGTGCCGACCGGTACGTCGCGCGGAAAAATCTTGTCCATACCGCTGGTCACCACCTGTTCGCCGATCGCCACGTTATCTTCCGCAGCCACATACTTCATCACCAGTGTTGGCTCGCCCGTGCCGCCCACCGGGCTCTGGATGCGCGATTGCACCAGCAAGGCCCCCGCGCCTCCGTCCTTGTCCGTCAGCAGCAAAACCTGCGCCGCATCGTGAAACACTTCGATTACTTTTCCCACAGCCCCGTCGGGAGTGATCACAGGCATGTTCCGGCGGATCCCGTCGCGTTCTCCGCGGTCAATTTCGATCGTGCGGCTCGCCGTGCCCGCGCTGCCGGCAATCACGCGCGCTCCGAGCATCGGTACTTCCTGGTGCGCTTGCCGGAAGTTCAGCAGCGCCGCCAGCCGGTCCGCTTCCGACGCCCGGCTCTGCAGCTGCGAAATCGTAAGCTTCAGCGCGTCATTCTCAACGCGCAACGCTTCGTTTTCACGCGAAGTGTTTTGCAGGGCGAAGTAGTGATTCCATACGCCTCGCACTCTCCCGAATCCCCAAGCCGCGCCCCGTTCAAACGGCGAAGCGCCCGACACCGCCCACACGCGAATCAATCGTCCCCGCGAATCCCGCTTGATCTGCACCGCCAGCAGCAGAACCTGCGCGAGCAGCACGCCACCCAGCAGTGCCAACGATTTATGTCTCGAAGGTATGGCTACCATGTTCCCGACCCGTGACCTGTTTCCCGTACTCCGCAGTTTGGAAGGTGGGTTTCCCCTCAACCGGTCAACGCAAGCTGAATATTACTTTCGGTTTCCTGATCGCTGATATCGGATATTTGATCGTGGTTTCCTTGCCGGCAATCTGTCGCTGAAAACTGAAGCTTCCTCAGTCGATGCAGACCTGCCGCAGCAGTTTGAAGTCGCTCAGCATCTTCCCCGTGCCGAGCACTACCGACGCCAGCGGGTCGTCTGCGATCGACACCGGCAATCCGGTCTCTTCGCGGATGCGCTTGTCCAGATTCTTCAGCAGCGCGCCGCCGCCCGTTAATACGATGCCTCGATCGCTGATGTCCGCGGAAAGCTCCGGGGGTGTGCGCTCCAGCGCCACGCGCACCGCGTTCAAAATCGTCGCCACGCACTCGCTCAGCGCCTCGCGAATCTCGCTGTCGTCGATCGTCACCGTGCGCGGCACGCCTTCGATTAGGTTGCGCCCCTTCACTTCCATCGTCAGCGGTTTCTCCAAAGGATACGCCGAGCCAATCTCCATCTTGATTTGTTCCGCCGTCCTCTCGCCTACCAGCAGGTTGTACTTCCGCTTCAGGTACTGCATCACCGCTTCGTCCATCTCGTTGCCGGCCACGCGCACCGACCGCGAGTACACGATGCCGCTCATTGAAATCACGGCAATGTCCGTCGTGCCGCCGCCGATGTCCACCACCATGTTTCCGGAAGGCTCTTCAATCGGCAGCCCTGATCCAATCGCCGCCGCCATTGCTTGCTCCACAAGGTACACTTCGCTCGCTCGCGCCCGGTACGCCGAATCCTGCACCGCCCGCTTTTCGACTGGCGTAATTTCGCTCGGCACGCCAATCACAATTCGCGGGTGCACCAGCACGCGCCGGTTGTGCGCCTTCTGAATGAAGTACGTCAGCATTTTCTCGGTTACTTTGAAATCGGCAATCACTCCGTCTTTCATCGGCTTGATTGCCACCACGTTGCCCGGTGTGCGTCCCAGCATGTCCTTTGCTTCGCGCCCCACCGCCACTACTTCGCCGCTCATCTTGTTGATCGCCACAATGGAGGGCTCGTTCACCACGATTCCCTTGCCATGCGAGAACACCAGTGTGTTTGCGGTCCCCAAGTCAATCGCGAGGTCGGATGAGAACAGGCTGAATACCGACCTCAGGTTGTATCCGTTCTTATTCATCACCGCTTTCCCCCTGCGGAGAGGATCTTGCCCGGCAGGAACTCCGAGAACTACCTCCCAAACTCTGCTTCCTCTATTGTCGCCGTATTCCCTGGCTCACGCAAAACCGCAATCTGCCGTCTCCCGGTTTTACTTGGGCACCACGATGGAGACTTGCTGCTTGGCTGTGCCACCGCGGCGGTTCGACCCGATCGCCACGATGGTGTGCTGGCCCGGTTCGAGCGGCTCCGTAAAATGCCGGAACGTCCCATCCGGCGCGATATTTGCCACTGGCTGCGCGTTGATGATCAGTGCCGCTCCCGGCTCCGTTCTCCCGATGATCTCCGCCACGCGCCCGTGAATCTGCGTGCTGACAATCTCCAGGAGCATTTCCTGCGATTTGCCCTGCGCCACGAGCGTGAACTTGAACGTTTCGCTGAATTCGCTGGTCTCTTTCTTTCCGTTCGCCGCCGTCACGTTCCAGAAATAGTCTGCGGCTTCGAGGCCCGTCACGTCCGCGCTGTTCCCCGTCACCTTCAGTTCCTTCACTAGCTTCGTGAACATGTTCGTCGGGCTGATGCGCAGCGTGTAGCCCACCGCCTCATCCACCGGTTTCCATTCGAAATGGATCGACGCCGCCTTGGGGTTCTCGGAAATAATTGGCTGGAGGTTCAAAGGCTCAACCAGTCCCGGCGGCGCAAGAACGTTCGCCTTCATCGTTGGTCCGCCGCTCGGAAAACTCACCTTTTCCCATTGCGTCAGCTCGATCTTTTCATTCCCGCGCTTCACTTCCGCGGCGCCCGACGACACGACGATTTCATGCTCGTTGTTCTGCGGGTCGCTTTTTACTGATGCGCGGCTGTTCTGCTTCATGAACGCGGTGGCATCCTCCACGCTCACTGCCGCCTGCGCGTCGCGCAAGGTCCACGTCGGCGTCGCCAGGTCCACCGCGCCCGTGTTGATGCGCACCGCCGTATTCGAGCGGTCCGCCGTCACCGTATTCTCCTCCACCGTGATCAGCGTTTCTTTATTCACCGTGTACTCGGTTCCGTCGGCAAATGTGATGCGCGCCAGCCCGTCCGACCCTGTCTGGATCAGATCTCCCTTATCCAAGGTCGTGTGATAATCCGCGTCCACCCATACTACCGAATTCACTTTCTTCACCTGTACTCGCCCGTCCAGGTTCACAAATTTCGCTTGGGTTTGCGCGTTTGACACCGCTTCGCTGCCCACGTTTCCCAGGGCGCTGTTCAATTTCTTCGTCGCGATTTCCGTCCAGTTCGGCACTGTGATGTACATTCCGGCCACGATAATCGCTACCACCAGCACGATAATCAGCGCCACCGTCTTGTACGTGACGGTATGCCAGTACACTTCCACAGGACGAATCTTCGGCGCCTGAGGGGGCGTCGGAGGCGTGGGAGGGCGTCGAGGCTCAGTCGGTGTCTGCGTGGTCACGGAAGTAGGCGCCGCGGTTGCTCCAAATTTGCAATGTAGCACACCGTGGCCCGCGTGCACGAAATACCCCCCGACCGGTACTCAACTTACAAATAGCGTTTCCGCCTCTTTTGGAGTGTGGCTGTCCCTGAGCCTCTCGAATGGCGCGCCCCATCCTCCGTGGCGTCAGCGGAGGGTGGGTTCTAACGATCAACGCCGTCCGCGCCTGCTTTTGGTAGGTCGTGCCTTCCGAGCCGTTCATCGCTTGTAGGGTCAGCGCGCTTTAGCGGCGCACAGCCGAGGGATCATTGCTAGCCTTGTGCGTTTCCATTGATCGAACCGCTGATCCGCGCCTAGGCCCTCAACCCTTCGCCGCCGACGACTTCAGCAAAATATCCAGATCATCCGGATGAATCGCACATACCAGTGCATCTTCGCGCTCGATCTGCCCGTTCTGGATCAATGACACCAGCGTCTCCTCCAGCGTGAACGACCCGCTTTTCTTCGTCAGCGGTATTTCCTGGTGCAGATGTTGCAGCGCGTTTCGGCGGATATGGTGCCGCGCGCCATATCCGATCATCAGCAACTCCGCCGCCGGAATCCGCCCTCCTGTCTTCCTCGGCAGCAGCATTTGCGTTAAGACCGCCGACAGTGCGATCGCAAGCTCCTGCCGCACCGCGTTCTGCCTCTCCATCGGGAACGAATCCGCAATCCGCGCCACAGTCGAAGCCACATCGATTGTGTGCAGTGTCGAGAGCACCAGGTGCCCTGTCTCTGCCGCGGACACCGCTATTCGCATCGTTTCCGGATCGCGCATTTCGCCAACCACGATCACGTCCGGTGCTTGTCGCAACGCGGCACGCAGTGCGGTAGGGAAGTCCGGTGCGTCCGTGCCGACTTCCACTTGCTCGATCACGCTGCGTATATGCGTGTGTTCGTACTCGATTGGATCCTCGATCGTCACGATGTGCCGCGCTTCCTTTTGATTGATTTCATGGATCAGCGCCGCCAGCGTCGTGGATTTCCCCGAGCCCGCTGGCCCTCCAATCAGCACCATGCCGCGCGGCAAGTGCGCCAGGTTCGCCACCGTCGCCGGCAGGTGCAGCTCCTGTAGCCCGGGCACACGCGTAGGCAGCGCGCGAATCGCCGCAGCAGCGTGCCCCCGCTCACGGTGCAGGTTGATCCGAAATCGTCCTAGGCCTTCGATTCGGTACGAAGAGTCGGCGATCAATGCCTCGCGGTACAGCCGCAGCGCATGTGGCGAAAGGGCGGGCAGCACCGCCGCCTCAATATCCGTTCCATCCAACGGATCGGGCTCGATCTTTCGCACTTCGCCTTGGATTCGGATGCATGGCGGAGCATTCTGGACCAGCAGCAGGTCACTCCCTCCTCGCGAAACCAGCGTGCCGAGCCAGTGATCCAGCCGCGCCGTCGCGGCCGACTCGATTGGCTCGGTTTCCCGGCCGTCATTCAACTCTCGCACCAGCCGGTTCAGTTCCCCCGATTCATGCATTCCCGCCTCCCGCTCTTAGATGCGGAGGAGGGAAGTCTGGCCCACTCCTAACCCAATGTCCAGCAACTCCTTCCATGTGGCGCCAATTGTGCAGCCGAAACGTCTAAGCAATGAAACAATTCCGGTGCAGCCGAATCTTGACGGCCGCAACCCGCGAGGTGCTTATGAACGCTAACGACTTCCGCCGCATTGCTCTCAGCCTCGAAGGCGCTGAAGAGAGCTCACACATGGGCCAGCCCGACTTCCGCGTGGGCGGCAAGATTTTTGCCACGCTCGCTTCAGAAGCGCAAGGCTATGGAAATGTGAAGCTCACTCCGGAGCAGCAGGCCGCATTTATTGAAGAGTTGCCGGAGGTCTTCCTTCCCGTCCATGGCGGCTGGGGACGCATGGGAATGACTCACGTTCGCTTAGCCGCCGTCACCGAAGATGTGCTCGAAGGTGCCCTGCGCACGGCCTGGAAACTCCGTCTCGACAGTAATGCCAAGTCTGGCAAAAAGTCTCATTCACGCGCCAAGCCTTCGCGCGCCTCGAACCCACTCCGCAAGCGCGGCTGATGGCCCTCCACAAGCCTGCCGTCCATCGAACGTTTCTCGACCTCCCGTAGGCGCGCACACCGCTGCGCCACAGCTTGGCAACTCTACGGTGTCTTTTTGGTCGTCGAGGAGAGTCACGCCTTCGTCTGCTTCTTCAGCGCTAGCCGCAGGTCCAGATTGCGCATCAGTCGGTGCAGGTAATTCCCATGCACGCCTAGGAACTTTGCTGCTTCCGTGATATTCCCGCCGCTTTGTTCCAGCGCATTCAGAATCAATTGCTTTTTCAGGCCGCGAATCGCGTCGTGATACTTCGCTGTCGAAGGCCCCTGGTTCGCTCCCGTTTCCACCAGCGTATCCGGCAAGTCCTCCGGAAGAATCAGTTCCGACGACCCCACCACCACCGCCCGCTCCATCGCATTTTCCAGTTCGCGAATATTTCCGGGCCAGTCGTACTGCAGCAGGCACGCCCGCGCTTGCTCGGAAAGCCCCTTCACCTTCCGTCCGGCTTTCGGCGCGTACCGCGCCAGAAAATGTTCCGCCAGCGCGGGTATGTCTTCAGGATGCTCTCGCAGCGCTGGCAGTGTAATCGAAATCACATTCAGCCGGTGAAAGAGGTCCCCACGAAACTTTTCTTCGCGCACGGACTTCAGCAGCTCCCGGTTCGTCGCAGCCAGAAACCGCACGTTAATCTTGATCGTCTTCGTTCCGCCAACCCGCACGAACTCGCGCTCCTGCAACACCCGCAAGAGCTTCGCCTGCAAGATCGGCGGCAACTCCCCGATCTCGTCCAGGAAAATCGTGCCGCCCTCGGCGACCTCAAGGAATCCCTTTTTTTGGCTGATCGCGCTGGTGAACGCCCCCTTCTCGTGGCCAAACAGCTCGCTTTCCAGAAGCGTTTCCGTCAACGCCGCGCAATTCAACGCCACGAACGGGCGGTTCTTCCGCGGGCTGTTTTTGTGAATCGCCCGCGCCGCCAATTCCTTCCCCGTCCCGCTCTCCCCCTGAATCAGCACCGTCGAATCGCTCGGAGCAACGCGCTCGATGAACTGGTACACCTCGCGCATCCTCGCGCCTCGCCCCACCATGTCGTGCGTCAGGCAAACTTCCGCGCGCAGCCACTGGTTCTCCATGCCTAACTGTTCGAACTGCCTCGCATTCTCGAGCCCCATCGCTGCCAGGCTTGCAATCGCCGAAACCAGCTGCAAGTCGTCCTGCGTAAACGTAGCTGCCGCATTGGTTGTATCGAGATACAAAATCCCGAGCGTTCGCCCCGACCCCGCCAGCGGCGCGCACATTAAGGACCGCGTCCCTGTTCGCTCTCCTGCCTGGCCCGCCCCGCCCTCGGGCTCCGCCTCTTCGAGGATGGCCACACCCTCCTCAAGCACCCGTCGCATAATTCCTTGGCTGACATGCACCGGCTGATCCGGCCCCAAAAGCCGGTCCCATGCCACGTGCGACCGGATCTCCTGGGAATTGTCGTCGGTCAGCAGGATTGCGCCGCGCTCGGCCGGAATTACGTCGAACACCAGCCCCAGCAATTGCCACGGCAGCGATTCGGCGTCGCGCCACGAACCGATCGACGTGCTGATCCTCAACAGAAGGCTCAGATTGCGCGCCATCCGCGCCGATTGCGGTAGCGCCGCCAGCGATTCCGGCTTCAAGTACAACATTTCCTCATGCCGCAACTGCTCGACGTGTCCGTGAAACGCCTCGGCCTCGTCGAACTCCACCGAGCTGCTTCCCGACGCCCTCGCCTGCCCCTCCCGAAAAAGAAAAACCGAGTTTCCCACTGCGATCTCATCCCCCGAACTGAGCTCTCGCTGCTTCACCGGAATTCCGTTCACAAACGTGCCCGCCGGACTCTCCAGGTCGGTCAAAACGTAGCGTTCTCCTCGCGCTTCGATCTGGCAGTGACGTGGCGAAACCGTTGCATCTTCTAGGCGGATCTCGTTTTCGCCCGCGCTACCGATAGGCACAATACCCCCCAGCGGAAATTCAGCTTTGTTCAGCGGTCCGCGGATGGCGAGGAGTTTCGCTTGCACGACTACGCCTTCATTCTTCGGCGGCTTTTGAACGCGGTTAAGCCGCCCAGAAGGCCGGTATTCTAGCTCTAATAGCCCAACCTCGCCATACTTGTAACTAGTTGCCAAAGATCGCAAAACGTATCATTCCGGTCGCGATTTCCAATTGCGGCCGCCTTTTCAGCAACCACACTCTATCTTTCCGGATAGGCGCAGCTATCCAAACTGCACTTGCACGGTTCAACCCATCACCCCGCGGACCCATGCCGCTTCAGTTCGATTCCATCTGTAGGCTTTTCACCAGTTTGTCCCGTGCGCTTGGTCGCCAGCCGAAGCCCGCCAACGTGGGTGACCGTTGCTACTCTTCGATGGGTCTGGCTTCATCGCTCGAGTGGTTTGGATAGACTTCCGAACCGTCTTCATCCGGTACACGCGCTCTTGCTCTCTCTCGAACCTTCCAACCTCTTTCCCATCAGCTATGTGCGCGCGAATTGTACTTCCGTTTCAACAAACGCGCCTCTGGCATCGGGAATGCCTCCGCCTTCGTGTCGGTTCGTTCGTGCGGCCTCAAGCAGGCTAGGAGGAGATTATGAAACTCCAGACCATCCTTCGACTGCAATTGCTCGCGACTGGCCTCGGAGCAGCGCTTCTGTTGGCAGGCCAGGCTAAAGCGCAGGAGATCACCAACGCCGAATTTGACGACGGCCCGTATGTTGTCCCATTCGATCAGGCCGACTCCGTATCGGACACTCCGGTCCAGACCTCGACCCCAGTGATGACAGAGCCGCAAGCTCTTCAGGCGATGGCGGCCATCGCTGCTCCAGCCATTCAGGACGAGGCACGCATGATTCAGGTGTCCGTCCTCGAACGCTGGGTGACCGCGGTGCTCCTCGTTATCGCGAGCTTGCTGGCCCTCTTCATCCTCGTCGAATTGAGTGTTCTGGTCGAATTGAAGCGCGCCAAGCGCAGTCTCCGTTCGACCCACAGTCCTCGGGTTTCCACCCGCACGGCCTAGCAGCCCTCGAAGCCAGCGAAGTGCGGTTCCGTTCTTCGAGCCTGTCCCATTAGGGCCTGCGGCCCGCGGAACCCCATGAAAATCACTTAGAGGTAACATCACCGCGGTCCGGAGCGGCGAGGTCGAAGACTCAGTGCAGAAGTCGAAGCTGCGAGCCTGTCTGATCCGGAGCGTGCGTGTTTGAGCGGATCAATGGGCATCGTTGTCTTCCCCTGGGGGAGCGGCGATAGCCTGCGAGTCTGGTTAAGGTAAGCGCAGCACGCTCTCCGCTCCCGGCCAGGAGGAAGCTGATGCCCTACAGAATAGCGGGAATCGATGTTCATAAAAAGATGCTGGCGGTAGTCGTGTCCAATGTTGAGATTGAAGGCGAATACCAGTTTGAGCGGCGGATGTTTGGCAGTAACCCCGAACAATTGCGATCGCTGGCGGCATGGCTGCTCGAGTAACAAGCCGAGGAAGTAGTGATGGAGTCGACGGCGCAATATTGGAAACCGGTGTGGGGAGCACTGGAACGGTATTGGAAGCCGGTGTGCGAGAAGCGAGAAGGCGCAAGGCTGAGGTCGGGAACGTTACACTTGGCGCAGGCACAGTCCAATCGTGCACGACGGGGACGCAAGCGGGATTTCGTCGACGCCGAACGCTTGGTGAAGCGGATGGTGGCCCGGGAACTGACACTGAGCTTTGTGCCCGATGCCGAGCAGCGTTTGTGGCGGACGGTAACGCGCAAGAAGTACCAGTTGAGGTGCGATCGGGTGCGGCTGCAGAACCAAGTGGAGGCTCTTCTGGAAGAGGCCCACATTAAATTATCCAGCCTGGTCACCGATCTGCTGGGCATCAGTGCCCGACGGATGCTGAAGGCACTGGCTGACGGTGAAACCAACCCAGCGGCTCTGGCTGCTTTGGCGGATGGGCGCTTACGCGCCACCCCGGAACAGTTGTGCGACGCACTCGGAGCCTGCACAGATCTGCTGCGCTGAATCCACTCCCAGACCGGGCACTTCCGCCAGCCGCTGGACAGCATCCTGGTGATCAGTGAGCAAACTGGCCATCTCCTGGTCCAGTTGGCCGATCTGCTCGTCGATCAATCGCAATTGCCGAAGTCGGTCCCACGGCCGCGACCTTTCCCTCCGAGAAATGTCTCTCCTCGTGGGTCGGTGCCTGCCCGGGCGACGACGAGAGCGCCGGCGTGAACTACAGTCACCGGTCGCCGAAAGGCAACCGTCACACTGCGGCGCTTACTCAATCAAGCGGCCAATGCCGCAGCCAGAACTAAGGGAAGTATCTTCGAGATCGTGTATCGCCGCTCGGTCCCACGTCTAGGACACAACCAAGCCATCGGGGCGATCGCCCATCGACAGTGTCGACTGATCTGGCTGATCCTGCACCAGGGAG
>Ga0306926_10003383_pt1 | contig 16517 bp, 16 predicted proteins | sample flu12Cox44000178_FD_203759 | JGI IMG/M metagenome (GOLD analysis project Ga0306926, IMG submission 203759) | Lab enrichment of tropical soil microbial communities from Luquillo Experimental Forest, Puerto Rico - flux8day.12C.oxic.44.000.178 (v2)... | ecosystem: Environmental > Terrestrial >... | reverse complement strand
TTCTGCCTTCGCTTTCGCGTGTAACGCCCTCTGCAGCTTCTGAACGCTACTTGGAGTTGCTAGGTTGCCCAATCCCCACGCCCTCGCCGCTTCGTGCGTCTGTCTTGAACCAAGGTCCCTTCCCTCCACCGGAGTTACCCGGCTTCAGCGGTACTGTGAACCTCTCCGCCACCTCATGGCGCCCGGAACCCTCTCACGAGCGTTCGGTTGGTTATCCTCACCACGCCATAAGGCTTCCCGTGTTGCGTGCGCTTCCCTTGTGTACATGCTGTCGCCAATACCCCGGCGCGGCGCTTGGGATCATCGCTTCTGCTCTTGCTCCCCCAACCATGTCAGCCTTCCCCGAAAAGAGGGTCGGGTCGGCCCGCGCATCGTCCTTTTCGAGGCCTGCTCGGCGTTTACTCGCGTTACGGCCTGCACACTCGCCACGTCACCGTATTTCGTGACGCCTTGCTCACCAGAGGCTTCAACCGTTTCGTTACCTCCACAGTTGCTCCGGTTGCTTCCGGCTGGAGCATTTCGCCGGGTGGGACTCTCACCCACTGGAAAGCGCCGCCTTTCCACGGCGCACCCCAAGAGCGGCCGCTAGACGGCGGAGAAGCGCGCGATCACACCGCTGCGTTGCCTGAGGCTGGCTCGTCAGGGCATTCTCTCCGTGACCAACGAGATCAAGAGAGCGAGGATGGAGAGGGAGTCGCCAACTCAGGCGAGCACATCGGCTGGCGCCGTATTCCTGAGCTATGCCTCGCAGGATGCCGAGGCGGCGAAACGGATTTGCGATGCATTGAGCGCAGCCGGCATTGAGGTCTGGTTCGATAAGAGTGAGTTGAGGGGAGGCGATGCCTGGGATCGAAAGATTCGCGAGCAGATCCACTTCTGCCGTTTGCTCATACCCGTCATTTCAGCCGAGACGGGACCCCGTGACGAGGGTTATTTCCGGCGCGAGTGGGCTCTGGCGTCGGATCGCACCCGAGACATGGCCGAGAAAAGAGCGTTTCTGATTCCAGTGGTCATTGACGACACGCCAGAACGAGGCGCCTCCGTACCTGACAAGTTTCATCAGATCCAGTGGACGCGCCTGCCAGCAGGCATGACACCTCCTGCTTTGTCGCCCGCGTCGCGGCACTACTCAGTGTGCCGGCGCCAGTCGCGACCTCGAACAGCCTGGGTCCCGCGCTGATTGCTGCACCGACGGCGCAAACGCGGAGCCGGCGTGCCCTTTGGGCCGCGCTTGGACTCGTGGCACTGGTAATTATCATCGGAGGCGCTTGGTTCGACTTGCAACGTTCAGGTCGACACCGGCATGCGGATGCAGTCGCGGTCCGTCAGTCGCCGTCAGCCGCCACGGAGAAGGCGATCGCAGTTCTGCCCTTCGCTGATATGAGCGAGAAAAAGAATCAGGAGTACTTTGCGGATGGCATGGCGGAAGAGATTCTTGGCCTGCTCGCAAAGATTCTCACAACTTCCTAATAACTCCCTAAGGATTTTCTCTCGCTCGATAGCTAACTTTTCACTAAAAGTATGAGAGCTTGCGGTTACCGAGGCGGTGCGACAGTTACAACTGTGGACCGACCCGTGATGGCGCCGTCTTGCCTCCCCGGGGTCGGCGCCATCGTTTTAAGCAAAAGGGGCCGTGCAGTAACCATAGCCCCCTGGGACTGAATAGACGCGCTCAGAGTCCCTTCGCACCATGCGCGCGTGCGGGTGCGGCGCGTGCCTTGAGACTCGGCGGCAAGCCCTCGCCCGACTGATCGGCTGGAAAGTGATGCTCAAAGAACTCGCGCTGCGGATGCGCCGCTCAAGGTGCGGGCGGAAGGCTGCCGAGGCGGTAGCGGTTGCGAGGCCTAGGCCGCGAGCCGCTTGCAGCTGGCACCAGTCTGATTGGGTCTTCGGTCTCGGGACAGTTATTTTCGCCCCGTCACTAACACCGCAACGAACTTTTTTGATCCCGCTAACGGTTTCGTCCCTGCGGGCTACGGAAACTCAGGCGGCGCCACATCCTGCTGAAGTTTGGTTACCGCCCCCGCCTAATCGGCGCACGATGCGGTAGGAGTAACGCCCGTGACGTAAGCGTGTCTCATCCCATTTGCCCCATAGACTCCGACCAACTGTCCATGGTTGTTGATTCCTTGCACGTGGGTGTTATAAGCACCCGGCACATCAAATGTCTGCAACTTGCCCGGACGTCCAAAAAAGCCATGGAGTGTGCCACCGGTAGAGTAAGTTCCGGCGGTAATCCCGCAGTTATTGCTGCCATACACCTGCGTCGAATCAGCACCCGGCACGGCAATGTCGATCCAGCGACCGTCGACCTGGCGCATGAATCCAGTCAGCGTGGAACTTGGTGCGGTGTAATAGCCAACGACCGTGCGCAAGTTATTGATCGCCTCAACCACTAGGCCGCTGGCGTCCGGATTTGGAAGCTGGAAGATGATTGGAGCGCCAACCTTCGGAACGATAAACCCAAATTGATCGGCGTTAAGATTTACTGCTGTCTTTGAGAGGGGTGGCTCCGCTTCTTGAGACAGATTTCTCTTCGGGATAAGTGGATCTGCCTGAGCGGTTGATGATGATCGTCTCTTCCTCTTTCGTCTTCGTCAATCGTCTTCGCGCAGGGCAGTCTGCCCCCGCACGGGGCAGAAGCTCCGGGTTTTCAAGCGTCATGGGAAAAAGCGAACGCATAGGAAGGCGCAGGAGCCGAGATCTCAAGGCACCCGCCACTTCAGTATCCCCGGAAATCGATCTGATGGGCACGTCGGCGGTCACCGGTGATCTTCAGGCCGCCGTCGGCAGCGTCTTGGCCGAGGCGCTGAAGTACACCTCGTCGGGCGTGGCGTAGCCGAGGGTCTCGTGAACACGACGTGCGTTGTAAAACGCGAAGTACTTCGACAGCCAGCGCTCCGCTTCGTGTCCGTGCGCATATCCCCGCAGGTAGATCTCCTCGTATTTCACGCTCCTCCACAGCCGCTCGATGAACACGTTATCGATCCAGCGACCCCTGCCGTCCATACTGATCGCGACACCGGCGGCCTTCAGCGGCGTGAGCCACTCCTCACTCGTGAACTGCGAACCCTGGTCGGTGTTGAAAATCTCCGGTGGCCCGAACTTCTTCAGCGCCTCCTCGAGCGCTTCGACGCAGAAGTCTGCGGTCAGCGTGTTCGACAACCGCCAGGCGAGCACCTTGCGGCTGGCGACATCGATGATCGCCATCAGGTACAAAAACCCATGCGCCATCGGCACATAAGTAATGTCCGAGGCCCACGCTTCATTCGGCCGCTCGATCGCTCGGTTCTCAAGCAGATACGGGTAGATCGCCGCCTCCCGGGCGGGAATGCTGGTGCGCGGCTTGCGATAGAGTGCCTCGATCCCCATGCGCCGCATGAGCGTGCGCACGTGCTTGCGACCGATCGAGTGACCCTCCCGACGCAGCTGCATAGCGAGCTTGCGCGCGCCGTAATACGGCGCCTCCAGATGCAGCTCATCGATCCGCCGCATCAACAGCAGATCCCGCTCCGACACCGGCCGCGGCTGGTAGTACACGTTCGAGCGGCTGAGCTCCAGCAGCTCCGCCTGGCGCTTCACTGTCACCGCCGCACCCCGCTCGATCATCGCTTGCCGCTCGGGCCGGGGAATTTCCCGAGCGCATCGCGCAAAAAATCGCGCTCCATGGTGAGCTCGCCCACCTTCTCGCGTAGCTCCCGGATCTGCTCCTTCGCATCGTCGGCGACAACGCTGCCGCCGAACACTCCCGCCAGATTCTGCAGCGCCTCGCTCTTCCAGGCCGTCACCTGGTTCGGGTGCACCTCGTGATGGGCGGCGATCTCGGCAACCGTCTTCTCGCCGCGGATCGCCTCCAGCGCCACCCGCGCCTTGAACGCCGCAGAATGATTACGTCTCGGCCTTCGCATGGACTTCCCTCCGGTCATGCCCGGACAGAAATCCACTTATACCCGTGTCCGAAAAAGTGGGGCCACCTCTGTGAACGTTCCGGCGAGGTCCCCACGGTTGTTGATGCCGCGCAGCGCCGTTCCCCCCGCGGCACCCGGGATGTCAAAGGTCGTAAATAAGCCGTCTGTGAGCAGCAGTCCGTGCCCGGGAACCGTCATGCCACTATAAAAACCCGCAATTACGCCGCGATCGTTGATTGAGTGCAGAACTGTGAACACGTCAACGTCGTTGGGATCGAGCAGGCCTGTAGTCATACCGCCAACGGGCGAGCGAATAAAACCTGTGAAGGTGTTCCCACCGTCGGCGGACGAGCTGCCGACGACGAAACCTACATCGTTGATCCCGGAGACGAAATAGTCGGTTGCACCGGGTACGTCGATTGGTGTGACGCTAACCGGCCCGGCGGCTGACACGGCCGCTGCCGCGGTCATGATAGCTGTGAACAGCAAGACCTCCGCATTTGTCTTCATGCGCGACATAGACCCCCCCTTTCCCTTTAATGTTCTAGGCAGCGCTTCAGCGCCAAGCTCTTTGTTCTGCGAGCGAACCTCCGTAAGGGATAGCCCGTAGAAGCTGAGCTAACACCCGCATACATTGTTCTGTGAACAGCAACGTAATTGTCGTTTGCGACTTGGGGGGTAGGGTCAAGCAGAGAACCATGGCGAACCGCCAGTCACGCAGACGCAGCATGAGCCCGTTGCGCCTGAGGACTCGATCAGGCCGGCAGTGTGCTCGAAATACGTGCTCTACGGACGCCTAGGCAATTATCGTGAGTGGGCTGGACAAAGTGCATGACCCGTCGGAAGTCGATTGCGGTCACCCAACAACCTGCACCTTGCTACGCCTCGTAGACCCAGCGACCACCGAGCATCGTGCGCTCGGGTTTAACGCTCAGTAAGCCCGCAGGGTCGATGGTCAACAGATCATGATCCCAGACGACGAGGTCGGCGAGTTGGCCTGGCTCGAGACTGCCCTTGATATGCTCCTCGAACGACGCGTAGGCGCCGTGCACCGTTGAGCAGCGGATCGCTTCCTCGACGGTAATGCGCTGATTCGCACCCCATATGTGACCACTCGCGTCCCTGCGCGTGACTTCCGAACGCAACCACAGCATCGGCTCAGCCGGGCTCGCCGTGTAATCCGAACCCGGCGCTGCCTTGATGCCGGCGTCGAGGAAGTCGCGCATGGCAAACATGTGCATGAGACGCTCATCACCGTAAAAATGCATCTTCTCGGCATGGAAGAATACGTAGCCGGCAAACGGCAGCGGAATCACGCCGGCTGCCTTGATACGCCGCACGAGGTCCGGCGTGACGAGCGTGCAGTGCTCGATCCTCAGGCGTGGATCGCGCCGAGGGCTCTCGCGCTGCAGCTGTTCGTAGACACCGAGGATCGTGTCGATCGCCACGTCACCGTTCGCGTGCGTGCCGACCTGCCAGCCGGAGAGGTAAGCCTTGCGGGCCTGTTCATAAAGCGTCTCGCGCGACGCGCGGCTGATCCCGCGAAAATCGCCGAGGCCGGCATAAGGCTCGGACAAAAGCGCCGTGCGCTCGGATATTGACCCGTCGGCGAACAGCTTGACCGCCCCGACGCGCACCCATTCATCGCCGAATCCTGTGTGCACGCCCGCGGCGATCATCTTGTCGAGTTCGCCGAAGTCGATGTGCGTATAGAAGCGCCCCGTGAGCTCGCCGGCATTGCGTGCATCCTGGAAGCCCTGCAGTATCGCCGGATCGCCGTCCGCTTCGCAGGCTGAAGTGATGCCTCGGCTCGCAAACCGCTTCGAGATCAGCGCCGCTCCTTGGCGGTAGTCCTCGCGTGATGGCGGCTTGATGGCGAGAGCGAAGATCGTTTCGCAGGCGCTCTCCGCAACGCGCCCGTTGTGGCGGCCGGCGGCGTCGCGAAAATACTCGCCATGCGGAGGATTCGGCGTGTTCTCTTCGACCTTCGCGAGTGCGAGTGCGCGCGAGTTGACGAACGCGGTATGGCCACCGCGGTGCTGAACGACTACTGGATGGTCGGGAGCCGCCTCGTCGAGGTCGGCGCGGTCGAGTGGGCGTGGCGTCTTGGTATCATCATACAAGAACCCGACAATCCACTGCCCCGGGGGTGTCGCCGCTGCCTTGGCGTGGATGGCCGCCCTGATGGACTCGATCGAGTCCATCTCGAGTGGCACCTGAGTCAGGAGTGCCACGCCACTTGCACCGGGGTGCGAGTGTGCGTCGTTGAAGCCCGGGGTCACCCGCTTTCCGCCGAGGTCAACGCGGCGGGTGCCCGACCCTGCGAGTGACAGCATTTCGGCGCTCGTGCCCAAGGCGAACACCCGACTGCCGGCGAGAGCCAGCGCCTCGACTTCGCGCACCTGCCTGCCCATTGTCAGGATGGCGCCGTTGTACAGGATCGCGTCAGGACGGGTCTCCCAGCGGGCGAATGCCGCAGCGCCTGCGCCAAGTCCTGCTGCGATGAAGGTGCGGCGGCTGAGGCGTTTTCTCACGGCTTGTTCTGTTTCGGGGCCGGCGCTTGCGGATACTCTGCTCACATCACCTTAGCACGGAATTCCTCAGAGCGGTGCAGTTGCTTCACTGACTCTGCATGAGCGTGATCATTCGCCTGAACCTGCCAAGCGCCGTGGCAAAAAAAACCGCACCGATCACCGCGACGGATACCAACTCGGTCCAGACGGACTCGAGCCCAGCACCACGATAGAGGATAGCCAGGGCCGAGTTGAAGAAATGAGTGGTGGGTGAGAGACGCAGAACGGTTTGCAGCCACTCCGGCATGCTGTCGAGCGGCGTCACGCCGCCAGAGAGCATGTTGAGAATCAGATACACGATGAATGCCAGCAAGCCGAACTGCGGCATCGAGCGGGCAATCGTCGCCAGCAGAATACCCAAGGATGTTACCGAAAACAGATACAGGATCGCATCCATCACGAACAGAGGTACCGAACCCGCAATCGGCACCTCGAGCAAGCCCCTCACGACCAGCCACAGCGACAGGGTCGCTGCCACAACGATCGCCACAGCGTTCGCCCACACCTTCGCGAGCATGATGTCGCTCGGCCTAAGCGGCAAAACGAGCAAATGCTCGATCGTTCCATGCTCGCGCTCGCGCACGACCGCGGCTCCGGCCAGGATGATCGCTAGCAGCGTGATGTTGTTGATAATGTTGGCGATGCCCACGAACCAGATGTCGGAAAGATTTGCGTTGAACTTGGCCCGCGTCACGAGCCGTACTGGCGCAGCCTGGTCGGCATTCGCCCCGAGGAAGCGGCGAATTTCCTCCGTGAAAATCGTGGTGATGTCGCCAGAGCCCCGACCGGCCTGCGCCATCGCGGTGGCGTCGACGTTTACCTGAATGGTCGAGCGGCGTCCAGCTTGCACGTCCGACTGAAAACGCGGCGGAATGTCGATGACGAAGGAGTAGCGGCCGGCATCCATCGCCGAATCGATCTGGTTGTTGGCCAGATATTTCGGTGGCAGGAACAGCGGCGGCAGTAATGAATCGCCCAGCCGTGCGGAAAGTGCGGAATGGTCTTCATCGACGATGGCGATGGAGGCATTGCGCAACTCCATCCGTGCGCCCTTAGCCGGCCCATACACGGCATACGTGAAAGCGTAGACGATGAGGCCGATCAGGGCGAAATCTCGCGCCAGACTCGCCAGCTCTTTTCTGCCGAGGCGAAAGATGCTGTGCAGGCGTTCCACCGTTCAGCTCTCCTGGGCGGGCAATGCCGCACGAGCGAGTGCCGTGACGATGACGGTAATGACAATGAGTGCTGCCAGATCGAGCGTGAGGCTGGAGAACTCGAGCGCCTTGGTGAAAGTGCCGAGACTGAGATGCAGGAAGTACGTGCTGGCAAAGGCTCGCCCGATCGCCTGAGCGTCCGCCGACATTGAGGAGACCGGAAGCAGGTAGCCCGAGTATTGAATGGCCGGAATTGTCGTGACAATCGCAGTGGCAAAGATTGCCGCAATCTGCGTGCGGACGAAATTCGAGACCATGAGACCGAAGGCTGTGCTCGAGATGACATAGATGACGGCGCCCAGTACGAGTGCCGCAGCGCTCCCCTTCACCGGAACGTGAAACAACCATCCCGCGAGCGCCAGCAGGGTCACGAAGTTGATGAGTGCCACACCGACGTAGGGCAGCTGCTTGCCGAGCAGAAACTCGAGCTTGGTCGTCGGGGTCACATAGAAGTTGACGATCGAGCCGAGCTCCTTCTCGCGCACGACACCGAGCGCCGTCATGATCGCAGGCATGAACAGTAACAACAGCATGATCGTGCCCGGCACGACGGCATAGACGCTGAGGAAAGCCTGGTTGTAGCAAAACCGGGCCTGGATGTCGGCTGGCAGGGGCGGCGCGGGCACTGCGGGGGATTCTCGTGCGAGCTCTTGTAGAAACGTCTGATGGACCCCCTCCACGTAGCCCTGTGTCGTTTCGGCGCGGAATGGGAACGCCCCGTCGAGCCAGACTGCAACTTCCGGAGATCGCCCACGCCGCAAGTCCCGGCCGAATCCGGGTGGAATCTCGACTACGAAGCGAAGCTCTCCGCTGCGCATCCGATTCTCGAGGTCCGCGGTATCGAGGACGGGAGCGCGTGGCGTGAAATAGCGCGAGCTCGAAAAGCTCTCGAGGTATGCCCGGCTTTCCGGTGACCGGTCGTAATCCAGAGTCGCGTAAGCAAGGCGCTCGACATCGAACGTTATGCCGAAACCGAACACTACCATCAGAATAAGCGGACCCACTGTGGCAAACGCCAGGCGTATCGGGTCCCGGCGGAGTTCCATCAACTCGCGCCGTGCGTAAGCCCAAAGCCGCCGGAACGTGAACCCGCTCTGCGCAGTTTTCGCCATGCCCTCGACCTGCGGGCCTGCGGATGCGGCATATGGCACCGGGGGCGCATGCCGGGAAAGGGCCACCCTCTGGATGAGCGCAATGAAAGCATCCTCGAGACTCGCCGCGCCGGCCTGACGAGTGATCTCTTCGGGCGGTCCTTGCGCCAGCACTCGACCCTCGTACATGAGCGAGATCCGGTCGCACCGCTCGGCCTCATTCATGAAATGCGTCGAGATGAAGATGGTGACACCACGCTCCCGGGCAAGCCCGATCAGCAGCCGCCAGAACCGATTGCGTGCCGCGGGATCGACGCCCGAGGTGGGCTCATCCAGGATCAGTAGCTCCGGCTCGTGAATCACCGCCACCGCGAGCGACAATCGTTGCCGCACTCCAAGCGGCAGGTGCTCGGCGATCTCCTCCAGGTAGTCCGCGAGGCCGAACTGAGTGACGAGCTCAGCGATGCGTCGACTGATGCGCTCGCGGGGCAGGTGAAACAAGTGGCCATGCAACTCGAGGTTCTGACGCACCGTGAGCTCTGTGTAGAGCGAGAAGGACTGTGACATGAAGCCCACACGGGAGCGCAAGGCGATATTCCGAGCATCGACCGGGTGTCCGAATAGCCTTGCCTTGCCTTCGTTGGCGGGAAGCAAGCCGGTGAGCATCTTCATCGTCGTGGTCTTGCCGCAACCATTGGGCCCAACAAACCCGAAGATCTCTCCGCGCGCGATCGACAGATCAATGTGATCGACGGCGAGAAAGCGACCGAACCGGCGTGTGAGTCCTCGCGCCTCGATCGCAATCTGCTGCCCTGCCGACTTGCCATCCGGAGCGTCCACCTCCCGTTGCAAACTATCGAGGTCGGTCGCACCCATGAGGCGTGCGTACGCCTCCTCCAGTCGCTTTGTGCCGAGGCGCGACTTCAGCTCCGTCGGGGTATCTGTCGCGAGGACGCGGCCCGCATTCATCGCTACCAGATGATCGAAACGCTCCGCTTCATCAAAATACGCGGTGGCTACGATGACACTCATTCCCGGCCGACGTGTGCGAATCTGCGCTATGAGGTCCCAGAACTGGCGTCTCGAGAGCGGGTCGATCCCGGTCGTGGGCTCATCAAGGATCAACAAGTCCGGATCGTGAATGAGCGCGCAACACAGACCGAGCTTCTGCTTCATTCCGCCCGACAACTGGCCCACGGGCCGCTCGGCAAATTCGGCTAGGCCAGTTGCCCGCAGGAGCTCACCGATCCGCCGCGCCCGTGAAGTGGTCGCCAGACCAAACAGCCGCCCGAAGAAATCGAGGTTCTCGGCGACCGAAAGGCTGGCATACAGATTACGGCCCAGGCCCTGGGGCATGTAGGCGATACGAGGACAAACTTGCTCGCGGTGCCGGCGGTGCGCCATGTTTCCGCCGAGTGTCTCGACCGTTCCGGTCTGGATGCGCCTTGCGCCCGCGATCAGTGCGAGGAGACTCGATTTGCCGACTCCATCGGGTCCTATGAACCCGACGATACAAGCCGCGGGCAGATCAAGCCGGACGTCCTCGAGCGCAACGGTGTGCCGATACCGCAGGCTGACACCAGCGAGCCGCGCGACGCGCGTCGTTGGTGCAGTCATTGCGTCGGAAGGCGGACCGCCAGAGTGTCCGGCCAGCGCGCAGCGGGATCGACACGCACGTATGCAATACCGGGCATCCCGGCCTTCACCCGCGTCCAGTATTTGCGCAGAAGCTGCGGGTCAATCTGCGCCTTCACGCGAAACACGAGTTTCTGTCGTTCCGTGGCGGTTTCGACGGTTTTTGGCGTGAACTGCGCCTCGGCGGCGACGAAAGTGACGTGCGCCGGCACGACGTACTGGGGCGCCGCATCAAATACCAACCGCGCCTCGGCACCGACGGCAAGCCTCCCGGCTATCGCTTCCGGCAAGAACACCGTCATATACACCTCGGCAAGGTTCAGCATGCTGATGACTTTGCCTCCCGCGGCTAGCACCTCACCTGGCTCGGCCAGACGATATTGAACGCGGCCGGCGGTCGGAGCACGCAGCACGCTGTCCTCGATGTCCGCGCCAATCCGCTCGACAGTGGCCTCCGCCGCGCTGACCGCCGTGCGCGCTTCTGCGGCCTGAGACTGCGATGCGACCAACGTGGCTTTCGTTACCTGCAACTGCGAACGATCGGTATCCAACTTCTGTGCGCTGATGAAGCCGCTCTGAACCAATTGCTCGGAGCGCTCAAGAACACTATTCGCCAGGGCAAGCTCACTGGCGCGCTGTGCGACAACCGCGTTTGCGGTGGCGACTGCAGTGTGCGCCTTGGCAAGCTGCGCCTGTGCCTCGCGCAGCTGAGCGCGCAGCACACTGGTATCCATGCGCGCGACGACCTGACCCGCCTCGACGAAATCGCCCTCCCGGACGAGCACGGACTCGATGCGTCCCGCAAGCTTTGTCGCGATATCGATGTGTATGGCCTCGAGTCGGCCGTTCGACATAGCAATTCCCGCTGGCAACGGCGGAGGCGACAGGCGCCACCAAACATAGCCTCCGACAGCGGCACCGATCGCCAACAGGACGACGATCAGCCAGTTACGGGCAACCCGCCGGCCTCTCCTACGCTCGACCGGTAATGTTTCGATCGATCGCTCTTGCGCTGGAACCGCTGCAGGCGCCTCACGAACCTCTCGAAGTAGCACCGGAGCCTCGCGAGAGGGGTTACGAGAGGGCATTTCGGAGCGCTGCACAACTCGCATCCTTTGCGGCGCCTAGACGCCTCACCATGGTGTGTGCACCCTACGCCGGACAGGGCCGCCGCCAATACGCACATGTCCAATACGTATATCTACGGATCGAAAATCGCAGACGATGATGAGACTTCCCCCAGCCCAGAGTCAGAACATCACCGTCGTCCGGACGCACTCACCAATCAACACGCACTTTCGTGCACGCCGCGCCGGGGGCTTCGACTCAGCGATGAACGGGCAACCGCGATGCTAGATGGCTACGTGTATTCCACGCTCCACTCCGTACAACTGCGAAGTGCGAAGGCGCCGCTGACGAATAATGTGGCTTTGCGCCGATGACACGCAGGACGGCGCGGCAAATTGACCGGTGCAGACATCGAAGGTAGTAGTCAGAAAAGCGGTGAAGGGCATGCCAAATATATTCAAGCGGCTCAAAAATGTGTGGCGCGGCCCATTGATTGCGGACTTACCGCCTGAACTTGCGCAGTGCGAAGACGGGTGCAACGTTGGTGAGTGCAGTCACGGTAAATGGATAAGCTGCGAAAAGAGGATTCGCCGTATGCGCAAAGAAATTCGCTGCTCCCGTAACCCTGGCGATGACTCTCCGGCGAGCCAGCCTCATTTATAGAGACGATTCGCCGCCGTCCCGGTTCTCGAGACGCTGCACATCGCGAAGCCAGGTGCTCTCGGTAAGTGAGGCTTTCTTAGTCTCGAGCCATTCCTTAGCCACCGCGGCGAAGGTGTCCGCCTGGGCTGACTTTTCCGCTTGGCGCTTGCCGCTCGGATCAACATTCGCAGCAGTCAATCGTCGCGTCATCGCGCTTGGCCCGTGCATGCTTGAGCTTCACATCAGGATAAACTCCGAGCGAGATCAGCTTAAGAAGAGTCCCTTCTTACCGCAGAGCTTGTACGGTTTGTTCTGTGCTTTAGCCGCTTTGATACGTAGCTCTGTGAAGCTCATGAAATTACGCCCATATCTGGGGTAACTGATCTTGAGGGTTTCAAGATACCCGACGAGTTACCTCACTTTAAATCGAAGCTATGTGTCGACGTCCGCGGGCACCGCTGGACGCCGGTACCGCACAACAACCTGATTTCTGAGGATTTATGAGGACTCGCGCCGACCAGAGTGGACGCGGATAAACGGCATGGAAAGGTGGGATGTGGAGCGGAAGGGGATCGAACCCTCGACCTTCGCATTGCGAACGCGACGCTCTCCCAGCTGAGCTACCGCCCCACCGCGGCGCGCGATTCTAGCATCGCGATCCCGCACCTCCAATGGGGTTTCATCGGCACCACGCGATGCGGCTATGATCGCCCCTGAGGGACACCGCGCCTCGGGCGGGAGATTCACTATGCTGCCCCTCGGCGGGCGCGCTCCGGAATTCACGTTACCGGATCAGGACGAGCAAAGCGTCTCGCTGAGCAATCTGCTGCGCCGTGGGCCGCTCATCCTGTACTTCTATCCGGCGGACTTTACGCCGGGGTGCACGCGTGAGGCCTGCCTCATGCGTGATCTGCACAGCGAGATCGAGCAGGCAGGACTGAATCTCGCCGGCGTAAGTCCGCAGCAACCGGCGACTCACCGCCGCTTCCGCGACAAGTACCGCTTGCCGTATACGCTGCTCTCCGACGTCGAGAAGTTCGTCGTTTCCATGTACGACGTGCGGGGGCCGCTCGGTATCGGGGTGCGTCGCGTCACCTACCTGATCGACCAGGCCCGTTACATCCGCGCCGCTGTGCTGGCCAACTTTCGCATCAGCGAGCACGAGGCGTTCGTGCGTCGCGCGGTCGCGCTCAGCGCCGGCCGCGGTACGCACCATGAACGCACTACGACCTGAGGCGGTGTCACAACCTGAAGCGCGCGAGGTGAGCGCGACCGATACTGGGGACGCTGACCACGTAAACGAGGTCGGCGTCGTCAGCCGCGGCGTCAGCGAGCCGGGTGCCGGCGAGTTCCTGCACCATCTGTGGCAGCGCCGCACCGCTCGCAATGATCAGAATCGTGCCACCTGCGTGCTCGCGCAACGCCCGGGCGGCGGCGGCACGCGCCTCCGCTGCGCGGAATACCACTGGCGAGCGGTGCACGCGCTCGACGAGCGGAGCAGCGGTCTGCGCGGCGCGCCGGTCGTCGCTCTCGTAGATGGCGTCGAGCCGCCCTGCCCCGCGGACCTCATCACCGAACATATGCGCCAGGCGCTCGGCGCGCGCCTCGCCTTCAGGCGAGATCGGAGGATCGTCGATCGTGCCGGGATTCTTTTCTACCGGGCGCACGAGAAAAACCACGGTGGTGGTTGCAGTATTGTAGAACGCCCAGCCAAGTGCGAAGAAGACTGCAGCCGCCAGCAGACTCAGGTAGAGGGGCGCCAGAAACGGGCGGCGATGGCGTGTGATGCCAGGCGGCGGCATGTGGCAATCATAACGTCGCGCGGGCCATGCCACAGGCCGGGCTGCTGCTGCGCATCAAGGCACGCTGCCCGCGCATTTTTCCCCGTGGCTCGGTAATCTGCGCCTCAGACGCACGCAACAGCCAGCGAGGGACCAGTGCCACCCAGCGGGCAGACCACTGTCATACAACGCATCCTCGAGCGGCGCAGCCAGCGACTGCCGAGCACTCACGAGGAAACGACGGCCACGATTGCCGTCATGTTGCGTGTGGTGCCGCCACCGAAGGCGCTGTTGGCGTGTCAGGATCCACCACTGCGCCAGCGGCTCGAGCAGCGCATCGCCGCCTGTATGCTCGAGTGCGAGTCCGTGCCAGATGAGCACGAGGCGTTGCATCGCTGCGCGAGCGAATATCGCGCGGTCGTCGTGACGGACAGTCTGGAGTTGATCCGACGCCTGCGTAGGCGTGCGACGCAGCGTCCACCGTTCGTGGTGTATGTTGCCGAGCTCGATGAGCCCGCCGGGCGCGCTGCCGGACTCGCCGCCGGTGCGGACGAGTGCATCGCCCGCCGCGCCGCGGAGCGCGAGCTGGACGCGCGCCTCGCCTCCGCGCGGCGCATCGCGGAACTGGAGACCGTGCTGCGCGTCACGCTCGCCGAGAACCGCAAGCTCTCGGCCACCGATGATCTGACACGCGTCGCCAGCCGTCGCTTCTTCAGCAAGCACTTTCCGCGCGAGATGGAGCGCGCCGCGCGTTACGGCCGCGCGCTTTCGCTGATCCTGTGCGACATCGATCTCTTCAAGAGCATCAACGATTCCCTCGGGCACGCCGGCGGCGATCAGATTCTGAGGCAGTTCGGCGCACGGCTGCAGAAGCAGTTGCGCCAAGGCATCGACTGGGTGGCGCGTGTCGGCGGCGAGGAGTTTGCGGTCGTTCTGCCCGAGACCGGCTACGAGGCGGCGCTGGAGGTCGCGCGCAAGCTGCGCGCGGCGATCGCGCATGCGCGGTTCAGCAGCGAGGGGAAAAGCACCGCCGTCACCGCGAGCTTCGGACTGTGCGGGCTCGATCGCGTGCCAACCGGCGAGCGACGGCTCGCGGAGCGTGTCCTGAAGATCGCCGATGCTGCGCTCTACCGCAGCAAGCACTCCGGTCGCAATCGTGTCACGGCGACCATGTTCAACGCCGGCGGCGACTGAGTCGCCTGCGCAACCGCACTCGCGGGCGCTGCAGCTGGCGAAAACGTGCTCAGTACGACGCAAGCCCTTGCGTGGCCTCGGCGTTTGCGGTCGGCGGGCGCATCTGTCCACATGGTTATGCACAAATTCTGTGGATAACTACCGGGAGTGGAAACGCGCAAGACCTTGTGTGAGACTGCGTCTCTTTCGCTTCGCGGTCCCGAGATGAAGAAGACAGGCAGCGAACAGGGTCCCCAGGCTGAACCGCTCGAGCGGGTACGGCTGCAGGCCGACGTCGCCAAGCAACGCGTACGCATCGCGAAAGATGAGCTCAAGCGCGCGCGCAAGCGCCTCAAGGAGGCCAAACGCGAAGCCAAGCGCGCCCGCAAGCTCGCGGCTGCCGCACGCAAGGCCTGGAAGCGGGCGCGCCGTGCCCAGAAAAATGGCCCGGAGAAGCGCGCCAGGACCAAAACAGCCGGATCGCGTGCTGCGCGGGGCGCGCGCAAGCCACGCGCGCGTGCGACTGGCACCGTGCGGCAGGCCCGCGGCCGCCGGCGGCGGGACCTCACCCGGCGCGGCGTGGCGCGCAGTATGCGGCGCGCAGCCGCGAGGCGGACGATCGCGAAACGCGTGGTGGCGAAACGCGCGATCGCGAAACGCGCGGTGGCCAAACGCGCGATCGCGAAACGCGCGGTGGCCAAACGCGCGATCGCCAAACGCGCGATCGCCAGACGCGTAGTGGCGAAACGCGTAGTGGCGAAACGCGTAGTCGCGAAACGCGTGGTTGCGAAACGCGTGCGACGCGTGGTCCTTCGCGTGGGCGGCCGCCGCGCGCGCTCCGCTGGCGCGCGTAGTGTCCGAGTGGCGCGGTCTCCTTCGCTTACACAAAGGGTGTTGCGCCGACGCTCGCCGGCGAGCCTATCCGGCCGAGCGGCGGAAGTCGCGGCCGTCCCAACGGGCGCACCGGTCACGCCTGCACCCGTGCCGGTGCCTGAGGGCACCCCCGGGCTCGACAACGCTACGGTTACAGCGACGCCAGAGCAGGCGTCCTGAATACAGCGCGGAGCGCGCCACTGAAGCCGGCGCGCACGTGGAACCGCAGCGGACGCGGGCACCAAGATGAGGGGATTTGAGTCCATGCAGGATGAGGTCAGCAAAGAACCCGGCCGCGCTCCGCACGCGCCGGCCGTACCCGTTGCCCATCGCACACCGTCTGCACCCTCGAGCTCGCGGATGTTTGCGGCCTACCTCGCCGACATCGAGCGACTGCTCGATGCGCAGCGCCGCGAGGTGGCGCTGCGCGAGGCGCTCGATCTGCCGAGCATCGCAGTCGCGCTCGCTGATCCGCGTCTGAGCTCCTCGCGCGAGCGGGCGATGAGTTGGTGCCAGGAGTGGATCCGTCCACCCGGTGCAGAGCGCGATGCTCAGGGCC
>Ga0306926_10003380_pt1 | contig 16521 bp, 14 predicted proteins | sample flu12Cox44000178_FD_203759 | JGI IMG/M metagenome (GOLD analysis project Ga0306926, IMG submission 203759) | Lab enrichment of tropical soil microbial communities from Luquillo Experimental Forest, Puerto Rico - flux8day.12C.oxic.44.000.178 (v2)... | ecosystem: Environmental > Terrestrial >... | reverse complement strand
GTCAGGTGTGCTTCGAGATGTGGCGAAGGAGCCAGTCGGCGACTTCGGCGGTGTTTTTGGTGCCATGGAGGTCGGGTGTGGTGACTTCATCGTGAAGGGCGGCCTTCACGCTCTTCTTTAAGACCGCGCTTTCTTCGCGCCAGCCGAGAAAGTCGAGCATCATTCCGGCAGCGAGGACCGAGCCGAAGGGATTGGCAATTCCCTTCCCGGCAATGTTGGGTGCAGAGCCGTGGACGGGCTCGAAGAGAGAAGTGCGTCCGGGATGGATGTTCCCGGAGGGCGCGAGGCCGAGTCCGCCGGCTAGCTCAGCGGCGAGGTCACTGATGATGTCGCCGAAGAGATTGTTGGTGACGATGACGTCGAACTGCCGTGGGTCGCGGACGAGTTCCATAGCAAGAGTGTCGATGTAGAGGTGGCGGGATTCGACGTCAGGATACTCGGCCCGAACAGATTTGAAGGCGCGTTGCCAAAGATCACCCGCAAAGGTCATGGCGTTGGATTTGTCGGACATGCAAAGGCGTTTGAGCTTGTGGGAACGCGCGTAATCAAAGGCGAAGCGGAGGATGCGCTCGACGCCTTTGCGGGAGTTGATGTCTTCCTGAGTGGCGATTTCGTCGGGAGTTCCCTTTTTGAAGAAGCCACCAGCGCCCACATAGATGCCTTCGGTGTTTTCCCGGAAGACGATGAGACGAATGTCATTGATGGTGCGGTCTTTGAGAGGGGTGAAGCGCTCATCGAAAAGCTCGGTGGGACGGGCGTTAACGAAAAGGTCGAGCTTGAAGCGCAAGCCCAGGAGAATGTCGGCGGCGTGCTGGTTGGAGGGGACCCGGGGGTCGCCAAGAGCGCCGAAGAGGACGGCGTCGAATTCGTCGCGAAGCATTTCGACAGCGCCCTCAGGGAGGGTTACATGTTCGCGAAGGAATTTATCGGCGCCCCAGTCAAAGTCGACGAATTCGAAGTGGTGGCGATGTTTGGCGGCAGCGGCTTTGATAGCGGAGACCGCGATGGGAGTGACTTCTTTGCCGATGCCGTCACCGGGGATGACGGCGATGCGGGCGTTGGGACCACCATTGCGCAGAGGAGTGTGGGGCACCGGGTGACTCCGCAGAGACGGAATGAGTACGAGGTAAGGTAACACAGCAAGCGCTGTCACATACAAATGCGCGGAGGGCGCTTGTGCCTGCGACGCTTTGCGACGAGCTGGCCCAGGAGATGTTGGTCGTTGAGGTAGAATTCGTATTTGCCGGAGATGCTTTTGGCGTCGGGCAACCCGGCTTCCGAGTCTTTCCGCATTTTTCCCAAGGCGATGCACTCGCACCTACCATCGAAGACACATCCCTCGGGATGGACGTAAACATCCGACCATTTTCTCGTTGGGTCCGGCGCTGGAGGGGATTCGTGGACGGGGCGCAGGGCAGCGTGAAGTTGGCAGAGACAGCGAACTGTGTTACTAATCAACAGCACCAGACCAGCCAGAAATAAAAAGACGAGGCATCCATGGGCGCCACGTACCCCTGCGCTTTGGTTTGCGTTGAGTTGCTGATCGTCGCCGGGTGTGGAGGAGGCGGAGGAAGTCCAACGCCACCCACTCCGATTTCGGTGACTGTTTCGCCGGCAACAGCAATGGTGACGGCCGGTGGAACGCAACAATTTACCGCAACTGTGTCAGGGGCTTCGAATACAACGGTGACCTGGAGCGTGGGAGGGGGCGCAGCGAACGGGACGATTTCCGCGGCGGGATTGTACACGGCGCCAGCGACCGCGCCGAACCCGTCGCAAGTGACGGTAACGGCGACGTCGCAGGCGGACCCGACGAAGTCCGGGACGGCAACGGTGACGGTCGTGCCACCGATTGGGACGGTCGCGGTGATCCCGAATTCAGCCTCGTTACTCCCCTTTACGGCACAGAACTTCAGCGTTCAAACCACTAACCTTTCCAGCAGCGCAGTGACGTGGCAGGTGAATGGAGTCACGGGAGGAAGCCAAGCGACCGGATTTATTTCCAACGGCGCCAATCCGGGGTTGTACGTAGCGCCGGGAGGAGTCCCAACCATTGCGATGAGCGGGCAAAGTAATCCGACAACGGTGACGGTCACAGCAGTTTCGCAGGTGAACCCGTCGCTGTCCGGTTCGGCGACTGTGACGATCACCAATGGGTTGGCACAGAATTCGACGACCTTTTTCGGATCCTCCGGCGGCAATCAGAAGGACTCCATGACGAGCGGAATGACGACCACTTGTTGCAGCGGCACGCTGGGCTCGCTGGTAACGCGTGGAGGGGCGCAGTACATCCTAAGCAACAACCACGTGCTGGCGCGAGAGGATCTGGGAACGCCAACGAACGGGACGACACCCGGGGACAACGTCATCGAGCCGGGGCTGTCGGACATCAATTGCGGATCGGGACCGTTCACAATCGTCGCGAACCTGGCGCAGTTCTACAACCTGGAGACGGGCACGGGGGCAAAAATCGACGCGGCGATCGCCCAACTGACGCAGACCGGAGCGATGGACGCGCAAGGCCGAATTTTATACCTGGGAGCGACAACCGACTCGAACAACGTCCCCGTTCCAGGAGCGCCGCACGGAGGAAGCGGGTTGGCGGAAACGGGCGCGTTGGTGGGCCGCGCGGTGGCTAAATCAGGGCGAACCACAGGGCTGACGTGCTCGTCGGTCTCGTCGGTCAGCACGACCATCAACGTGACCTACCCGAAGGGATGCAATGCGAATACGGAGTTCAATGTACAGTATGTCAATCAAATCACGTTGGCGGGAGGACAGTTCAGCGCCTCGGGGGATTCCGGGTCGCTGGTCGTGACACAGGACACGGCGGATCCGGTAGGCTTGCTTTATGCGGGCTCGGATCAGGACACGACGGCGAATCCGGTCGCGGATGTGCTGAATTATTTTCAAAGCGGGAGTAACTCGATGACGTTTGTGGGAGGAGCCACGCACGCGGTGATCGGGTGCACACTGCCGACGGCGCCAGCGTCTGTGGTTGCAGCGGTTCCGCTGGCCGCGGTGCCCAAAGAAGCTTTGCAGAATGCCGTCGCAGTGCGCGCGGTGCATGAGTCTGAGCTGCTGGGATATCCGGCAGTGCAGGCGCTCGGCGTGGGGGCAAGCCAGGATCGTGCCGGAGAAGCAGCCATCGTGTTTTTTATGAGAAAGGGTGCGGGGAGAAAAGGAATCCCGCAGGAGGTCGATGGCGTTCGCACGCGCATTGTCGAAGGGGAAGAGTTCGCGAAACGTGGAGTGCTGACGGCAGAACAGAGCGAGGAACTGGAGCAAGCGGCAGCAAGGACGGCCGGCGGGCTCACGATTTCGGACGCGGAATTTCTGCGCGCCAAGACGGTCCACGGAGCGCGAGGCGAAGAGTGGATGAGCAAGCCCGGGGTGCAGGGCCTGGGGATTGGAGCGAGCGGGGATTCGCCGGGAGAAGCGGCGCTGATGATTTTTCTGATACGAGGGGTGGCGCATGAAACGATCCCAGCGGTGATCGACGGAGTGCGCACGCGGGTGCGGGAATCGAGCCCGTTCGTGGCCGGCTTCGATCAGGTGCGTGCGCGGGGAGGCTGCTCGGCGCGCGTCGGCGGCAAGAAGTGAAGAGCGGCCCGCCTCGAAGGCCCGAAGAGAGAGCCCTCACGCCTGCGGCAAGTGGGTTCCTCGGGTTCACGGTTTTGTCTCGGGCGGGATTGCATCGACACGTGGTGCGTCGCACGATGCCGTGCGCGGGGGCCCATGAAAGAAGAATCCCAGAGCTTAGGTCCGATCAGTCTGTCGGAACGCATTCTTTTTATTGATGTGCTGCGAGGCATGTCGCTGTTCGGGATTCTAGCGGCGAACATGCGCGGGTTCTTTGCGCCGATGGATGCTTACATGCACATCGGCATGCTCTATCACAGCCGTGCTGACGTTCTGGCGCAGGCGTTCATCGATATATTTATCCAGGGAAAATTCATTTCAATTTTTTCGTTTTTGTTCGGAATAGGATTCGCCATCCAGATGAGCCGCGCGGAAGCAAGGGGCGCGCGGTTCATGGGGTTCTATCCGCGAAGACTGCTGGCGCTGGCTTTGTTCGGGCTGATTCACGGAATACTGATTTGGGCGGGAGACATCCTGCTCACGTATGCGTCGGCCGGAGGAATTTTGCTGCTGTTCCGCGACCGCTCGCAGAAGACTCTGCTGCGATGGGCCGGAGGATTGCTGGCATTCCCGATTGTGGGCAGCATGATTTTTGCGGGCTTGTATTTCGGCCCCCTGCACCGGGCGTGGATGGAACGGAAGCCGATCGACCTCGAGAAATATTACAGGGTGATTGATATTTACGCGCACGGCACGGTGCGCCAGATCCTGGCGCAGAACTGGGTGGAATGGAAACGGGAGTTGCCGACGCAAGGCTTTGCGATTTACGCGGTGGCGCTGTTCCTGCTGGGGATGTGCGCGTGTCGGGCCGGCATCGTGCAGCGGCTCGCGGAATACCGGCCAGAGTTGAAGCGCGTGTGCGCCTGGTGCATCCCGGTGGGACTGTTGCTGAGCGCTTATGTGGGGATCGAAAAAGCAGTGAATCCTGCGGGGACGTTATCAGTGTGGCGCTGGGTTGCCAACACGCTGTGGCTGCCGGGATCACAGATCCTGGCGGCAGGCTATGTTGCGGGGCTGGCGCTCGTTTTTCTGAATGAAGTTTGGCGGCGCTACACGCTGCCGTTTGCGGCGGTGGGAAGGACGGCGTTGACGAATTATCTGCTGCAGTCGGTGTTGTGCACTTTGTTTTTTTATCACCATACCGGGCTGTACGGGAGAATTGGGCCGGCTGTGGGGCTTGTGCCGACGGTCGTGCTTTTTGGAGCACAGGTGGCGGTCAGCAACTGGTGGTTGCAGCGGTACCGCTTTGGGCCGATCGAATGGTTGTGGCGCGGAATGACGTACAGGAAGTTCCCCTCGATGCGGAGAGAGGCAGCGCCGGGCGTGATGGCCGCGCCAATGGCCAAGCCGGGAGAGATTGCATGAGGTGGTGGTGAGTGGGCGGAAAGCGTTGGGCGCGAAGCTTGCGCACAGCAGCAAAGGGGGACCCCTCGCTCGCAGACTCCGCTCGGGATGACGGGTTTCTGCGAGACGGGGCGAGCGCATAAAGGAAGCCGGGTGCGGGCACTCAAACCGAAACCAAGCTGGCATAGAAGGCAGCCCCACAGGAGGGGGGACCTCGGCCGCGGCGGGCCGCCGGGACGAGTGTGAAGGGAACCCAGGCAGAGAGTGAGGCGCGGAAGAGCTGGACCGTAACTGAATAAGTACTGTGAGTTGATTGGCTAACGGTGCCTTGGACGAGTCGGGTGTGAAGTTAGAGCAACCGCAAAAGGGGTGGAATCGGGTATTATAGGCGCACCGTTTGCGAGGTAGTGATGGGGCTTTGGTCGAACAAACAGAGAAGCTTGATCGCTCGGCGGGTGCGCAACGTTTCCGGCGAGCGCCTGAGCATTATTCCCGCGCATAAGGAGCCGCCGCATCCGGAGGTGAAGCCGGCAGAGATCGTGACGCCCCGTCCGCCGACGCGTCGCGGGAGATCATGGAAGCGGTTGACGATACTCGGGTGCTTTGTCGCAGCGGGATTCGGGTTTGCGGTGGCGTTGATCAGCGCGGGCGTGTACTGGTATAGCCGGCTGCCGAAGACGCCGAAGGGATGGAACGAGAAGGCGATTCAAGCCATTTACGTGGGCACAAAGTTCCTGGAGGAAGGCAAAGAAAACACGCTGAGGGTGAGGTTGACGTTCGACCTGTGGAACAGCACGGGATACGACTACACGCTCGAGGCGAAGCCTTCGCCGACGATGATGGTGATGCAGAAGGTGAAGTCGGAACCCTCGCTGGTAGATGGAATCGGATTGACGTGGACGGTGGAGCACGGATCAGGAACGGGGCAGTTGCATGCGGATGGGATACCGGGATTCTCGCGGGAAGCGTATCTGGCGGGGCCGATTTTCATTCCCGCTGGAGAAGCAGTGCGAGTGGATTTCTGGTCGGAGTACGATCTGTTTGATATTGTAGCCGCGCTCGGGAAGGACGAGAAGGTTGTATTGTCGGATCCCGTGCAGCAGAGAAAGATATTGAAGCACGCGCTGGCGGATACGGACAGTTTTGTGTTGTTGGACAAAGCGAGTCATTACCGGATCGAGTTGCCGCTGCGCGATGCGGTGTACTAGGAGTGAGAAGCGTGCCGCCGCTGCCGTAGCCGGAGCAGCGCAATTCCCTTCCTTAGTTTTTGCAAGCTTCGCAACTACTGAAAGAGCGAAAACAACAGTCTGGTAGAATGTGCGCAAAAGTGTCGACGCGCAGCAAAATCTTCACCAGTTACAGCCACAAAGACCGGACGCTATTCGAGACCGCGGATGAGAGGGGGGCCCAGCGGTGCCGGACCCCTTCGAAGCAGAGTTATTGTTTGTCGTAGACGCTTTCGCTGTGAAACTCTTTGCCGTCGGGAAGTTTTCCCTTGGATTTCACAGTGGTGACCTTGCCGTCCTTGGAGACTTCAATTTCGGCGGAGCCGATCTCCTTGCCTCCCTTTTTCAGAGCGGTTGAGACCTTGTTGCCGGCGATGGGCTTAAAGGTGATGGAATCGGCGCCGCCGGGCAGACCGCTGCCGGAGACCGGAGTGTCTTTGTTGTCATATTTGGTGGAAAAGCTGTAGGAGATGGGCTTGCCGTCTGCAGTGACACCCTCGAAGGTGTACTTTGCGCCGCCGCCGTTGGCAACAATCGTTCGGGTGAGACTTTTGGGCGCGGGCCCGGGTTCAAATTTAGATTTTGTCACGTTGAGTTTCCAAGTGCCGAGGAAAGGGTTGGTCTGCGCGATTAAGGGACCCGCGGCAACAGCCGACAAGACAACTATCGACATCACGAGCGGAAAACGCTTCATCCGATTTTCTCCTTGGACGCCTCAGAGTTTCTGGCGCGAGCTAGCGGTTGGCGGATTAAGTACGCATTCGGGGTAGGATGGCAAGTGCCCCGGTGGTCGTGAGAAGTTGAGGTAAAGAGTGGGAGGGCAAATGAACGGGAGATTTGAGGGGAAGGTGGCGCTGGTGGCTGGAGGAACGGGTGGACTGGGACGCGCGGTGAGTCTCGCATTTCTGGGTGAGGGCGCGAAGGTGGAAGTGACATACGTTGTGCCGGGAGAATGGGCGGAGTTGCAAGACGTTGTTGCAAAGTTGGGAGGAGGAGCACTGAAGGGGCACGAGGTGGATGTAACGGATGAGACGGCGGTGAACGGGCTGGTGGAAGAAATTGTGGAGTCGCAGGGACGGCTGGATGTGCTGGTGAATACGGTTGGGGCATATGCGGGTGGATTGAAATTGTGGGAAATGGAAACCCGGGTGTTTGAACAGATGATGGCGCTGAATTTGCGGTCGGGTTATGCGCTGGCGCGGGCAGCAGCACGAACAATGCTGAAGCAGAAGCGTGGGGCAATTGTGAATGTGGCGGCGAAGGCGGCGTTCGATCACGCGGCAGGCGCAGCAGCGTACGCGGCGTCGAAGGCGGCGGCGCTCGCGATGATCGATTCGCTAGCGGCGGATTTGAAAGGCAGCGGCGTACGGGCGAATTCGATATTGCCAAGCATCATCGATACGGCGGCGAACCGGAAGGCGATGCCGAAGGCGGATTTTGCGAAGTGGCCAAAGCCGGAAGACATCGCGCGGGTGATTTTGTTTTTGTGCAGCGAAGAGGCGAAAGTGATTCAGGGAGCGGCGGTGTCGGTGTACGGGGATAGTTGAGGGAGAGTTGGAAGTCGCAGGGAAAGAGGGGTTTCTCGGGCGAAAGACGCGTCGGAATGACAGGTTGGCGCCGAGGGCGGCAGCGGGGATGCCGCTCTCCAAAAAGCTTGACCGGAAACCGGGAGTCGAGTAGCCTCGCGAGCCAAACCCGGTTTGCCCGCCCTTCATCCAGAGTTCGAATAATAAGGAGGTTCGCATGGTTTCACTTGCGGCGCTTTGGCTCCCCATCGTGCTGTCGGCCGTCTTCGTGTTTATCGCCAGTTCGATCATGCATACTGTGCTGAAGTATCACCAGCGTGATTGCCATAAGCTGAGCGACGAGGCAAGTTTTCTAGCGGCGCTGCGGGCGAATAATCCCATGCGCGGGCTGTACATTTTCCCGTTCTGCGCGCCGAAGGACATGAAGAGCCCGGAGATGGTGGAGAAATATAAGCAGGGACCGGTGGGGATGATGACGATCGTGCCGAGTGGACCGCCAGTGATGCCAAAATTTCTGGGGCAATGGTTTTTGTTTTGCCTGATTGTGGCATTTTTTTCCGCTTACATCGCCGCGCATACGGTCGCACCCGGATCGAATTATCTGGCGGTGTTCCGCGTGGTAGGGACGGTGGCGTTTATGGCCTATGGGCTGGGGAATTTGAGCAACGGAATCTGGAAGATGCAAACATGGAGCATGACGATCAAGGAAGTGCTGGATGGGCTGGTGTATGGGTTGTTGACAGCGGGGACGTTTGGGTGGCTCTGGCCGAGGTGACGGAACCCGGAATCAGAAAAATCGTGCCACGAAGCGGGTGATGCCGCAGCGTGGCAACGAACATCGAAGAGAGAGCCTTCGCTCCGGAGACTCCGCTCGGGATGACGAGGTAGGCCGCCGCGCACGCAAGATCCTGTGATCGCCAGGTTGGGGCGACCGCGGGCCACAGCGGGGCTACCGCGCTCCAAAGGGTGGTATACTCCCGCCGAAAAACATGGAAAAGTGGGACCTCATCGTAATTGGGTCGGGCCCAGCGGGACAGCGGGCGGCGATCCAAGCGGCAAAATTCGGGAAGCGCGTGGCGTTGATCGAAAAGCTGGAAATGATCGGCGGAACGGCGATTAATACCGGAACCATTCCAAGCAAAACGATCCGGGAAGCGGTGCTACACCTGTCGGGCTACCAGTATCAGAGCATTTACGGTGTGAATTACCGGGTGAAGGAGCACATCACGATGTCGGACCTGTCGTTTCGGGCTTTGAACGTGATCAAGACGGAGATTGATGTGATTCATGCGCAGTTGTCGCGGAATGGGATTGAAGTGATCACCGGAACGGCAAGTTTTGTGGATCCACACCATATCCAGGTGAAGAATTCGCGCGGGACGGCAGACTACGAAGCGAGGAACATCATTATTGCAACGGGAACGAAGCCAGCCGAATCGCCGCTCGTGCCGTTTAACGGGAAGACGATTATCAACAGCGATCAGATATTGAGCATGCCGGAGATTCCGAAGACGATGCTGGTGGTGGGTGGCGGGGTGATCGGGGTCGAGTACACATGCATGTTCGCGACGCTGGGGGTGCGCGTAACGCTGATTGAGAAGCGGCCGCGGTTGCTCGAGTTTGCCGACGCGGAGATGGTGGAGGCACTGTGTTACCACCTGCGCGATCGGCGAGTGACGCTGCGGCTGAACGAGGAAGTGGAGAGCGTGGAGGAGACCCCGGAAAAGCTGGTGGTGGCGAATTTGAAGAGCAAGAAGAAGGTGTCTGGCGAGGCGTTGCTCTATGCGGTGGGACGGCAAGGAAATGTTGATGAACTGAACCTGGCATCCGGGGGACTGGAAGCGGACGGGCGTGGAAGAATCAAGGTCGATGAGGAATACAGGACAACGCAGCCACACGTTTTTGCGGTAGGTGACGTGATCGGATTTCCGAGCTTGGGGTCGGTGTCGATGGAGCAGGGTCGAATCGCAGCGGCGAAAGCGTTCGGGATGTCGATCAATTCGAAGCGCGAAAATTATCCGTACGGGATTTACACGATTCCGGAGATTTCATTTATTGGGAAAACCGAGGAGCAATTGACGGATGAGGGGATTCCGTACGAAGTGGGGATCGCGTATTTTCGCGAGATCGCGCGTGGACAGATTCGTGGCGACACAACGGGAAGGCTGAAGCTGATTTTTGACCCGGCAAGTAAGGCGCTCCTGGGGGTACATATTATTGGAGAAGGGGCTTCGGAGTTGCTGCATATCGGGCAGGCGGTGTTCGCACTGAAAGGGACGGTCGAATATTTCGTCGACAATGTTTTTAATTATCCGACGCTGGCGGAGTGCTATAAGACGGCGGCATTCAATGGGCTGAACAAGGTGGTGAAGGCGTAGGAAGTGAACGAGGGAACGCTGCCGGTTCCCTGGGAGCAACCGAAAAGAGGGTCCCACAGTCCGCCGAACTGTCTATAGTTCCGAGCCGAGAGGCTGGGCCGGGACGAAGCTCGGCGGCTTGAGCCGAAACTCGACATGACAGCCTGAAGCATACGGGGTGCCAGGGAGACCCGACGGAAGCCGGGGGATTGGCAGGCGCAAAATGGGAAAGACGGTTGGCGTATTAGTGATGGAACACATCGCGGTGGGACTGGTGTCGGGGGACAAGGTGCAGGACAAGCTGCGGGTGTTTCCGGAGAAGGAAGCGACGCTTGATTCATTGCGCTCGATGCCGGCGGAGAATGTCGCCGAACGCATCGGCGGCGAAATTGAAGCGATCGCCAAAGAGGGGGACATCGATGCGATAGGCGTCGGATTTCCGGGAATTATTCGTAATGGAGTTGTCGAAGAGTCGCCGAACCTGCAGCAGATGAAGGGATTCGCGATGCAGGGGAAGTTGACGGCAGCGTTGAAGGGCAAGCTGGCGAAGGTGCCGGTGCGCATATTTAACGATGCGGATGTGATGGCAGCGGGAATCGCTGCGCGAGAAGGAAAGCTCAACAAGCTGGTCCGCGTTTGGACGCTGGGAAACGGAATCGGATTCGGAAGATTTCCGGCGAGCGAAGGGATCTGGGAAGGCGGGCATACGATCGTGACATTGGACCCAAAGGAAAATTATTGCGGCTGCGGCGGACGAGGCCACCTGGAAGGGATTCTCGGATTACGGGCGATGAGGCTGCGTTTTCTGGACCTGGAACCGGTAGAGGTCTTTGAGAACGCGAAGCAAGGAGACGCACGGTGCCAGGAATTCGTGACGCTGTATCACCGGGCGCTGGCGGCGGCGACGGCGACGAGCATACACCTGGAGGGACCGGGAACCTTTTTTGTGACCGGGCCGGAAGTGAGGTTTGTCGAGACGGGGATGCTGGACCGGTTTTTGCACGAGATGGTGAAGATGAGCCCGCTGCAGGGGAGCCGGTTCGAAATCGTGGCGCGGACGGATGAGTTGGGAGTGATCGGGGCGGCAGTGAACGCGAGAAGGGCGGCGTAGAAATCAGGCCGGAGATTCACCAAGCAAGAGCGGCGTCGAATCCGGCTAGCCATAAATCGAGCACTCCCGTTGGGACACAGAGAAAAAGGGATTCTTCACTCCGCTCGGAATGGGCTAAGAGTGGTGACACCGTTTGTAAACTGAGCGGCGGTTGATTTGGAGGCGATTGGCCCCGATCGCGCTCGACTTCCGATACCGCTTTGTGTAACGGCAGAGAGCAGCCTTTCGACCTGCTCGCGATTGACGTTGCCATTCATGATTGAAGCGAAGTGTTCAGGCATGGCCCGAAGCCGCGTGCCATGAGTACGGAGCACTCGACCCTGTTCTCAAGTTCGCGGACATTCCCGGGATAAGAGTAGTTCCGGGGCACCACAAAGATCGCTTCGTTGGAGAAGCCGGCGGACCGAGGAATCCTCAAGAGAACTGACGGGCAGCGTGCGGGAGAGCACGCTGCCTCACCAAGCGAGTCCGGAATTCTGCGGACGGGAAAAGAGGGCGGCGAGTCTCGCTTAATGGGCACGACGATTCGCGGAGCACTTTCTTTGCCCGAGGCAGCCAACGAATCGCGGGAATAAAGTGTTGCGCTTCGTTGTCTGGAAAGGCGAGCGATGAAGAACTGAGGTAAGAACCAGCAGGTAGTGTGAAGAAAGCGAACGGAGGCCGCTGTGGGAGACGGTCGATACCGGATATGGCGGTGAGTGAGACAAGCGTAAGCATGGCCTCTGAGCGCCGGCTTGCAGGCTTGGACGAAAAAAGCGCCAGCCGCGATGTGCCGGCGAGGCATTGGCTCTCGATCCGAGGTTAAGTTTCGGCGTGTTCGGAAGAGGAGCTACGGTATGAAAACGATGAAGGAGTTGGTTCGGCGGAGATGGGCTGGGGCTGTTGCTGGCCTGGCGGTTGGAATCATGTGTGTGGTCTTGGGGCCGCTGCCAAGTCTGGGCCAAGAGCTGAAAGCCGTTGCTACCGGGGACAGGACGATGACGGCGGCCAATTCGTCGAACTCGCCGAGTGACGCGAAGACAGGACCAAGCGCGAGCGTAATCCCGGCGGGGACGATTCTGCCGGTAATCCTGCGAACGGCGATCGCGGCGGACAAGGTGAAGCTGGGTCAAACGATCCGGGGCGAGATTGCGCAGGAAGTCCCGTTAGTCGGAGGCGCAAGAATTCCGAAAGGGAGCAGGGTGGAAGGGCAAGTCTTGGAAGTTGTGTCCGCAGGAAGCGGGGGCAGCGCCAAGGTGTCCGTGCGATTCGACAAAGTGTATTCACGCGGACAGACAATTCCAGTGATAACCGACCTTCGAGCGATCGCCGGGTTTATGGACGTGCAGCAAGCCGGACTGCCGGACGAGACGCCGGGCGAAGGCAGCGTTGCGCAGTGGTCGACGACGACGCAGATCGGAGGAGACTCAGTGTACGGAGCCTATGGGCCGGTGATGAGCGCGAGGGACACGTCGCAGGTCGTGGGGAAAGCGGTGAGTGACGGTGTGCTTGTCGAGGTGAGAGCGAAGGAAGGGACAAAGTGCCGCGGAGCAATTAAGGAAAATCACAATCTGCAGGCGATGTGGGTGTTCTCGTCAGACGCGTGCGGAGTTTATGGAATATCGAACGTGAACATTGAGCACGCGGGAAGAACGGAGCCGGTGGGGACGATCGTGCTGGAGATGCAGCGACGGAGCGCAGAGGTGAGAAGCGCTTCGGGGATGTTGTTGCGGGTAATCGGGTGAGGGGCCTGTAGCCGGACGTGCCGACCTTGATTCTGCCCACCGGGACGACGACCAGGTCGTGCCGATCGCGGACTCGGCGTACCTGTCGGCGAAGTTGGTGAAGGGCGCGAAGCTCAAGGTGATTCCGCGGGCACGGCACGGGGTGTGTTCGACGCATAAGAGTGATTAACGCGGAGCTGCTGGCGTTCTTCGAGAAGAGCCAGCCGGCGACGGCGTAGGAAAGCGGCGACTCTTAGAGTGCCGCCTAAACCCGGCCGTCAAATCTTCAATCGCATAAGAGCCTACTCGCTGGAAGCAGGGTAGGTCGTCAAATTCCCTAAGCCAAGGACTACCCACGACCAGGAAGCCACGCCAAGCGGCGGCGTCCGAACGGAAGAGGTGTGGCCCGGCGGGCCGTCAAATGGGGTAGATTACGGGTGTCCAAGGAGAGGGCGATGAACGGAAAGGCAGGAATCCGTGTGGCGGGGTCGCGGGTGGTACGGGTATTGGGGCTTGGAGCCGCTTTGCTCGGAATGGCGGGCGGCGGATTGGCGCAGAACGACCCGGTGCATGTCTGGGTGGGCAGGCTCAACGCCGCGAACGTGGAAAAGTGGGTGGGCGGGCACCTGGCGCAAGAACAGAAATATGTGGACGAGTTGTTGGCGGTGAAAGGGCCGCGAACGATCGAGAATACGCTGCGGCCGTATGACAACGCGCAGAACGAACTGGCGCTGGCAGGGTTTCAGGCGATCCTAATGAACGGGCTGGCGCCGGAAAAAGAAGTGCGTGATGCGGGCGAGGCCATGGCGCAAACGGTACAGGAGGCAAGCAACGCCCTGGAGCTAAACCAGGATGTGTACAAGGCGCTTGCCGCGCTGAACGTGTCGGCGGCCGACCCAGCGACGCGCCATTACGTGGATCGCATGCTGCTTGAGTACCGACTGGCCGGTGTCGATAAGGACGCGGCGACACGGGCTGAGATCAAGAAACTGTTGGACCACATCGCCGACGAAGGACTCAAGTTTGCGCGGAACGTGCAGGAAAATCCGAATTTTGTAGAGGTGAAAGACAAAGGAGAGCTGGCGGGACTGCCGGCCGATTTCGTGGAGGCCCACAAGCCGGCGGCGGACGGCACGATCAAGCTGAGCACGGACGAAACGGATCAGAACCCAGTGATGACGTACGTGACGAGCGAAGACCTTCGGAAACGGATGTACCTGGCCTACCAGACGCGGGCGTACCCGGTGAATAAACCCATACTGCTCGATGTGCTGAAAGCGAGGTACGAAGTTGCAAAGCTGATCGGGTACCCGAACTATGCGGACCTGGCAACAGCGGACCAGATGATCGGCACCGCGGCGAACATGAAATCGTTTCTGAACGAGGTGGATGCAGCGTCGCGCGCGCCATCGCGGCGGGAATACGAAATATTGCTGACATTCGCAAAAGAGAAGAATCCGGGAATGACATTGATTCCGGTTTACAGCCGAGCTTACTGGCAGGATCAATACGCGCGGGCGCGCTATAACTTCGACTCGCAAGCGGTGCGGCCTTATTTTCCATACGAGCGTGTGCAGCAAGGAGTGCTGGACACGGCGGCGAAGCTATTTCACGTGACGTTCAAGCCGTCGACGGACGTAACCGTGTGGGACGCTTCGGTTTCGGAATGGAATGTGTATGACGGGGACAAGCTGGCAGGGCGGGTGTACCTGGACATGCACCCACGGGATGGAAAGGATAAGTGGTTCAATTCGTCGCCTGTCGTGCCGGGGATCCAAGGAAAGCAGCTGCCGGAGGGAGCGCTTATCTGCAATTTTCCGGGAGGGAAGGCGGGCGATCCGGGGCTGATGCAGTATGACGATGTAGTGACCTTTTTCCATGAGTTCGGTCACCTGATGCACAACATCCTGGGAGGTCAGCAGCAGTGGAGCGGGATAGCAGGATTTTCCACCGAGACCGATTTTGTGGAAGCGCCCTCCCAAATGCTCGAGGAGTTTTTCCGCGATCCCGGGATTCTGCGATCGTTTGCGAAGCACTACCAGACAAATGAGACGCTTCCCGCAGATCTGATCGACAGGATGAACCGCGCAAGCGCGTATGGACGCGCGGGGTGGGTGCAGGCGCAACTCTTCTATTCGACCTATTCGCTGGATGTGCACGACCGGGCACCGGACACCGTGGATCTGGATGCCCTTTTGCGGAGCGATTTCACACGGTTTTATCCCTACCCGTTTGTAGAGGGCAACCGGTTTTATGCGAGCTTTACGCATTTGATCGGTTACACGTCGAATTACTACTCGTATGTGCTGGACAAGGTAATTGCGCTCGATTTTTTCAGCCAGTTCGACACGAAAAACCTAGTGGGCGGCGAGACGGCGCTGCGTTATCGGAAGGCGGTGCTGGAACCAGGAGGATCGAAGGCGGGAACGGAACTGGTGCAGGGATTTTTGGGAAGGCCGCAAAATTTGGAAGCGTTCAAGAAGTGGATGGACGAGGAGTTTCGCGAGGGCGGTAAGTAGGTTGGTGGCCTGTGACTGGTGGCTCGTGGTCTGCCAAGGTAGGCTGTTCCTGAGCTCGAGGGTTGTTGGAGAGCGCGCCGCCCTACGCGGCGAAGAGGGATCCCTCGGTGCGTCTGGGACCATGAAAAAAGCAGCCAAGAAACGCTCAGACGGAGCGGGCAGACTCGGCGCGCTTCTCGCGCAGGTCGCAGAGATGCCAGGACCAGAGAAAGCGTTCGAGAAAAATGACCAAACAAGCCGCGAGAATGCCGAAGCCGATCCGAGGAGAAGTGTGACGCAGACCATTTCCGGCACAGACGAGCAGAACGAGAGCCAAATCGCGGAGCCATCCGAGCGTTATGAGAGAGCGGACCACCAGTAACCTCCGTACTAGTCCTTAGTATACAGGGACCGTAAGGTGTACCCGGGGAGAGCCGCGCGGTCGTGTGCTGAATGGAGTAACGAGGAGAGCCGGGGAGGCGGGCCCAGCCGAGCCGAAAGCGCAAGAGATTGACGCCACGATCCCGGCGCCAGGGCGGCAGGCGATGGGGTCGCTCGCCTCCCGCGGAGGGCGGATTGCACGGCAGGGGCGCTTACAAAATTTACGCAGCCGATGGTGCGGAGCTGGGCGCGGTGACGAAGACGGTATGTTGGTCTTCGGTGTTTGAGGCTTTTGCGTGGCGGCGCGTTGACCAATACCAGTAGCCGAGCAGCGCGAAGACGACGAATAGAATCAAAGGCCAGAGGCCTGCTGGAGCGCCTACTTTCCTCACGGTTTTTTGGGTGGCATAGACGGCGTGGCGAGCGCTGGCAGCGACCGCGGTCGTGGGGGAATGGCCGTAAGTAAGGATCTCCGCTGGAAGACGGCTAGGGACAACGCCGCCCGGCGTGAGACGCTGAACGATCGCCGGCAGCATGTAGGCGAGCACGGAAGAAGCGGAGGAAATGGAGAGCCCGGCGCGAGCGGCAATGGTTTCAACGCGGTCGCGGCCGATGGCCTTCTCGAGGGTAAAACTGGAGATCGGGCGCGGACTGATGCCGCGGACCCAGGAAGAAACAATGTCGTTCAGACCAGCCTTACAGAGACGGTCGAGGAAAGCACGGAAGCCACCCG
>Ga0306926_10003379_pt1 | contig 16521 bp, 10 predicted proteins | sample flu12Cox44000178_FD_203759 | JGI IMG/M metagenome (GOLD analysis project Ga0306926, IMG submission 203759) | Lab enrichment of tropical soil microbial communities from Luquillo Experimental Forest, Puerto Rico - flux8day.12C.oxic.44.000.178 (v2)... | ecosystem: Environmental > Terrestrial >... | reverse complement strand
GGCGCCGCAAGGTCAGCAAACTATCGAAGCGATGGTCGCTCAGGTCGAGGCGCATCTCGCGAGCAACCCGAACGATGGCGCCGGTTGGGAAGTCATTGCTCCGGTTTATCTGAGGCTTGGCCGCATCGAGGATGCGGTTTTGGCGCGGCGCAAAGCGCTGGCGCTGAACGGCGAAACCGCGACCCGCGACGCCGATCTCGGCGAGGCATTGGTCGCCGCCGCCAACGGCGTCGTCACTGACGAAGCCAAGACGGAATTCGAGCGCGCCGTTGGCCGCGACGCGAAGGAAAACAAGGCGCGCTATTTTCTCGGCCTCGCCGACGAGCAGGACGGCAACCGCGAAGCCGCCGCCAAGCGCTGGCGCGCCATGCTGCAGGATGCGCCGGCCGGCGCGCCGTGGATCGGCTTCGTGCGCGAAGCGCTCGGCCGCGTCACCGGCGAGCCGGTTCCGCCGGCGGCCGGCCCGAGCGATGGCGACGTGGCGGCTGCGACGAACTTAAGCGACGCGCAGCGTGACGAGATGGTCCGCGGCATGGTGGCGCGATTGGCCGACCGCCTCCATGCCGATGGCGGTGACGTCGAAGATTGGCTTAAGCTCGTGCGCGCCTATGCCGTGCTCGGCGACCGCGACAAGGCTAAGGACGCCGCCGCCGACGCACGGCACGCTCTCGCGAGCCGTCCCGACGACGTCAAGCGGATCGACGACCTGGCCAAAGGTCTCGGGCTGGAGGGTTGATGCAAGTCGCGACACCACGGAGACTGTCGGCATGACGCGCAAGCAGCGACGCCTCGTTTTGATCGGCGCCGGGCTCGGCGTGCTGGCGGTCGCCGTGGCGCTGATGCTCAACGCGTTCCGCGGCTCCATCGCGTTCTTCAATTCGCCGAGCGACATCGCCGAAAAACATCTCGGGCCCGGCACCCGTATCCGGCTCGGCGGCCTAGTCGAGGACGGCAGCATCGTGCGGGGCGCCGATCTGCGCCTGAGCTTCAAGGTGACCGACGGTAAGTCCGAAATCCCGGTGACCTATCAGGGCTTGCTGCCGGACCTGTTCCGCGAAGGCCAGGGCATCGTTGCCGAAGGCAGCCTCGATAACGGCGGCACCTTCAATGCCGACACCATTCTGGCCAAGCACGACGAGAAGTACATGCCGAAAGAGGTAGCCGACGCCTTGAAAAAGTCGGGGCATTGGCAGGAAGATCGCGGTCAGCGGGCGACGATCCCGACTGCGGGAGCAAACAAGTGATCCCCGAGATCGGTCAATATGCGCTGATGCTGGCGCTCGGCCTGGCTCTGATCCAGGGCACCATGCCGATCATCGGCGCGCGCAACAACGATCCGGTGCTCATGAGCATTGCCGCGCCGGCGGCGCTGGCGCAGTTCATCTTCGTCGCCATCGCATTTCTAGCGCTCGCCGAATGCTACGTCGTCTCCGATTTCTCGGTGCTCAACGTCTTCGAGAATTCGAACTCGCAGATGCCCCTGATCTACCGGCTGACCAGCCTCTGGGGCAACCACGAAGGCTCGATGATCCTGTGGGTATCGATCCTCGCCTTCTTTGGCGCGCTGGTCGCGGTGTTCGGCAACAATCTGCCGGTGACATTGAAGGCCAATGCGCTCGGCGTGCAGGCCTGGATCGCGGCCGCGTTCGATCTGTTCATCTTGACCACGTCGAATCCGTTTTTGCGTATTCCCGACGCACCGTTCGAGGGCCGCGACCTCAATCCGATCCTGCAGGACCCCGGCCTCGCATTTCATCCGCCGATGCTCTACCTCGGCTATGTCGGCTTCTCGATCGCGTTCTCGTTCGCGATTGCGGCACTGCTCGAAGGCCGCATCGACGCCGCATGGGCACGCTGGGTGCGGCCCTGGGTGCTCGGCGCCTGGATGTGTCTGACGCTCGGCATCGCCGGCGGCTCCTATTGGGCCTATTACGAGCTCGGCTGGGGCGGCTTCTGGTTCTGGGATCCGGTCGAGAACGCTTCGCTGATGCCGTGGCTCGCCGGCACCGCACTCCTTCACTCCGCCGTGGTGATGGAGAAGCGCAATGCGCTCAAGGTCTGGACCATTCTGCTCGCCATCATCGCGTTCTCGCTGTCGCTGATCGGCACATTCCTGGTGCGATCGGGCGTGCTGACCTCGGTGCATGCATTTGCGGTCGATCCGAGGCGCGGCATTTTCATTCTCGCCATTCTAGCGGTGTTTATCGGCGGGGCGCTTTCGCTCTATGCCTGGCGCGCGCCGCTGCTCAAGCAAGGCGGCCTGTTCGCGCCGGTCTCGCGCGAGGGCGCGCTGGTGTTCAACAATCTGTTTCTGACCTCGGCCTGTGCGACCGTGCTGGTCGGTACGCTCTATCCGCTGGCGCTCGAAGCTTTGACCGGCGAAAAGATCTCGGTCGGCCCGCCGTTCTTCAACGCCACCTTCGGTCCGCTGTTCATTCCGCTGATGCTGGCCATGCCGTTCGGGCCGCTGCTTGGTTGGAAGCGCGGCGATATCGTCGCCGCGGCGCAACGTCTGCTTGCCGCCGCAGGTCTGGCCGCGATCGCCGTCGCCGCGGCATTCGCGATCGAGCAGGGCGGTCCGGTGCTGGCGCCGTTTGGGGCCGGCATCGCCGTTTTCGTCATGGCGGGTGCGGTGACTGATATCGTCGAGCGCACCATGATACTGCGCCTGCCGTTGCGCGCGGCGGTCAGGCGCGCCATCGGACTGCCGCGTTCGGTCTGGGGCACCGCCTTCGGCCATTTCGGCATCGGCGCGACGCTCCTTGGCATCGTCGCGGTCACCGCCTGGGGCAGCGAGCGCATCGCCGAGCTCAAGCCGGGCGACAGCATCGAGGTGTCGCACTATCGGCTAACCTTCGACGGAGTGTTCAACCGGCCGGGGCCGAACTACCGCGACATGGTTGGACATTTCACCGTGCGTCGCATGAGCGGCGAGGTGCTCGGCGTCATGGAGCCGAGCCGGCGGACTTTCCCGGCGCGCAACATGGCGACCACGGAAGCCGCGTTGATGACGCGCCGCGTGAGCCAGCTTTATCTGTCGCTCGGCGATCCAAACCCCAACGGCAGCGTGGCGGTGCGGCTCTATTTCAAGCCGCATGTCCTGATGATCTGGCTTGGCGCTATCATCATGTTCCTGGGCGGTGCGCTATCGCTGTCGGATCGGCGCCTACGCGTCGGCGCGCCGCGGCCGGCGAAGAAGGCCAAGGCCGCATTGCAGCCGGCGGAGTGAGAGCCGTGAAAGTCCTCCATGCCGTCTTTTTGCTGCTCGCGCTCGCGGCGCCGACGCCGGTCTTCGCGGTCGAGCCGAATGAAATGCTGTCGAGTCCGGTCCTGGAAGCGCGGGCCCGCGCGCTGTCCAAGGATTTGCGCTGCATGGTCTGCCAGAACGAATCGATCGACGATTCCGGGGCGCCGCTGGCGCACGATCTGCGCGTCCTGGTGCGCGACCGCATCAAGGCCGGCGATACCGACCAGCAGGTTCTGGATTTCCTGGTCGCGCGCTATGGCGAATTCGTCCTGCTTAAGCCGCCGCTGTCGTGGCACACGGTAGCGCTATGGGGCCTGCCGCCCACGGTGCTGCTGCTCGGGGCGGTGATCATCCTGCTGGATTTGCGCCGCCGCCGCGCCGTGCCCGTCGAAGAAGCAAGAGCTAGTCTCTCGGCTGCCGAACAAACTCGCCTAGCGGAACTTTTGCGCGACAGCTCGGGCTCCTGACCCGGCGCAGGAAATTCTCCTTCTGCCTTGCCAAAGGACATAAAACTTCGATAGAAGCCGCTGATCGCACTGCGATAATTTCGGATTGCGCACATTACAAAATTTTAATCTGCCCGACAGCGACCGGTAAGGCGACGGGTCGCATCCTTCGCTCCAGCCGACGGCCTCCCGGCCGTGTCCGTCGCCCGACGGATCGCGATGCTGGAGATAACGAATGCAGAGTAACTGTTTGTGGTCGCGTTCGATACTCGCGGTGCGGCGCGCGGCGCTGCTCGCCACGACGATCGCCGGCTTGAGCGCGGTGGCGTTGGTTGTGCCGAATGTCGCGCCGAAGGCCGATCTGTTTGGCGCCGCGGCGCAGGCGCAGAACCTCACCGACAAAGTGCAGCAGCTGTCGCAGCGGCCAGTCGGGTTCGCCGATATCGTCGAGAAGGTTAAACCCGCCGTGATCTCGGTCCGCGTCAAGGTCGAGCGCCCGGCGAATTCCGGCCTGAGCGATGAAGACCTGCCGTTTCCTCCGGGCTCGCCGTTCGAGCGCTTTTTCCGCCGCTTTGGCGCGCCGAACACGCCGAACGGCAAGGAGGTCGTCACCGGCCAAGGCTCCGGCTTTTTCATTACGGCAGACGGCTATGCGGTGACCAATAATCACGTGGTGCAGAACGCCGAGACCGTCACCGTGACCAGCGACGACGGCAAGACTTACACCGCCAAGGTCATCGGCACCGATTCGCGCACCGACCTCGCGCTCATCAAGGTCGAGGGCAAGGACTTTCCCTATGTGAAGCTCGCAGACGAATTGCCGCGGGTCGGCGACTGGGTGCTCGCTGTCGGCAACCCGTTCGGCCTTGGTGGAACCGTGACCGCGGGCATCGTTTCGGCGCGGGGCCGCGATATCGGCGCTGGTCCCTATGACGATTTCATCCAGATCGACGCGCCCGTGAACAAGGGCAATTCCGGCGGCCCGACCTTCGACGTCGAGGGTAATGTCATCGGCGTCAACACCGCGATCTTCTCGCCGTCGGGTGGCTCGGTCGGCATCGCCTTCGCCATTCCGGCGGACACCGTGAAAAGCGTGATCGCGCAATTGCGCGACAAAGGCTCAGTGACCCGCGGCTGGATCGGCGTTCAGATCCAATCGGTGACGCAAGACATCGCCGACGGCATGGGACTGAAGCAGACGACCGGCGCGCTCGTGTCCGAGCCGCAGCCCGACAGTCCCGCCGTGAAGGCCGGTATCCAAAGCGGCGACGTCATCACCTCCGTCAACGATGCGCCGGTCCATGACGCACGCGATCTCGCGCGCCGGATCGGCACTATGGCGCCGGGCGCCTCGGTCAAGCTCGGCGTCATCCATCAGGGTCAGGATAAGACCCTGACGCTGACGCTCGGCACGCTGCCCAATGAGAAGCGCGCCGATAGCGGTTCGCCGAACCAGCGCGAGGTGCCCGACAGCGATCTGCCGAAGCTCGGCCTGTCGCTGGCGCCCGCCGGCAAGGTTCAGGGCGCCGGCAGCACGGGCGTCGTTGTCACCTCGGTTGCCGACGGCGGTATCGCCGCTGATCACGGCTTCCAGGTCGGTGACGTCATTCTCGACGTCGGCGGCAAGACGGTGTCGACGCCGGCCGACGTTCGTCAAAGTCTTAACGACGCCCGCAAGGAGGGCAAACACGCAATCTTATTCAGGGTGAAGTCGCGGGAGGGCACGAAATTCGTGGCGCTTCCCGTCGGCAACGCCTGAGGAAAAGGGGCGATCCGCTGGCATCCGTCGCCCCCGCTGGCGGGCGTACCCTGGGGACGGGCCGTAAGGCCCGTCCCCGCTAAATGCCAACTCTGCCTCTCGGCATGAGTCGCCCCCGCCGGGGGCAGAGTAGGTAGGGGGGTGGCGGGCTATGCTCGCCACCCCCTTATTCTTTGACGGGCGCCGTTGGAGCGCCGGGCGGAGAGGCGAGCCGGCCCTTGGTCCGGATCGATATTGCCGAAAGCGGTTGGCAAACAATATGATTCCGGAGGGTACCGGCCGTTGCCGCTTCCCGGATTGGCATTAGATCATGCGCCTTCTCATCATCGAGGACGACCGAGACGCGGCCGACTATCTGGTCAAGGCATTCCGCGAAGTGGGCCACGTCGCCGACCAGGCGACCGACGGCGAGGAAGGCCAGGCGCTGGCGCTAGACGGCCAGTACGACGTGCTGATCGTCGATCGCATGCTGCCGAAGCGCGACGGCCTCTCGGTCATCAACGCGCTGCGCAGCAAATCGGTGGAAACGCCGGTGCTGATCCTCTCCGCGCTCGGCCAGGTTGACGATCGCGTCAAAGGCTTGCGCGCCGGCGGCGACGACTATCTGGCCAAGCCGTACGCGTTCTCCGAGCTCTTGGCGCGGGTCGAGGCGCTGGCGCGCCGCCGCGGCAGCCGCGGCGAGGAGACCGTCTATCGGGTCGCCGATCTCGAGCTCAACCGGCTGTCGCACGAGGTCAGCCGTGCCGGGCAGGAGCTGCAATTGCAGCCGCGCGAATTCCGTCTGCTCGAATACTTGATGCGCCACGCCGGCCAGGTCGTCACCCGCACCATGCTGCTGGAGAACGTGTGGGACTACCATTTCGACCCGCAGACCAACGTCATCGACGTGCATATTTCGCGCTTGCGCTCGAAGATCGATAAAGGCTTCGCGCAGCCGCTCCTGCATACCGTGCGCGGCGCGGGCTACATGATCCGCGACGGCGCGCGCTGACGCGGGCGGCCAAGGACCGATCCGGGAGGTCTTCATGAGCTCGAGCAGTGCGGCATCCTTTCTAGCGGCGCGTGATTTTCTGTTTCGCCACCGCGAGGATTACGCGACCGCCTACCGCGATTTCTGCTGGCCCAAGCTCGACCGTTTCAACTGGGCGCTCGACTATTTCGATCCGATGGCGCGCGGCAACGGCCAAGCCGCGCTGTGGCTGGTCGACGAGGATTTAGGCGAACTGAAGCTCAGCTTCGCCGAAATGAGCGAGCGGTCGAACCGCGTCGCCAATGCGCTGCGCGCGCTCGGCGTGTGTCGCGGCGATCGCATCCTGCTGATGCTCGGCAATGTCGTGCCGTTGTGGGAATCCATGCTGGCGGCGATGAAGCTCGGCGCCGTGATCGTGCCGGCGACTATGCTGCTCACCCGCAACGATCTCGCCGACCGCTTCGCCCGCGGCCGTGTCCGCCATGTCATCGCAAGCTCCGACGTCGCCGGCAAATTCGCCGACCTGCCGGGCGACTACACCCGCATCGCTGTCGGCGCTCCGGTGCCGGGCTGGGTGTCGTTCGAGAAGAGCTATGAGGCGTCTGCGGAGTTTGTGCCCGACGGCGAAACCCGCGCCGACGATCCACTGCTCCTCTATTTCACCTCCGGCACCACGGCGACGCCGAAGCTCGTGCTGCACAGCCAGCATAGCTATCCGGTCGGGCATCTGTCGACGATCTACTGGCTCGGGCTGAGGCCCGGCGACGTGCATCTGAACATTTCATCGCCCGGCTGGGCCAAGCACGCCTGGAGCTGCTTCTTCTCGCCGTGGAGTGCACAAGCCACGATCTTCATCGTCAATCAGCGCCGCTTCAACGCCAAGGGCTTGCTCGACACCATGGCGCGCTGCGGCGTCACCACGTTCTGCGCGCCGCCGACGGTCTGGCGTATGTTGATCCAGGAAGATCTGGGCGCCTGGAGGATCAAGATGCGCGAACTGATCGGCGCCGGCGAGCCGCTCAATCCCGAAGTCATCGAGCGGGTCAAGGCGGCGTGGGGCATCACCATCCGCGACGGCTACGGTCAGACCGAGACCACGGCGCTCGTTGGCAATGCGCCGGGCCAGGAGGTCAAGCCCGGCTCCATGGGCCGGCCGCTGCCCGGCTATCGTGTCGCGCTGCTCGACGTCAACAACAAGGAGCAAAAGGAAGGCGAGATCTGCTTGCTGCTCGATCCGCGGCCGACTGGCTTGATGCAGGGCTATCAGGCCGACGACGGCGGCGTTCGCGCCATGGCGGGAGCGGTCTATCGCACCGGCGATGTCGCCGTAATCGATGTAGACGGCTACCTGACCTATGTCGGCCGCGCCGACGACGTGTTCAAATCCTCCGACTACCGCATCAGCCCGTTCGAGCTCGAGAGCGTGCTGATCGAACATCCGGCGGTGGCGGAAGCGGCCGTCGTGCCGTCGCCCGATCCGTTGCGGCTTGCGGTACCGAAAGCGTTTCTGGCGCTCGCGCCGGGACACGCGGCGGATCGCGCTACCGCGCTGTCGATCTTCCAGCATTGCCGCACCGCGCTCGCGCCGTTCAAGCGGGTGCGACGGCTCGAATTCGCCGAATTGCCGAAAACCATCTCCGGTAAGATTCGCCGCGTCGAGCTGCGACGCAACGAGGCGACCAACCAGCAGGGCGGCAAGCGCGCCACGCTCGAATTCTGGGAAGAGGATTTCTCCGAAAGTGAGATCGGCAAGCGGCCTGAGAAAGTCTGACCGGTGACTGCGCTCGGCAAACTTCTTCGCACCACGGCGTTCCAGCTGACGCTGGGCTTTCTGCTGGTCTTCATCCTGTTCGCGGCGTCGTTGCTCGGCTATTTCGCGCTCAACACCCGGCGCCTCATTACCGAGCAGATCACGGCCACGGTCGACACTGAGATTGCCGGCTTGCGCGAGCAATATAACCTCGGCGGCATCCGACGCCTGGTGGTGGTCGTCGATCTGCGCTCGCGGCGGCCGGGCTCGAGCCTCTATCTCGTTACTACGGCGACCGGCGAGGGGCTCGCCGGCAATGTCGGCTCGCTCGAGCCTGGCGTGCTCGACCATCCCGGCTGGCTCGAGACCAATTATCGCCGGCTCGAAGCGCCGGAAGGCAACGATCACCACGCCCTTGTCCAGATCGTGCAACTGCCGGGCGGCTTCCGCCTTCTCGTCGGCCGCGACCTCGAAGAGCGCGAGCGCATCTTCGGCATCATCGCCAATGCCGCACAATGGTCGCTGGCGCTGGTCATCGTGCTCGGCCTTGCCGGCGGCTTCTTTGTTAGCCGGCGCGTGCTCAACCGCGTCGAAGCCATGACCGAGACGGCGCAGACCATCATGGCCGGCGACCTCGCCGGCCGCTTGCCGGTCGCCGGCACCGGCGACGAGCTCGATCGCCTTGCCGACCGCCTCAACGCCATGCTGGATCGCATCGAGGCGCTAATGCGCGGGCTCAAGGAAGTCTCCGACAACATCGCCCACGATTTGAAGACGCCGCTGACGCGGCTGCGCAATCGCTGCGAACAGGCGCTGCGCGGCTCCGGCGGCGTCGGCGACTACCGGTCGGCGCTTGAAGACACCATCGCCGAATCCGACGAGCTCATCCGCACCTTCGACGCGCTGTTGATGATCGCGCGCGCGGAATCTGGCCAGGCGCGCGACAACATGACCGAATTCGACGCCGCCGAAATCGCTCGCGACGTCGGCGAGCTCTATGAGCCGGTCGCGGAGGAGAAGGGCATCGCGCTGAAGGTCGAGGCGCCGGTCGCAGCGCCGGTGCGCGGCAATCGCGAGCTCGTCAGTCAAGCGCTCGCCAACCTGATCGACAACGCCATTAAATATGCCGGGCCGAAGGGCACACGCGTCAACGGCGCGCCGGCCGAGATCGTGGTCAAGGCCGGCAACGAGGGCGAACGGATTGCGTTGAGTGTCGCGGATCGCGGCCCGGGCATTCCCGAAAACGAGCGCGGCCGTGTCGTCGAGCGCTTCGTGCGGCTCGAGCAAAGTCGCTCCGAGCCGGGCTCCGGTTTGGGCTTGAGCCTTGCCGCGGCGGTCGCGCGCTTGCACGGCGGCGAGTTGAAGCTCGAGGACAATCAACCCGGTCTGCGCTCGATCATTGCGCTGCCGCGCGCCGGCCCGACAGGGGCAGGAGCGGAATGAAGCGGCCCGCGGTCAAGAAGCGGCTCAGCAAAAGGCTCGACGATACGTCCCTGATCCGGCGGCTTGCCGGGGCGCTGCCGTTGGCGTCGCCCGAAGGTGCGGCGCGGGCCGCCGACTGGCTTGCCGAGATCGAGGCAAGCACTGCCGGAAAGGCGCTTCCGGCGCTGCGGGCCGAGCACCCGGCGTTTGCCAATCTGCTGGCAAGTATCGCCGCAACCGCACCGTATCTCTGGGACCTGATCCGCGCCGATCCGGCGCGCCTGCATCGGCTCGCTACCGGCGATCCGGACCGCGCGCTGGCTTCGCTGTTGGCGCAAGCGCAGCGAAGCGCCGGTGCGGCGCCCAGCCAGGACGCGCTGATGCGTGCGCTACGCTGCATGAAATCGGAAGCCGCGCTTCTCATTGCGCTTGCCGACATCGGCGGGATTTGGCCGGTTGAGCGTGTCACCCATGCGCTCACCGACATGGCCAATCTTGCATTATCGGCGGCGGTCAATCATGTGCTCCGCGACGCGGTGCGGCGCGAGAAGCTGATCGTCGCTGATCCGCGCCACGCTGCGCGCGCCTCCGGCTACATCGTGGTCGCCATGGGCAAGATGGGCGCCGGCGAGCTGAATTACTCGAGCGACATCGACCTCATGGTGTTCTTCGACCCGACGGTCGCCGGGCTTGCCCCGGGCGTCGAGCCGATGGGATTTTTCGTGCGGCTCACCCGCGATCTCGTGAAAATCCTCCAGGAGCGCACGGTCGACGGTTACGTGTTCCGGGTCGATCTGCGGCTTCGCCCCGATCCGTCCTCGACCCAGATCGCGATCGCGACCGAGACCGCGCTCGATTACTACGAGAGCCGCGGCCAGAACTGGGAGCGCGCCGCCTTGATCAAAGCGCGCGCCAGCGCCGGAGATCTGGCCGCCGGCGAAGCGCTGATCCACGAGCTGTCGCCGTTCGTCTGGCGCAAATATCTCGACTACCGCACGGTCGCCGACGTGCACGCCATGAAGCAGCAGATCCACGCCTATCGCGGCCACGGCGACATCGCGGTCGAGGGTCACAACATCAAGCTTGGCCGCGGCGGCATCCGCGAGATCGAGTTCTTCGCTCAGACACAGCAGCTTATCGCCGGCGGCCGCCATCCAGAGCTGCGCGGGCGCGAGACGGTCGCGACTCTCGAGGCACTCGCCGGAGGCGGTTGGATCGACAGTGAGGCGCGCGAGACGCTTACCGCGGCGTATTATTTTCTGCGCCGCGTCGAGCATCGCCTGCAAATGATGGCCGACGAGCAGACCCACACCTTGCCGTCGGACAGCGCGGCGCTCAACGCCTTTGCTCGCTTTCTCGGATTTGCCGATCGCGACACCTTCGCCAATGCCTTGCTAGCGCATCTGCATGAGGTCGAGCGGCACTATGTTAAGCTGTTCGAGCGCGCGCCGGCCTTTCTCGCCCAGCAACAGAATCTTTCGTTCATCGCCGCCGACATCGAAGCCGGCACGCTCGATCGTTTGGCGGAATTGGGATTCCGGACGCCGCAGGAGGTCGCCGCCGCGGTGCGCCGCTGGCGCGCCGGCGAATACCGGGCGCTGCGCAGCGAGCAGGCGCGCGCCAATCTGATCGAGCTCGTGCCGCTGATCGTCGAGCAGTTCTCCCACGCCGAGCATCCGGACGCGGCCTTTGCCGCGTTCGACCGCTTTCTCGCCGGCTTGCGCGCCGGCGGCCTGTTTCTGCCGCTGCTGCGCCAGAACCCGGAGCTCATTCGCTTCATCGCCTTGATCCTGGGCGTCGCGCCGCGGGTCGCCGATATTTTGGCGCAGAACCCCAACAGCATCGATGTGCTGATCGAGCCGAGTTTTTTCAGCGCGCTGCCCGACGAGACTTGGCTCGAGACCGAGCTCGCCCACCGGCTCGGCGAATCTCACGTCTACGAAGACGTCCTCGATGCCGTCCGCCAGTTCGGCCAGGAGCACATGTTCCTGATCGGGGCACGCATCCTGTCGGGCTCGGTGTCGGCTGAGCAGGCCGGCGAGCTGTTAACGCGCCTCGCCGACGTCCTGATCCGCGCCGTGCATCGCATCGTCGAGGCCGACTTCGCCGGCACCTACGGCCGCATCGCCGGCCAGCTGACCGCGATCGTCGCGCTCGGCCGGCTCGGCGGCTGGGAAATGACGGCAAGCTCCGATCTCGATCTCATCGTCATTTACGACTTCGACCAGAGCAAGCCGCAGTCCGACGGTGCGCGGCCGCTCTACGGCGCGCAGTATTTCGCGCGGCTGACCCAGCGCCTGATCAGCGCGCTGACGGTGCAGACCAATTACGGCGCGCTGTACCGGGTTGACATGCGGCTCCGCCCATCGGGACGTTCCGGACCGCTGGCAACCCAGATCGGCAGCTTCGAAAGCTATCAGGAGCGCGAGGCCTGGACCTGGGAACATATGGCGCTCACGCGCGCCCGGGTCGTCTCGTCGCCGCCCGAGTTCGCGGGCCGCGTCGAAGCGGTGACCCGCAATGCGCTGCGCCGCCAGCGTAACGCGGAAACGATCGCCGCCGACGTCGTCGAGATGCGCGGCGCCATCGCCAAGGAAAAGGGCGATGCCGATCCGTGGGACCTCAAATACGCGGTCGGAGGGCTCATCGACATCGAGTTCATCGCTCAATATTTGCAGCTCGTGCACGCCGCGGCGAAGCCGGAAATTCTCGACACCTCGACGGCGCGGTCGCTCGAGAAGGCGGTTCGGCTCGGCGCGCTCACGCCGGAAGACGCGGCGATCTTGCGGCCGGCGGTGTGCTTGTTTCACGATCTGGTTCAGGTGCTGCGGCTGTGCCTGCCCGGAACCCTCGATCCGAAGACGGCCAGCGCCGGCGTGCTGACGCTGCTCGCCCGCGCCGCCGACCTGCCAGATTTCCCGGCATTGCAGGCCCATGTCGAGGATACGCAGCGCCAGGTGCGCGAGTGCTTCGTCCGTATCTTGGGTAGGGCGCCCTGAGGCGCGCGCCTTGGCGCTCAGGCGGCGGCGTCTGCCAATTCCGTGCGCGGTGCCAGTTTCGCCTCGATGGGCAGCCGCACCACCACCATGGTGCCCTTGCCGAGCCGCGAGTGAATGCGCATGGCGCCGCCGTGCAGCTCGGTGAGCGATTTCGCGATCGCAAGGCCCAGGCCCGAGCCCTGGTGCCGCTTGGTCAGCTGGCTTTCGACCTGCTCGAACGGCCGGCCGAGCTTGTACAGCGCGTCTTTCGGAATGCCGATGCCGGAATCTTCGATGGCGATGGTGACTTTGCCGGCCCGCACGTGGCCGCGCACGCTCACTGCCCCGCCATCGGGCGTGAACTTCACCGCGTTGGACAGAAGATTGAGCGTGATCTGTTTGAGCGAGCGGCGGTCGGCCTTAAGACCGATCGCCGGAGCGACGCGCGATTGCAAGGTCAGGTGCTTCTCGTTGGCGCGCTGCCACACCACGCGCATACAATCTGCGAGCACGGAATCGAGGTCGATCTCTTCCGGTGTGAGCCGGATGCCGCCAGCCTCGATCTTCGACATGTCGAGGATGTCGTTGATGACGTCGAGCAGGTATTCGCCGCTTTCGCGGATGTCGCGGGAATATTCGTTGTATTTCTCGGCGCCGAGCGGTCCGAACATGGCGGCTTCCATGATTTCGGAGAAGCCGATGATGGCGTTCAAGGGCGTGCGCAGCTCGTGGCTCATATTGGCGAGGAATTTCGACTTGGCCTGATTGGCCTCCTCGGCGCGGGTCTTTTCCTCGGCGTATTTCTCCGCAAGGTCGGCGAGCTGTTCGGTCTGCAGCTGCAGCGCCTCTTGCGACGTACGCAAATCGTTGATGGTCTGCGCTTGGCGCTTTTCGCCCTCGACCAGCTTCTGCTCGTGCAGCTTGATTTTGGTGATGTCGGTGCCGACCGATACGTAGCCCCCGTCCTTGGTGCGACGCTCGCTAATGTGCATCCAGCGGCCATCGTCGAGCCGCACTTCGAAGGTGCCTGCGCCGGGCTGTTGCGCCTCGTCATTGGTCACGGTGGTGCGCAGGATCGGCTTCTTGCCGGCGGCGACGACGCTTTCATAGCGCGCACCGGCCTGGACCACCTCGTCGGGCAGGTGATGAAGTTCCTGAAAATTGGAGTTGCAAAGTACCAGTCGGTTATCGGCGTCCCACAGCACGAAGGCCTCAGGGATGGTTTCGATGGCGTCGCGGAGCCTTAAATCCGCGGCGACGGTGCGCTCGACCAGGTTTTTCTGCTCGGTGATGTCGACTGCGATGCCGATCAGGTGCAGGCCGCCATCGTCCTCCTGGCGCGCCAGTTCGCAGCGCGCCCGCAGCCACAGCCAGCGGCCGTCGGCATGGCGCATGCGGAACGCGTGGTCGATCGACTGCACCCTGGAATCGGCGACCTGGGTGGCAAGCGCATAGAGATTGATGTCGTCCTTGTGCACCAGCGCGTTAACCTCGCCGAAGCTGAGGAGGTCGTCCTTGGGCGGTAGGCCGAGAATGTCGAACATGGAATGCGACCAGAACACGCGGCCGCGCGCCAAATCCCAGTCCCACAGCCCGCAGCGGCCGCGGTTGAGCGCGGTGTCGATGCGGCTGCGCACAGTGTCGTGAATGACGTCGGCTTCGCGCGCCCGCGTCGCCTGCCAATGGAAGGCGAAGCCGAGAATCAGCACGACGAAGCCAGTGGTGGCCGACAGCGTGACCGTCATCGCCGTGGTCGAGCGCCAGCTTGCCAGCGCATCGCTGCGCGGCTGCATCACCGCGAGCATGCCGATCGGGTTGCGCAACGCCCGCACCGTGGCGAAGGCGGTGGCGCCGTCCGCCAGCACGATCTCCATGGTGCCGGCGGCGGCGCCGAACGTGGTCAGGGGCTGGATCGGGCCGAGAATGTCGAGGATGTTGCGGCCTTGCACGGTCGGCCCGTTCGGCACGCTGGCGACAATGTTACCGTCGACGTCGCCGACCAGGATGCTGCGGCCGCCGCCGGCCGCCCATGCCGGCAGCGCGCGCTCCAGCGCATCGGAAGTGCGCGGCAGCACCGGCTTGCCGTCGCGCCCGGTGCGGTCGACCGCGACCGCGAGATGATCGGCGAGCGCCTCAACGGTGCGGACGGAATCGAGAATGGCTTGGCGGCGATGATCGAGCACTTGCACCGCAGCGCCGATGCAGATCGTCAGCATGAAGGCGACGATGAGTACCGGCACGGTGCGCCGCAGCAGCGGCTCGGCGGTAAGAAGGCGGCGGTAGGCCGGTTTGGCAATCGATTGCGCCAGCCCCTTGATAGAATCGGACCCTAGAGACGCACTCGCCGTTTCGGCGCGCGCCATGCCTGCCTCCGTTCGGACGAATCCCCTAGACGTACGCACTCGGAAGGACGAGCCGCATCTACTTCCGAATCAGTCCATTTGAATCGACGCGAATCGATTTGTCGAGAGCCCGGAGTCAATATTTTATTAACTTTTGTCCCAAGCTTTTTGCTCCGGCGCGGGAAGCGGAAAAATCCTGAAGTGGGAGTCACTTGCGCGATCGCGCTGCGTGCGCCCGTTAACTTCTGCCGGCCCAAACCGGCGCACGGCCGACCAACAATGGGCCGTAGACCAAGGCAAAGCCGCCGAATGCCAACACCCACGCCGCCGCGGCGGTGTGCAGCAAGGCACTCGATGGCGCGAACGCTGCGGCGATGCGGGTCAACGCCGCGGTGAGCGCACAGAGATAGATCAGCTCCGTCGAGATCGTCGCGATCAGCTTGTTGCCGGTGTGGGCGAGGCTAGCGCGGGTCATGACCGCAAGCGTCATCAGGCCGGCGGCGCCCGACATCCAGGCGTGCAGACCGGCACTGATCGGCCAAGCGGCCGGCCACGAGATCGCCGCGCCCGCCAGCAGCAAGCCGAGCGGCACGAAGGCATATGCGACGTGGAGCACGAGCACCAGGCGATCGGCCGCGGTGCGATCGCCCGCCCAGCGGATGAGCCGTACGGCCTGCAACACGCCTGCGATCATCAGCAACGCGCCGGAGACGGAGGATTGCGGCAACACGATCCAGGCGGCGAGCGCGAGCGCGGTGCCGGCGACCGCGACCGTATCGAACCGCGAAAACGACTGCGGCATTCTTCCGGGATTACTTCGCGCCAGCCAATTGTGCGTGAAGCTCGGCACGATGCGGCCGCCGATCAGGCTGATGAGCACGACAATCGCCGCGATGCCTAGACGGATGCCGTAGTCGGCCGCGCCATAGGCGATGACCTCGGCGTGAAAGACAACGTTGCCGGCGATCAGCACGCTCAGCACGACAAGGACGCGAAGATTGCGCCGATTGTTGCCGGCGATGACCTCGCGGGCGGCGGCGGCGGCCAGGAGGACAAGAAAGGCGACGTCGATCGCCGCGGCAAGCCAAAGCCCCCAAATGGCGGAGCCAACGATTGCGATGCGGCCGGCGAGCCAAAGCCCGAACAGGGTGGCCAACGGATAGCCGTTGATCGGCAGCCGGCCGGTCCAGTTGGGGATGGCCGTGAGCAGGAAGCCGGTAATGACCGCGGCAAGATAGCCGTAGATCATCTCGTGGATGTGCCAGTCGAGGGCGCCGAACGCCGTCGGCAGCCCCATCTCGCCGAAATATTGCGGCAGCCACAGCACGACCGCGAGCGCCGCCCACAGCGCGCCGCCGAGAAAGAACGGCCGGAAGCCGTAGGAGAACAGCGGCGGGCCCGAATAATCCAGGCGCCGGCGCAACGCGGCCGGCATGCTCATGGCACGCCTCGCCGCGTCGTCTTGCTGGTCCGCCGTCGAGCCGTCATTGCGTCAATGCCCCATGCCCGTCATCACCTGGCCGTTGAAGATTTCGGGATTGGGCGCACCCTCGAAGCTGAGGATGCCGACCAAGCCGCGTTCGAGTCGCGCCAGCGCGTGATCGACC